>Ga0310786_10004292_pt1 | contig 19936 bp, 26 predicted proteins | sample AusTroGonzalo_MG_FD_203881 | JGI IMG/M metagenome (GOLD analysis project Ga0310786, IMG submission 203881) | Bovine rumen microbial communities from tropical cattle in Woodstock, Queensland, Australia - Gonzalo_03 (v2) (version 2) | ecosystem: Host-associated > Mammals > Digestive system >... | reverse complement strand
GCCCAGCTCGACATGTCGATTAAAAATTTCGAAAACTATTGCGCGATAAGCGGACTCGAATAAAAATAATCCTGGCAAATGCCAGGATTAAATAATATATAAAGGAATCAGAACAAACTACTTCTTGCCTGCTTTGACGGCTTCCATCTTAATCTGCTTCTTGGCAGCTTCGATCTTCTGCCTAATCTTGGCCTTGACAGCCGTAAGGATGTCGGATTCGAGAAGATCATAACGTGAATTCAAAATCTTGCCCAGCAAATACTCAGATTTTTCGTTAAGCGGCTGACCCTTACGCGCATAGAAGTTGTACGCTTCGGTCTTTGTCTCGTCGGCCGGAGCTTCTTCTTCCTCTTCGCCGGAAGACTCTTCTCCGCCTTCGCCTTCAGAAGAACCTTCACCGCCCTCTTCCGAGGAACTTCCTTCGGAAGATTCGCCTTCGCCGGATTCACCGCCTTCGGAACTTTCGCCGCTTTCTTCGGAAGAACCTTCTTCGGAACTTCCCTCTTCGCCGCCGAAATCGTCCATGGACGCCTCTTCGGAACCGCCCTCTTCAGCAGCAGGTTCACCGAGGTCACCGGCAGGTTCGGCTTCGGGTTCTGCCTTTTCTTCACCGAGCTTCTCGACCTTGTCGGTCAGGGTCTGGATTGCGGTAGTCAGCGTAGAAAGGATATCCTTGAGTTCGGTTTGCGTCTCGGTTTCATCCGGGGTACCGTCGTCTTCCTTCTGTTCGCCTTCTTTGTCTTCGGAACCGAAATCTTCCATATTGTCCTTGTCCTCGGCATCGCCTTCGGCGGGGGCGTCAGATTCGGCACCGTCGTCCGTACCGGTATCTTCGGCCGGTTCTTCGGAAATGTCGACGTCGTCCGTCGGGGCGTCTACCGTAGCGTCGCCTTCCGGCTTGGTTTCTTCCTCGCCAGTAGAATCGTCGGCGGAAACGGTAGTTTCTTCGGTACCGTCTAAAAATTCCTCATCAAGCTTGTGTGCCTTCTTCCAGGCAGTAAACTTGGTATCTTCGTAATTCTGCTTTTTCATATATTTTCCTTTATATATTCTTATTATTTATAAACTTTTTGAAAACTCAATTTTTAGAGGGTGCTCTTGTATACCTGGTATTCCGGGGAATTGTAAAGTTCCATGAATTTCCTGTCCAGTTCCAGGCATCTCGTAAAGGACTTGACCGAGTTGCACGCCTGCGTCTTATAGTCGTAGAAGAACGTGGCGAACGTATCCTTGTAGTTCTTGGAAAGCTTAAACATGTCCATGACCGTTACCGGCTTTACCATGTCGACGAGTACTTTGACAGCATCCTTCGACAGGTTGTCCTTGATAAACTTTTCCGTGGCCGTGATGGCGGCTTTCAGCTGTTCGTCCTTTTTCACGTCTTCGAGGTCCGCGCCGTTGATTACGCGGGGGACGATAAGCGTAAAGATTAACGGGTTATTTTCCATCTTGCTGAACTCGACGGATTCGGTCATGATATATTCTTTCAGTTTGGCCATGATTAACCTTTCTTTAATTCCTTGAACGATTTGTACTGGGCGGCGATTTCCGCCATGGAAATCGCGATATGGTTCAATGTACCCTTTATTTCCTTGATATCTTCCTTGATACCGCTATTCTCTGTCATAAGGTATTCAATATCCTTTTGTTTCAGGCTGCTATCCTTCATAAGTACGTTTATCTCCTCCTGAAGTTTCTTGATGGAGTCATCGCGATTTATCGCGGTGGTCTTACGCTGGAAAAACACGATTAGGTAGACTATCGCGCCGACAAGTATCGCAGTTGCATTGCCGGATTCAAATGCTGTCGAAAGTATGTTTTCCATTTCTTGTATATCCTTTTGTAATTATTTATAAGATATTTTAATACACAACTTTTAACAATAGTAGAAACTCGTAGGATCTGCCATAGAATCTTGTTTAATCCGTTCGGGAGTAGACAGGATCCATTTCTCGCCGCGCTCGTATATACCGAGACCGTCAGCGAGCAGGTCGACGACCTCGATAAGTTTATTGACTTCGGCGGATATTGAATTGTTACGGCCGGCGATAACCTTGATGTCGGACTTTATGCCGGTAAGGTCTTTCTGGCTCGCGATACCGCCTTCGGCATTGGCCTCGTTCGCAGCCATGGCGCCCATGACAATATCCTTGCCGACACGGAGAGGTCTGTCAAGCGTACCGTCGCCGACAATCGTCATGTCGTGCGGGGAACGGTCGCCGTAATAGTAGTCCTTCAGCGAGTCGGACCAAATCTTTATCGCGCCGTCACCGGACGTACCGTCGGGATGTTCCCCGATATCGCAATATGCGGAAATCGCGCTGTAGTCGGCCTTGTTTCCGAGCTCGTCGTACAAAGCGGAAATGTTGTCGTAGATGTTCGGAACATACGCGGCGGAATCCCATATAGCAGAATTCGCGGAGAGCGCATAATAACCTTCGGCGATTTCCTCGTAGTCGTCCATTTCCTGGATACGGTCAAAAATAGCGGAGATCGCGGACGGGTCGAACGCGGTAAGACCGCTCAGTCCGGAATAGCTGTTCCAGAGAGCCATGTCGGCCGAAGTAACGCAAAGGCATTCGCTGTCGTCGGGATGACAGCAGTCGACGGGATAAGGCACCACGTGCGCAGGTTCGGAATCGTTCCACCTGTGCATACTGCCGTGAGGCCAGTCGGCATGCGGAGCATATGGCCATTCAGGATAATGCGGTATGTTATCCGGCGTCATATCCGGTCTCGGCGGATACGGAGGCCTCGGCGGAGGCGGAAATCTTTTTGGGTCTTTCATATATTATTTATAAAAATGACAAAAAGCTCCCATTTTGGGAGTCTTGTCATTTTATAAACTTTACTTTATTAAAGCATGCTGGCTGCGGCTTTTTCAATCCAGCCGTAATTGATGTCTTCCTGAGAAGGAGCAGCAGGCTGGGTTTCGGCGGGCTGGGCAGCGGCAGTCGTATCGGTAGCCGGAACTGCTGCAGGAGCGGCAGGCGTTGCAGCCGGGGCGGCAGCAGGCTTGGGAGCCGGAGCCTTGGCAATCGTGTAACCGGCGTCTGTAGCAATCTTCAGGGCCTGGACCACGGGATCGACAGCAGGCTGGGCGGCGGGAGCCGTCTCTTGCGCAGCCGGCTTCGGGGCTTCCTTGACAGTATAGCCGGCAGCGGTAGCGATATTCTTCGCGATTTCTACCTTGTCGGTAGGGAGATTGACGACATAGCCGTTCTGACGGGCAATTTCTTTCGCCTTGACGATATCTTGAACAGTCACTTCACTCATAGTGTTTCCTTTATTATTAAACATTGTTCTTATTTATTATATATATTAAATTTTTAACTCGCCGTAGCGTTTTACGGCATCGGTATTCTTCTTCCAGTTATTTATAAATTCATGCAGCGAAATACATTCCAGCGAGAATTCCGAGTTCGGGTTATTGCGTATTTCGATGGCGGCCGACATCACAGGTATAATATTATGTCCCTTAAACATGACGGTATTGTCGACGTTGCCCTGCATGACGACTTCTACCGGTTCTGTCTGTGCCGGGACCGGCAGCCAGTTACAGCCGTCCTTATACCATACCTGGCCGTTTTCGTCGATTTTCAGGTTCTTGCTTATATCGAGCGCGGTTAACGTGCTGGACTGTGTCCTTATACCCTTTATGGCATCCTTTAAAGCGTTATAGTCGTCGTTTACGAGCCTGTAGAACTTGGTACGGTTGAACTTGCCGGCCTTTATCTTGGAAAGCGAGATATTGCCGTCGGCGTTCGTCGGCAACAACCATTCGCTCAGGTTGACCGCGTTATTCGCTTTTCTGAGTTTTTCCGGATCGACACACATCTTGGACGCCCTCTCGATTTCGAGCTTGAGGTTCGTCAGCCTGTTCGCGGCGCCTTCGAGCCCGCCATAAATCGAGTTACGGTATCCGACGGATATGTTGTAACCGTCGCCGTCCTTTTCCAGTTTCAGCTTAGACATAGCGTCCTGGTAGAAATTGGACGCAGTGGCAATCTCCGCACAGGAATCCTGTCCGTCGAAAACACAAGTGAAGAAACTGAGTAGTTTCTCGAGCCAGTCGAGCAGACCCCAGTCGATAAGCTGGTTGAGATAGCGTTCAATCTGTAGCCTGAGTTCCTTTATCTTGCGCTCGAGCCATTCGAGATACATCTCGATCTGGTCCCTGCACCAGTTAAGCAACTGCTTGATATAGGATATACCGAACTCGACGGTAAAACCGGCAGAACAGACAATCCGCTGGAACTTGGAAAAATCGGAAACTATGTCCCTTATACTGTTCAGCAGGTTATCGACCTGGGTGTCACGGATACACTGCTTGCTCCACCATTCCTTGAGCTTCTTGAAGAGCCAGGAATCTGGATCCAGGAGTTCGTTGACGAGCGCGAGACATTTCCATAGCCTGTGGCACCAGAATGACTTGTCGGTACCGAATATGGATTCGTACAGCATGTCGAACAGTTCTTTTTCGTATACCTTTACCATGTTGATAATCGTTTTTATCGACACGTCTATGGTATAGCGGACAGTAGTCAACGCCGCCGCGGCAATCTTGTCAATACCCTTGAGAATGTTCTTGGCGAGCCTGATATAGCCTTCTATAGTTCCCTTGATTAACGAAAGGGAGCCGTAAAGGTATGTACAAATCATGCTTGCCGTTTTCATGATATATTTATAACTGGCGAAATAGGCTTTGGTTCGCGATAATCGCCCTTGAAGAACTCGTAAAACAGCATACCGCGATAATTTTCGTATTCTATGGCATATACTCCCTGCTCGGCTGTCGGGTATATATGGTGTATCTGCAGCTTACCCTTGCCATTTATCGAATGGTGGCCGTGCTTACATTCCGGATGGAATATAAGCCTGTGGTGTGTCGGACAGTACGACAATACGACATTGCTGTTGAGCCTGTTGCCGAGTTCGCGGGGTATTATATGATGGTATTCTATCTCGTCACGGTTTTCTGTCTGATAATCGCAGCCGGGCCAGTGACATGTATACTTGATCTTCACGCTTTATATATAAGAAAAACCGAACGGGAATCGTTCGGTTTTCTTTTAATCTGTAGAACCGATTAGCGTTCGACTTCAATACCCGTGGCTTCGAGTCCGGCAATAGCCTTTTCGATCTGGGCAGCAGTACCGGTAATGGTAACGGTGCTGGTGTCGAAATCAGATTCGTAGGTGACCTTGGAGTTGGAGTCGAGAATCATCTCAGCGGCGTCGACATCGTCGACCTTGACAGCGACGGAAGTCTTTTCGGAACGCGGAGCGGCGGCCGGACGGTCGAGCTTCGTCATTTCGATACCGCGCTTGCCGAGCATATCGGCGACAGCAGCAGCCTTGGACGGGGTAGCGACGAATTCGATGTTGCCAGCTTCGTCAGCGGTGGCGCCAGCAATACCGGCCTTGGAGAGGGCGATATTGACGAGCTTTTCCTTACCGGCCGGAACTTCGATGACATACTTGTCAGCGTTACGGGAAGCGCGAGAGCCGGCAGTGAGGTTGTTGATGGCGTTCTCGAGGGCGTTAAGTTCGACTTCATAAGCGTCGGCACCTTCGAGTTCCCAAATCTGGGCGAGCTTGCCCTTCATGGATTCGATAGCGCGTTCGCCGCCGCCGGAACGGTAAGAGTTCTTGAGGCACTGGATGGCACGCTTGATGTTGCCAGTTTCGATGGCGGTATTGAAGTCAAGGCCGTCCTTGGCACCGTGGGTAGAGTTCGTGGTCTTGACAGCGTTGATGTCGTCATTGGCGATTGCTTCGGCATAGCCGCCGTCAATCATCATGTTGTAGACCTTGAGGTCGCCCGGATTGTAGTTTTCTTCACCGTCGGCGCCCTGGCTTTCAATTTCAGCCTGGAGCTTTTCCCATGCATCGGCGTACTTGGCATAGACCTTGTCACCGATAGAGGTGTCCTTGGTCTTACCGGACTTGAAATTGGAACGCTTGGAGTCGATGGAGTTAATCAGGGAAAGACATGCGAGAGCGGCAGGACCTGCACCCTGGACCTTCTTGGACATTTCGTTCAGCATTTCCGGTTCAGGAATGCGTTCGACGATAGATTCAACAAGGCGGTCAAATTTTTCCCACTTCGGGTCTTCCTTAACCGTATAACCAACGGACTGAAGAAGTTTGGTAGCTTCGAAAAGATTCATTTTAAATATTCTCCTATTTTAGTTTTATATTTTATTTATAAAAGTTTTTTCTGACAAATTTTAAGAATATTATAAATAATAGAGAAATTTAGGAGAATTTATGAAACTTAACGAAGCAGAAACCGAAAAATTGTTCAGTATCGACGATATTGACACTGATTACATGATGCTCGATTTGGCCGATGCACCGGTTTCCAAACCGGAAGCCGTAATATATTTCGATAAGGACGGAAAGATTTCCGGATTAGATACGATACTCATGTCTGTCGCCGTTCCGCCTCCGGTACCCGGCAAGAAATGTTCCGTGACAATCCAGTATACGCCGAAAAGCTACGATACGGACGTTACTACCGACCAGTTTACCGACGGCGTCTTCGAAGCCGACGAGACCGATGACGGCCTGATTGTCACGACGGAAGACCTGGAAGCCCTCGGCAAGATTATTTCCGCGAAGTTCGAACGCGAAGTCGATTACCCGTTCGACAACGAAAGTGTACACGATAACGTCAACAATACGCTCAACCGTCTCGATTTCGCCGATGCTATCGCCTGGTACGTCAAGGAAGGCGCCGCGAAAACTACGGAATACAAGTCTCTCTATAACGAATATATTAAGGAAAAGGACAAGAAACAGTCCGCGATAAAGGCCCGCGGCGGAAAGTCCAATAACGAACTCCTCGTAGACGGCCTGAAAAAGAACCCGTATGTTACCAGGGTCGAAGTCATCGACAAGCAGACGGCAAGGTTTACCAAGTTGATCCGCGTCTATACGAAGATTAACAAGGTTTACGACATCCTCTGCAATAGTGCCGGTACGAATTATGTGGTCAAGACCCACGGCGATTTCGGTAATTCAGTAAATACCGGTTCGTTCATGCAGGTCATAAGCAATGTCGGCAAGCGTATTACCGGTTTCATTGAACGCGAAAAGATGAGCAAGATGTCTAATCGCGAACGTCACGAGTATAACCGCAAGAAGTTGCAGGCAAGTCGTGAAGATGACGATGCAATCGACAACGACTGGGGTTCCGATATGGACGCAGACGAAGAAGCAGCTCTCGGTATAAAGGAATCTACCCGTTTCGAAAAGGAAATGACCCTTTCCGAAGCCATAAAGATTCTCGAGGACCAGGGCATCACGCTTCATGAACTGAACGAATCGGAAGAAACGGCGACTATCAAGTTTTCCGTCTATCTGAACGGCGAAGACCAACCCGAAGAAAAGGTCACGTGTACGGTTCAACGCCCGATTGCCATAGCTAACCAGATTGCCGATAACGGCAACAATTATGACGATGCAGTGTGTGAAAGATTTACCGATAGCGTACCGGATATAGTATATAACTTGACCGGTAAGCGTTGCGGTTATCGCTGGTGCTATGACATGACTCCAGAAATTGTTTAATCGACAATAATTTAAAAACCGGTCGAATGACCGGTTTCTTTTTATATCAGGAATTCGTCCATCGGGTTTTCCTCGAGCATCAGGTGCTGTCCAACTTTAATCCAGCCGTTAATCCTGTACATCGTCTCAAAAAGCTGGCAGAACGACTTTCTGAACATCGTCTCATAGTCTACCGTGAACATGTTGTTGAATTCGTCGGGCCAGGTTTCCAGGAACGCGACAAAGTTTACCGGCTGTACACCTGGCTTGCCTGTTTCTTTGTACTTGAACTCGTTGTTCGGCAGGACATAGATATATTTCATCTTCGTGTTATTGCCGATCGGCGTAAGCTTGAGTCGTTTTTTCGCGAGGATATAATTGTATATCAATGCCGCCTTGGCTCCGAAAATAACGGAAGTATTCTCGCCCTTGTCGAATTCTAGACCGTTCTTTACGTAATAATCTATATCATTGGGGATATACTTCTTATAGTTCGTAATACCTATGACTGCTGAAATCTCGTCGATCGGCGTTTTGCAGTATTGCTCGTAAACCTTCATTATTTCGCGGTCGCAATAATCCTTTTTCGCCCCGGCGCATATTTCGAATGCGAGTTTTTCCGCTGCTTCTTTACAAAAGTTTGGCATAGTGCTCTTTTTTATGCCTACACCCATAATTTTATGTTTTGGCTTACTAAACGGATACGGATGACCTTCTTTATCGATAATGTTCCCGATATAAAGTTTACGGGCAAAACAGAACATATTCTTGAATATGTTTTCACGATTAAATTTAATTTTGTTCGTCGTATTCGTTTTTTGCGCGCGAATTAGTAAAATCTTATTGAAAAAGGTCTGAAATACATGTTCGGCCTTTTTATAAAAATCGCGGTATTCATCTTCTGTTTCAATCTTGATACCGGATTCAATCAATTTACGTTTAAGTTCATTTATCGAAAAATATACGGATCTAGGAGTCTGTGTCGTTATGTACGGCACAGACATCCCTCCCTTTTACTTTAAGCGGTTCATGATTTTTAAATGTAAATTTTTCATGTTGAATATAATCAACTTTATAAAATTTCATAATTATAAAATATAGTAATTAATTGTTATCGCGGTGAATATTTGAAATAATATTTAATATTTTATTCTTTTCTATGTCTTGATTATGTATCCAATCATATTCTTTGATACGGATTAATAAAATACCTTTATTTTCGCATAATAAATCCTTTTTATGATCTTGCTCCCATATATCTTTTGCAGTAATACCGGAATGTATAATATTATCCGGTTCATAGAATCTCGGATCCGCATGCCAGTATTTACCGTCGAATTCGAACGCCAGGTTTAATTCTGGTAAATATATATCGAGTTCTTTCCCGTCAAGAATTTTACGGTCATTTCTTATAACGTTTACATTTGTATTTTCTATAATAAAATTATAAAGACTATTTTCACCGTCGGACGTTATACCGGATATATGGTTACAATTCGTACATAATGGGGTATGATGTATCAGACGTATTTTTAACGCCTGATTCATAATATAAAAATCCGTGTCGCATGTATTACAATGACATTTATATAATAAATTATTATATTCAATCAATTCGCAATTTTGACGCCGTATTTCTTCTTGATATTTTTTGAATACAAATTCTGTATTTCTGATTCGATGTAATTCTTTCGATTCTTCTGTATTATATAAGTAATCATGACCATGTTTTCTTATATAATTATCGCGCGTATCGGCTCTGCTCGAAACACCATGTGGAAACCAATTACCGTTTTTTCGACGAGAATCGACAATTTTTTGATTTCTGTCAGCCGAATGCGTAGAACAATAATTTGAACAATATTGGTTATAACCGCTTTTTAATTTATTCGAAAATTTGGTAGGATTTCCACATGTTTTGCATATACCTTCATCTGGCATTTTTAAAAATTGATCATAATACTCTTTCGCAGACAATTTATGTAATTTTTGAAAATGAGTACAAAGCGCATTTAAATTTTTAAATGTTTTATGACATATCGCGCAAGTTGGTTCTATAACTCTATTATTCATCAATTCCTAACATGTCCGTATTTTCGTTAAATTCACATGCATTAATCGATAGTTCTTCACCATTACGTAATACAGTAATTTTATCATTATAACCGTATTTATATATTTTATTATTTACCGTTAAATTTATAGTAGAATATTCTTTTTCGACATCTTTTATCAACGCCGTAGATTCATAATATTCGTTAAGGTACTTGGTCAACCAGTCACGAAGCGTAACGCGCGCAGAACGACAAATGACACGGGCGCAATCTGGGTCATACAGGTGAAATCCCGGCGCAAGGCTTACACCGTAAACGGAGTTAATGATAATCTTCTTGACACCTTGCCTGTTATCGTAAAGGTTAGCGAGTTCCATATTTCCGGCATTTTCTGCCTCTTCCTGTAGGTCTTTATAATGCTTGCGTTCGTCGAAAACTTTCTTGACGACATTCGGCAGAATCGCGTCGTCGGTCCGCAGGAAGCCGACCTCGTTAACGTCAGTAAGTATGACCTTGCCCGATTCGATATCGATTTTCTTCGGATGTATAACCTTGACTTCGGGCGATATGTTGAACTGCATGATATGGTGCGGGTACGAAGACGTGATGTCGAACGACATATCGTCATCATGCCTACCAGGATAATCGTAGCAGTAACCGGCCTTTACCTGGAATTCAGGGAATGGATGCGGCCATTTCTTGAATTGCGAATAGCTCGAGTTAAACAGTTGTTTAGAAGTCAGTCTAACGCCTCTAACCGTCTTGGGTTTCCATAACTGTTCAATCTTCGCGATATGTTCTTCTACGGGATGCCCTGTATATATATCGTTCATTATCAGATACTTCTGAAATTCCGGGTTATTGTCTTCCCATTCTGTGTTCTGATAATAAGTCGATCCGTCGGGTTGCGGAATCAAATAGCATTTTTCTTTCGCCCACCAGTCGACATGGGACTTTTTCTTGTCGTTCAAGACACGGTTTGTCTTGTGCAGGAACCTGAGGATATATCCGGTAGTCGTAGGTACCTTGTTATAAATCTTGTCCAGCGTAACGATGCAGTCGAACGCGTATTCGATAATAAGCTCAAATAGTTTTAACTTGTCAAAAAGCTTTTCGAGCAGGATAACGTCCTTGATGTTATAGCATACGAAATTATCCCAATCTGTCTTGTACGCCTCGTTAATGGAACCTGTATATTTCAATTTTTGGTCGCCGAGAACAAGGTTGGATACGAAGTTTAACGAATACGATGGTAACGGGTCATGCTTACCGAAAGTCTTGTAAAGTTCCATGAAGTCTATCGAATAAAGACCCGGAATTTCGAATGTCGCACCCAGGTCTACGCCTTCAAGCTTACGGTCGGTAATCTCGTGCTTTACGGGATCGAGATTCAACGGCGACATGGCTCGTTCCCACATCACGTTTTTACCTGTAATCTCTCGCAGTTTCGCACAACGGTTAATGATGTACGGAATATCGTACGATACCGAGTTCCATCCGGATATGATATCGAAATCCATCGAACGGAACCATTTGAGCCATTTCCGAATCAGGTCTATTTCGGAAGAGCATGCTATATATATCGTATTGTTCAGTTTATCCTTGTCACCGAGATACGGCTTCAGACCGAACGTATAACGTGTCTTTGTCTTAGTAGAATAACACGTAATGAGGTTTATCGGCCAGTCTGCTTTTTCGGGCGCCGGAAATTCATATGATACGTAACATGAATTTGCGAACTTTACCCAGCAATTCTGCTCGATATCGAATACTTCGAATTTTTCTTTCGGATAGTTCATGTCGAACATATACAGCTCGACCTTCTTGAAAATCTTCTTTTCAAGATTACGTATGTCTATCTCGAAATTGTCATAAAATTTTGATGAACCAGCGACTTCAATATCGAATAGACATACATTCCAGTCGTTGATATCGACTTCAAGATTTTCGAAGTCATATCGTTCGTGCATGAACTTGACTTCAGGCCGGAGGTCAGATTCGGCAATTATACAATTAGAACTATTGCGCAAAACATCCATATCGCGGTCGCGGTTATACGAATGTTTCTTGACTGGATTCTTGTATATATCCTTGATGTTCGATTTGCCTGTAGGATCCGTTATATAGCACCACGGTTTGTAATCGTAGGTGACCCAGTCTGTCGAACCCTGTTCCTTGAGCAATATCTTTCTACGCGAACGATCATAATAACAATTTTTAAAACCTAATTTCGCCATATCAAAATAACCTAAAATACATATCAAATATAGAAAAATGGCGCGACTTGAAAATCGCGCCAATTTTTATCTAATTTTTTAATATTAGATATTGAGAGCCTTAACGAACTTGGTAATATCTTCCATAGCCTGGAGATAGCCTGCCTTAAAACTTGCCTTGTCGGCAGGAACGGCCGTCTTCTTCACTTCGTCGAGACGAGCAGGGATAAACTGCTTAATCGCACGAATTGCGTTGACGAGGATATCTTCAGAGTCGATAGCGTCGTTAAAGTTATTTCCGTTTTGTGTAACCATATGTATTTTTCCTTATTTTAATGTTCAAATCACTTTTTTGTTAACCAAATATTATATATCTTGTTATCTTCCTGACATTTCCTGATATTATCGGGTATAAGTTTCTGAAATTCTTCCGGTATATCCGACAAATCGGGCGCCTGTTCGTATTGTGACCATGCAGTCTGCTGCGCAATCTGCTGCGCGACTTCGGGCATGCCTTCCAGCGCGTTTTCCCAGTCAATCGGACGATTCTTATCGTGTTTGTACTCTGGAATCATTTTCTTTATACCTATATTTAATAATACCCTTTGTCAGATCATATTCGGAAAGTCTTACCTGTACCCTGTCATCCGGCAAGACCTTTATGTATTTCATTCGCATCTTACCGCATATCGTACAAAGTACGACAAAATCGTTATCCAGCTTTACGGTAAACATCGCATTCGGTCTTGCTTCGAGTACCGTACCGTCAACATAAATTCCGTCTTCTTCCTTGCCCGGACCCCTATTTTTCTTATTTTTCTTCATTTATTTATTTTTTCTTAACGGGTTTTTTCTTCACAGGTTTCTTTACGGGCTTTACAGCTTCCTTTACGATTTCAACAGGCGGCTCAATAACGGGATCATCGACAACTTCGAATTCTTCTTGCGGAACATCAGGTTCGCTTTCTTCAACGATAGGCTTGTTCGTATTCTGCTTCTTGTCAATCGCCTCCTGCATCAACATCGCGTTTGCCTTGACACGGCTTAGCGTATCGTTCTGCTTCTTGCTCTGTTCCTCGTCCTGCTGGATAAGGGCAGCGCTCAATATGTCAGAGTTCGCAGATTCATTCATCTTTATGAACGCGGAATTAAGCATTTCGTTATCGTCGAGCTCCGTATTATTTTCCTGTTCGACGATTTCGGGTGTTTCGACAACCGTATTTTCCTTGACCGGTGCCGGAGCCGGTTGAGGCCTATAAACGGGCTTTTCGCGTATTACCGGCTTTTCGATATACTTGACGACTTCCTTCGGTTTCGGGTTGATAATGGCCTCGAAAATCCGTTCAAGATGCTTATTGATCTTCTCGAGACCGGACATACCGTACCTATAAAAGGCATTCTCGATTTTCTGTTGCATCTCGTCCATCATCGTATATGCGCGAGAAAGCGCCGGATTGGTATCTACGCTTTCCTTAATATGACGCTTTCTCTGCGGTACCGCCGGTTCGTCATCGAACAAATCATCGTCGGGTTCCTGCGGCGGTTGATACGGTTTGACTCGTTGCGGTCTCGGCGCCGGGGCGGGTGCGGCCGGCTTCGGCGGCTGAGGTATAGGCCTGGTAATCGGTCTGGAAGTATTCGGCCTGTACGGGACGCGGGCGCCTTCCGTCAACTGCGTATCATCGAACTCGTCCGCATCGAAATCTTCTTCCGGCGGCAGGGTTTCATTGTAGAAGTCGTCGTCTTCGTTCTGGAAACGTTCCGCCATAAGCGCCTTCTGTTTCTTATGAAGTTCAAGACGCTGTTCTTCAGTCATAGAACGGCGTTCTTCTTCTTTCTTGTAATAATCCATGAAATCACTCATAATTTACCGTCTATTATTTATAATCTATTCGCCAGAAGTTTTGTATTTCACCTTTATATAATACGTTTTCGCCAGATTATCCGGGGTCAACACGATAACATACGGAAGGTCAAGAATCTTTGTGGCGATACCCATGAATATATTTTGATAATTCACCACGTTATAATATTTAATCTCGTCAGTTTTTCGTAATTCATACAGTTGTTCGATGCCGTCGGTACTCATGAAATATTCGGTAAAATCCGGATATTCGACAATATTCATAGATTCGAGTATCGTCTCTTGTATCTGTACCATCGGGTCAGAATTCATAAATTCGACAATAGACGTCATGGGATCCGCTTTCTTCGCCATGGCCTTGTCATGTAAAAACTTCAATATATTCTTAAGATTGGGTGCTTCTTGGTTCATCGACAGGTTCCTTTTCGAATTCACGAATAGCCTTGTTTACGATAAAGTCATTTATCTTGCCGAGGTATTCGTCGATATCTTTCATATCGGAATTCAGAATGGATACATAAAGAGTAGCAGAAAAATCCGGAGAAATTTCTATATAATTATTATAGGCCATTTCGGCGATAAACAACGCATAATAATCCTGAAGGGTTCTCGACCCGAGACCGGCGAAAACCTCTTCAAGATTACTTTTTGCGTCAATTATATTATTAAATATTTCTTCCATTAAATCATCTTCGCAGAAATTTTATCAATCAGGCCGAGCTTCTTCGCTTCGGACGCGGACATATAATTATCGTAGGAAGTCAGCTTCTTGAGCTCGTCAAGACTCTTGCCAGTCTGCTTCTTGAAGATATGGTTCATGTTATCGGTCCATACCTGAAGCTCGTGCTGGATGATATTGATATCGTTGAGCTTGCCGCCAGTTTCCGTAATTCCTGCCTGGTGAATCATGATACGGGAACTCGGGAAAGCATAACGGTGACCGATAGTACCGGATGCAAGAATGACTGAAGCCATCGAACTGCAGGAACCGATACAAATCGTATTGACTTCGATATGCTTGGACTTGAGCTTATTGATACAGTCGATTATCGCGAAACCGACATCACATTCGCCACCCGGTGAAGACATATAGATAGTTATCGGGTTTTTAGTACCGTCATCATAAAAGCAAAGTTTTTGAATAATGTGTATACCGTTTTCCCAAGTAATAGGACCAATCATGAAAATAACACGGTTCGCTTCGAAATAATTGTTACGGACTACATCGAAATAATTACCGAGTTCGCCGAGATTTACCTGTTGCGGTTGATCGTCTTCTTTCGGGGCGGGCTGTTCTGCCGGCATTTCCTGCGGCGGAACAGATTCGGGAGTTTCTTCTTTTTTCTGCTTAGCATCCAAAATGGCTTCTGTATACATCTATATACCTTTCATTATTCAAATTTATTTTGTACACCGCCGGTTGCTTCGGAGTATCTATTTCTGGATCTTCCGTAGGCACTATGGCAGCGCTTTTAAACAATATCTTCCCGTACTGTATAGCCGCTTCGACCCCGCAATACTTGATAATCTTGTATGGTCTCGGTGACTTGTTAAACCGGAAAATACCGTAGTCCTTGTCGCGGGATATCAATGTATATATGTTGCCCGCGCTATCCATATATATATGACCGACTTCAAAACTCATACAAGCTCATTCTTCCTAAGGAACGCGTTAATTTTCTTACTAAGGTCGTTGTTCTTAGAACTGATAACCTTTCGTTCTTCGTCATTATATTCGTCATAGTTCTTGATATAGATTTTCGCGTATTCGTCAAAATGTTCAAATACATCTTCAATCACTGACGCATAGACTGACTTAACTGCATTAAGCGGGCTTACTGTTTTCTGATTCATTGTTATATTCATATGCCAGAGTTTCCAGTTTGTGAACGAATTCAGATTTCTTCTCGAATTCAGGCAACAGCCCGACGACGACCGAAAGCCATTCGCTCAGGGTTTTACATTGTTTAAACTTTTCAGAGATTCCTGCCGCCTTGTCGATTACATCGCGTAATGCCGCGAATTTCTTCGGGTCGTTCGCGATGGACAATAAATCCCTGTCGGACTTGAATAACGGCGGAATCTTGAATACCTTGTGTTTCTTGGCCAACGGTATTAGTCCTTAAAAGTTTTAGAAAACTGTTCAAGGCCGTAAATCGTCGTATCTATAATCTTCGGGTCAATCACGCCGTTCTGCGTACTGATCATAATGATGAGCTCAAACATAGCGCGGACTTCGGCGACCGGATCCGTTTCGGTAACCTTGATCATCTTTTCGATGATATCTTCCGGAATCTTATGAATAAACGTAGAATCGTTATTATAATCGATAAAGAACTTACGGAAATCGTTGATATACCATAAAGCCTTCATGAGATCTTTCTTGGGCGTACCCTTGTCACGGTATCTCATACAATATTTCCAACAATTACCGAGGTCAAACTGTAACCAGCGCGTAATTTCAATAGCTTCTATACCGGATTCATGCGAGCGGTAATGCTTAGGTTCGTTAACTTCTTCTTCAAGGCTCTGACCATTAATCATAAGGTTTCCTCTTTGGTTAGCATTTCGAGAATTTTCTTCTGAGTTTCCTTCTCGTTATCCGAAAACTCCTGAAGTTTTTGATCATTGATTCGGTTTGTCATTATCTGACGGTTACGATCCTTCGCCTGTATAATCCTTACGGGTATAAAGACAATCAGGAAATAACCGAACAGTATGCCAACAACCGGTAAGATATTCTTGACAAAGTAAAGCACGCCGATCTGGACGGTATCGCCGAAAACGCCGAAAACGCCAAGTACCATACTGTAAATGAGAGCGCTTCCGATAATGAACGGAAGAACCGCTTTCAACATCGCCTTACTTTTATCTGATAATTTCAATTTATTAAATAGTTTCATCGGATTCCAAATATGCGTCGATGTCAGTTTCCGGGATCATATAACATTTCTTGGTAACGGTAAGGCCGTTATCGGATTTCACCGGATACTTGAATTCCCTGTTATTTTCCTTGGCGTCGACATAGACTATGCGTTCGCCGACCTTGGCACGTTCAACCTTGTCGCCCACCATAATTATTTCTGCCTCTACCATATGGCCTGTAGTATCGAGCTCGGGAATATAGATACCTGTAGAAGTGACCTTATCGGTGCTTGTCTTGGTGACAAGAACATGCTTATCCTTAATTCTGGTAATTTTCATATTGTTCTCTTCGTGTTCGAATGTAAAATCTATCATGGTCGCGGGTACCTCGAGGAATTTCTCCTTGGCCAGCGTACCGTCTTCCTGCTTTACGGGCAATGTCAACTGGATAGCGCTCATTTCGGTAAAGGATACCTTGTCACCGGCCTTGAAATCACCGGAAACGAACGTATTGTCTTCTGCATTATACGTACCTGGACCTGTCATAACGACAGTGCCGGAAATATTGTCGACAGTACGCTTGAGCTGCGGCAATACGATACCGCCGAGGGAAACCGTATCTTTCTCGTCGCGCTTGACGAGTACGTAGTTCTGTAACATACGGTCTACGCCGACGACTTCGCCGTTTTCTTCCTTGAGCACGAGGATGGCCTCGTTTTGCTTCATCTTCAAGTATGTCTTGCCGGAATTTTTCAGAGTAATCGGTTTAGCCACGCCCGGATTGTAAATGACAAGCTCGCCGACCTTGACCTTTACTGGAATATGTTCGTTGAACTTCTTGTTCAGCCTGCCGTCGCCGACCTGCACGACCCTGCCATATGCCATAGGCAACGTGCCAATCTGGGGTAACACGAGTCCGCCGCTTATAAATTCGTTAATAGATTTATTTTCTTCGATAAGAATGTCAAAACCGACAACTTTCATCAAGTCACCTCTATAAGTTTATTAAAAAGTCATGTTTTGTAAATTTCCCGGAATCCGCATGGCAGCTGTTCGTAATATACAGGTGCCCGTCTACTTCGGATATATTTTTGGAATTTCCCATCCCGTAATGCCAAAGTTCGGCAGTATTGAATAAATCCATGTCTTCCGGTGTATAGTAAGATATTATAACCTTAGGCAGCGAATTAATAACCTTTTCCAGTCGCAGCCGTTCATCAGTAAATATATCTTTTTTATTCTTAGTCCACCACTTCCAAGTGGAAATTTTTTCTTGCGTACTGAAGCCCATCGCTCCGCCCAAATGCAAGCCGGTCTTGGAAATTACGGATGTACCGTCGAGCCTGGTCGGTATACATTTGTTTTTCTGTAACGAACGGAACTTGTTCTTGATATTTTCAAATTTTGTATCGAGCGGTATATCGGATTTCATATCACAACCACCATAAACAAAAAATACACCCCTGTACTTTTGGGCGAGGCGTATTAAGAACGATGCGGAGACATCGCCGAATTCCGATATACCGCCAGCAATACAAACGTTGTCGGCAGGAAGAAAGTACTCGTCTATAAACCGGTCGTAAAGTTCACCCTTACGTACACGATCGTTAAACGGTAATTCCAGATTATTGATAAAATAACAATCCATATTTCCTGCCGTAACCGCAGTCAGTTATCCCATGATATCGGCACGGAAAGAACGCCATGCCTTAAGGATTGCCTTGTCCTTGACGGAAAGCTTGTGGCCGCTGCGAACGAGACGTTCGGCTTCCATGCAGAGCTTGGCTTCGTCGCGGGAAAGCATACGGAGACTGGATTCGCAAACCTGAATGGATTCAGGACGGCGAATTTCCAGACCTGTAAGCTGGCGGCGGTTCTTGGACTGCAACGTATCGGTCGCAATCATGTACGTCTTGCCGGTCTTCTTGTTCATCACATAGGAGCCGGCTTTCATCTTCTTATTCATATTAACCTCTTTTTATAACAGTCTCTTGACTGTATACCACAATATAGCAATTTATTTGACGCTTGTAAAATAACCTTACGGGATTTTATTTGGATTTTTTTGTAAAACCGTAATACATTTACATATTTCATTTTTTACGGAATCATTATAGTTCAGCCAATCGTATTCCCAAATACGATACAGGAAAATGCCGGCAGTTTCACACAGCATATCTTTGTTATAATCGTTAATCCATATATCTTCCGCGCGCCGATTTATTATAATGTCGTCTTTATCGTAAAAACGCGGATCCGCATGATAGAACGTACCGTTGAATTCTATGCCCATTTTTATATCCGGCAGATATATATCGAGTTCCTTGCCGTTTAAAACAGTCCTCTCATTTTCGATAACGGTAAATTTATAAATTCCTCTTATATATTCAACTACGGATTTTTCGAGCATTGAATACGGTTTATATATCGGGCAGCAATATGTACAAGGCGGAATATTGATAAGTGTACGCCTATACATCATTTGACGGTCGATCGTATAGGTTGAATGACATGTATGACATATGCCCGTAAAAAATCCATTATTATATGTCAGCTGATCCTGCGTTTTCTCAGCATAATACTTAATCTGCTTTTTGACATTGCATTCCTTCAAACGTTCTTTGGCATCAGGTGACATGTTATAGTTTTCATATCCGTATTTTTCAAGGCAGGTCTGTTTTACTTTGTTGCGAATATCGACGTTTTTAGATACGTTGTCTACACCGTATTTTTCTATTATGGTAGTTTTTATCTTATCGCGTATCTGTTCCGATTTTAACGGGCAATCTACACCGTATTTTTCGCGATTCGTATTTTTCGCCTTCTCGCCGATATCCGGATTTTGCAGACTGCATTCCGTTCCATACCGTTCTCTGTTTGTGTGTTTGATTTTTTCCTTGATAATATCTAAAGCCTGCGGATATTCGTTATCGTATCGTTCGATATTTGTCAATTTCGCCTTATCAGATAATTCCTTCGAGGCATATCCGGTTCCGCCGTATCTGCTACGATTTGTCGTCTTCGTCTTTTCTTTTATAGGGTCAAATTGCGCGGGGTATTCCGTGCCGTATTTGTCTATGCACGTAGATTTGAATTTTTCCTTTATATCGCTGTTCCGTAACGGTATTTCCGTACCGTAACGTTCTTGCATGGTGCTTTTCTTCTTGTCGTATACGTCTTTATTCTGTATTGCGTATTCTGTACCGTATTTTTCAATACAGGTTTGCCGCTGTTTTTGACGTACTTCCGGATTATTCTGTATGAGCTTGGCCTTACATTTTTTGCATATGAAATCGTCGGTCAACGACTTCAATATGAGCTCGCTGGTATTATTGCATTTGCTGCATCTAAAGACTACATGTATAAGACGCCAATATTTTG
>Ga0310786_10004290_pt1 | contig 19940 bp, 19 predicted proteins | sample AusTroGonzalo_MG_FD_203881 | JGI IMG/M metagenome (GOLD analysis project Ga0310786, IMG submission 203881) | Bovine rumen microbial communities from tropical cattle in Woodstock, Queensland, Australia - Gonzalo_03 (v2) (version 2) | ecosystem: Host-associated > Mammals > Digestive system >... | reverse complement strand
ACCTTGTAGAGTCTCTGCGGCATCCTCGAACAGAGAGTATCCGAACGATCCGCCGTCGCCAGCGACCTCGCTACCCTTGCTGCGGAGCCATTCCTTGGCTCGGTTCATGTCACCGTCAGTAGCCTCAAGAGCTTGCTTGCAGAGAAGCATGCTCACTTGTGTCTGCTGGCGAAGTTCGTTGATCTGTGATACAGTGATCATGTTGAATCCTTTGTTAATAATTATCGGCTATAAAGGACTTGAACCTATACTCTTGCGAAGTGGATTTTGAGTCCACCGTGTCTACCAAAATTCCACCAATAGCCGGAATATAGTCCACCGAGAAGGAGTCGAACCTTCAGAAATACATGCGCCTGAAGCATGCCCCTATGCCAGTTCGGGTACCGGTGGAAATTGTAGAGCATCATACGAGACTCGAACTCGTACAGACAGAATGGAAATCTGCAAGGCTACCATTACCCCAATGATGCGTAGTGCGGGTGACACGAGTCGAACGTGCAACCCCTAGATTAAAAGTCCAGTGCTCGGCCAGTAGAGCTTCACCCGCAAGTGAATACAACTGGCAAGGCAGTTGCCACCTTTATAATCGTTTAAGTTTCTTCATGTTAATTTATCTCCTATCGGCGATATGGGACTCGAACCCATACGCACGTTACGTGCTTCGGATTTTAAGTCCGAATTGTCTTTCCAGTTCCAGCAATCGCCGGATTGATGATTAGTCTCGATGGCTGGACTTGAACCATGCACTCTGTTACGAACCAGCCCCTCAAGCTGGCGGGTCTACCAATTCCCCCACATCGAGATAAAAGTTAGAGCACCTATCCGGATTCGAACCGGAGCGTTCTCATAGGCAATGAGAAGTGCTACCACTACATCATAGGTGCATAAAAGTTTTAGTTGCCGATGCTCGACTCGAACGAACGATACGATGCTTCAGAGGCATCTGCCTTACCAACTTGGCTAATCGGCAATATAGGGTATCCGACAAGGCTTGAACTTGCAACAGCTGGTTCCACAAACCAGGGCTCCACCAATTGAGCTACGGACACCATAATAGAGGAGAGAGCCAGGATCGAACTGGCAAGTGAGTTATTAGCCCACGGCGGCTTAGCAAGCCGCTCGCTTACCTATTAGCGTATCTCTCCATACAAACTTTTAACGGAAGTAGAAGGACTCGAACCCACACACGTTTTACCGTAGCACCGCCTTCGAAACGGGTGCCTTACCAATTAGGCTATACTTCCACGTTAGCGGAAGTGGAAGGGCTCGAACCTTCAAGCAGTTTCCCACACAACATTTCCAATGTTGCTCCTTACCAGTTAGGATACACTTCCATAGCTCCGACAGCTCGACTCGAACGAGCGACCTGATCATTACGAATGATCTGCTCTACCAGTTGAGCTATGCCGGAATAGCGCCTACGGACAGGCTTGAACTGCCGACCTACGGATTACTAAACCGTTGCTCTCCCTGCTGAGCTACATAGGCAATATGCAATGCAAACTAACACGTAGACTTCTCTGTTTCGCTATGGGTATTTGCATTACATTAGTCAGCGTAGAAGGCTTCGCTCCTTCGACCTCATGTTCCCGAAACATGCGCTCTGCTGGACTGAGCTACACGCTGAAATGATTAGCTCCACGGGATGGACTCGAACCACCGGAACACTGGCGCGTTAACAGCACGCTGGCATACCACTTGCCGACCGTGGAATAAGTAGTGGGTGCGGGTGGATTCGAACCACCAAAGGCGTAGCCGCGAGTTTTACAGACTCGAGAAGATCTCCAACTCTTCGGAGCACCCATAATTTGTTCGCAGGGACTGAGAGATTCGAACTCCCGTAGACGCTTTTGGAGAGCGCTAGACTAGCCACTGTCTTAAATCCCTGTAGTACTCGATCTTGGATTCGAACCAAGGTTGTGTCTGCTTGTAGGGCAGATGCCATCGACCAGCTAGGCGAATCGAGTATGTTAGCGAGGACGGCGGGATTCGAACCCGCGAAAATGTCGGTTAGACAGACCGATGTGTTAGGCCACTTCACCACGTCCCCATAAATATATTGCATCCCCCGGTGCTTTAGGTTCTTATGTTGTTTCTGCGCTTTACACCGTCCGACCTTATCTTTGACGGAGCCGATATTCTTTAATTGTCGGGCTGCAATAGTTGCGGTAGAAGGACTTGAACCTTCGACACACGGATTATGATTCCGCTGCTCTACCAGCTGAGCTATACCGCATTAATTTGTTAGTGCTCCTACTTGGACTCGAACCAAGATCCACAGATTAAGAGTCTGCTCGTCTAGCCATTGACATATAGAAGCATAGTGGGAGGAGTAGGAATCGAACCTACATAGTCGGATTTTCAGTCCGCTGCCGTGACCACCTTGGCTATCGACCCATAAATAGTCCTCACCCCTGAACTCGAATCAGGAACTACCGCCGTATCAGAGCGATGCGCTAACCAATTGCGCCAGATGAGGATAATTAGTAGTCCCGCCCAGAGTCGAACTGGGGTCCTCGCATAGAAAGTGCGATGGCTTAAACCACTGGCCGACGGGACCAAATTATTTTATTCGTAGTCCACAATGGATTCGAACCATTGACCCCGAAATTCGTAGTTTCGTGCTCTAAATTCCTGCTGAGCTAGTGGACTATAATTTCACTTATTTATGTAAATTTGGTACATATGCACCATATTTTTCGTCCCACAGTCTAATACGTTCTTTTAATTCATCCAATGTAATTGAACAGTGTTTATTCTTTGATACATTATCCAAATAAAGCATTAATCGACAATTCGCTGGATGTGCGAGTATCCACGGGGGAACGTTATTTGCTAACCCTTCTCGTACACTATACATATGGTCTCGTGAAACCCCATTTGGATTATCTTTCTTATTCTTCGGACTATAAAATCCGTATTTTTTTATCAGTTCAAAATCAAATTCTTCTGGATATGAAGATAAGCTAAATTTAAATGAACATGCTTGACGATATTGCCTATATGTACCTATGAAAGTACCATTATTCATATGATTTTGGTGATTTCGCTTGCATTCTTGTGAACAATATCGCCTACGGTTTTTACCACTTAAAATAACACCGCAACCTTTACATGTTCTAGGCTCCACCGGTACACGCTGTCCATCTACAAATTTAACCCCAGATAACGCTTTACTAACCTTCATTTTCATGCCATCAGTTTGTTTACGAGCGTTAGCACAACTACGAGAGCAATGTTTGGGTAATTTATGCTTTTCAACATCAATCCGTTTAATCATTTTTGTGAATGCATTATGGCAGCGTTCACAAATACATTCAAACGGAACCAATTCATTATTATACTGAGCACGTTGTTTACGTAGTTCAGCCCATTTTTTACGACCCAATTCCCAATTACGTTTATTTGCATTTATTCGCTTTTCAGTCAATTTCATATCAAACCATTTATTCTTTATCAGCAGTTTATATATTTCTACCAACATTTGTCATAGGTTCGATTAATTCTGACTCCATTCAATAGTGGACTATACCGGATTCGAACCGAGTAACCTCTTCAGTGCAAATGAAGCGTTCTGCCAAAATTGGAACTAATAGCCCATTAGTTACTGGAACCTTGGAGAATCGGACTCCACACTCTCTCCTTGCGAAGGAGAAACGCCGCCTTGGTACATGAGGCCCCATAAAAATCATCCGAACTGTCAATCTGCGGACAGGCTTCACGAGCCTGTCGTTTAGTGGACCCCTAGGAAATCGAATCCTACTCATCAACCCTGCCAGGGTCAATCGCCTCCTTGGAACATGGGAGCCCATATGTGTTGGTATATGAAAAAAGACCGGGTTGCATTTGCTGCAACCCGATCTTTAACACCTTATCAACAGAGGTAGAAGAATCTAAAGTTGCAGCGGTCTCCTTGCAAAATAATCACGACCACAATTGGCTTGCTTGGCCAACTGTCCTTCATGACTAATTTTTGCGAGTAACGTCTGCATACTTTTTTCCTCTTCAGCAAACAAGTTTAGCATATTTGTTTCAAATTGTCAACACTTTTTGTGATTTGTGCGCCAAAGTGTGATTTTCATCACACTAAGCTATGACGCCTTGCTGGGCAAGCTTGTCCAGCCCGGCTTGCCGGCGGGCCTCTTCGGCGGGGTCGTCGAAGCCGACGGACGCTCCGGACAATGCCTTATTGTTCCTTACCCGGCTGAGCATGTTCTTCTTCTGGGCATCCCTGATGTCCTTGGACGACATGACCTTGGAACCTACCGGCAATCCGTATGCCTGTCGGAGAGCGTCATCAATGGCGTTCTTGGAAGCGGAGTCCTGTCTCATGTGTGCGTCATCCAGGTCCTTAAGGAACGTAGCGAGGCACTTGATTATCGGGGAGTCTGGGTTCTCGTCCATGTAGCGGTTGATCTCGTCGAGGAGTTCGTCGCTGTACGCCCTCTGTTTCTCGATATCTGACATGCTGGACAGTATCACGCCGAGCTTCTTCGCCATGTAGTCGCTGAACTGGTCGTTGTAGTCCACGGCGGCACTTGCGCAGTCCTCATACGAGTTTGCCTTGTCCGCGCCGATACCGGCGAGCTGGCAGATGGTATGAACGAGTACGCGAGAGTCCTTCTGGAGTTTCGTCTCTTCCTTCGCCTTGGTGTCCTCGGAGACCTTTTCCGGGTTAGTGAAGTCGTAGTCTACTTCCTTTCCGCCCACGTCGGCATTGTCGTCGCTGACGCCACCGGATAGGTCCTTGTTGATGTCGAACATCTCGTCGATACCGAGCACTGACTCGTCCGGGGTTTCTTTTTCGTCGTCGAAGATGGACTTCTCTTCAGCCATGGCCTTTTCCTTGGCCTTCTCGGCTTCCTTTTTTGCCGTGTTGGTCTCGATCTGTTCGCCCTTGGCATCGTCGTAGACGGTTGCATCGTCGTCGCCGAAGTCGTCATCGTCGTCCTCGGATTCGAAGATTGATTTCATGCCGCATACCTTGGCTAGATTGCTGATGGCCTCGAACTGGGCCTTGGATAGGTTGATGTCATTGGTGATATAGTCCCACACGCTCATAATAAAGTCTCGGGTGTTTGCATGGAGTTTATCACTTTGCCGTGGCAACAACAAGAAAGGCCGCCCGGAAGCGGCCAGACTATCAGGACTCTGCGGACGCGGAGGCTCCGCCACCGCCTCCGTCGGTTCCTCCCTGTGTGGGAAATCCGACCGCGTTGGGATATCCGTTGCCGGTGACGCCGGTCTTGATCGTGTATCCGCAAACCGGCTGTGCGCTGAGGGCGGAAACGGTCATGGCCACCGGGTTGGGCAGATGGTCCTTGGCGCGTGCTATGAGGGCGCGTATGTCCTTGTTGGCGCCCTTGACAGGCTTCGGTGGCTTTATGGAGTTCTTTGCGGCGTCCGTGGCCTCCTTCGACCACATCTCGCGGTTCTCCTCGGCCACGTCCCTCGTGGTAGTCGCGTTGACCGTACTAGTGTTGGTGTCGCCGATGTAATCTGGTGCGCTGGTTCCGTTGGCGGTGGGCACGATCTTGTTGGCGAAGCCGCTCCTCGGGTCTGCGGTGACACTACGGATTGCATCCGCCGGCATGGACATGTGGTGGTTGAAATTCCCTTCCAAAAGGCACTGGTACAGCGTCTCGACGGATTCGATAACCGGATCGGCATCTTTAACTTCGGCAAGGAATTTCTGGAACCTATCCATTAGGCGGTAGCCTCCTCGGAATTCACCGCGCCGGCGTCCTTCTCGGCCTCGGCGGCAGTCGCATTGAGCTTGTTGGCGAGATTGGCGTTAATCTCGTTCTGGGCTTCCTTGGCAGTCTCCAGTTCTTGGTCGGCTGTTTCCACGGCCTTCTTTGCATCGGACGCCTGGGCGAACTCGGCCTGGAGGCTGTCCAGTTCCTCTTGCGGGACCTTGTTCAGGTCGACCTGGGCTATGGTCGTATTGTCTTCCGGATTCCCCTCGGCCTCACACAGCGACGCTATCTGGACAATAGGGGCATACAGTTCCGGACAACCGGCGATGTTGCACAGGCGTTCCACGCCCTCGCAGAAAATTTTCTTGTTATCGGTCATGATCAACCCTGCATGTTACAGCAGCAAGTTTATCAGTCCGACAACCAATGCGGATATAGAAATGGTGTAAATGGGCCAGAGTCTGGCCTTTGGTTTCTGTATGGATTCGGCGATCGCGTTCCCTAGCTGGTTACGGAGATTTTCTATGTCACCATTGACCAAGTTGACCCGTCCGTTCACAGCGTTAATATTCTCGGCCATCTTCTTGTCGAGTTCGGCCTTCTTGTTCATATCTTCCACGAAGATAATGAACTTTGACTGGACGCTGTTGATAATGGACGCCGCCTCACCTATCTGTTTTGCCACCTCAACTATCTGGTTTGCCATCTCTGTATTAGCGTCCCAGAGGCTATCAAGCTCCTCGTCGATGTCGAGTTCCTCATCGGTATCGGAATCGCACCCGTCGTCATAACTATCTATATCGCTACGCCGTCTACGGTCTCGTTCCTCGGCAGCGTTAATCATCGCAATTTTACTCGCTATATTATCGACCGCCTTCTTGTCCCTGGCGTCCATCGTTTCCTTCTCGTTGAAGAAAGTCTCCATGCCAGCAATGGCTTCGGCTATCTGTATGTCGGACGACTGGGCAACTGACTGGGCATATCTCCTAAGCGTATACTTCCCATCTACTATGTCCTTGTCTAGCTGTATGCGACCGGACGTCAGTGTCTGGGGAAGCTCGGCATCGTTAGGCGATATGATATCCAGTTCATACGCCATTCCGAGGTAATCGAGCGCGTTCAAGGTCGACCGGTTGGCGAGCACTGTTATGTCACCGACGTCCTCCTTCTCTTCCAGATTCGCCGCCATGGTAGCTAGCTTGTCATCAGTCTCAGCAACCAAGCTCTTCCGGCTAAGGTCAATGAGTTCCGACGCCTTCATCCCAGCCGGCATCTGCTTCAGGGTGAACATCAGCAATGTCTCTCCGCAGAATTCTTGTATTCCCGGATGAAGCAGTACCGACTCTGGCATGCCTATGATGCTTTTGCGACAGACGTGTCCATCGCTGTTCACCAGGACAAGTGCACGAATCACTTCTTTACCTCAAACGTAACGTACGACAGTGAATATTTGGTAACTACTCCGTTGTTGTCCGGAATACCTATGCCGACTGGGTAGAATTCAATCTTTTCGATAGGGTTATTGTCGAGTAGAAGGCCGAGTGTCTTGCCATACTTAGTCGCGTATAGGCGGAACTTCATTACGAGCTTGTTGCCGTCCATGCGCGCTTCCACGCACGTAGCCATGGCGCGTTTAGGCCACGACTCGTACGGCTTGATGCCATTCTTCTCCCGGTCGACCGGCGCGACTTCCTCGACGGTGTATTTCTTGGCACCGGTTGTCACGTCGAGGATAATCTTGTCGGCCAGCTCCTGGGGATATATGTTCCCCGAGCTCGTCTTGGTACCGATAATGAATACCGTCGCATCGAAAAATCTAGGTTCCGACTTGCTTCTTGGCATCTTCGATCCACTTGTTTAGTAATTCTTCCTTGCCCATGGAAATCAATAGTGTCTCCATGAGGTGTTTCCTTCCAGACCAGTAACGAGCCACCCCATTCAGGAACAGACGGACTTTCGGGCCTATTTCCTTGTCGTTTATGACAGCCATGGCCTCGGAATACATCTTGCGACACCCGGCCCAGTCGGCGAACAGCTTGTTCTCGTCGGCCATCATCGAGTCATAAACCTTTTTCTGTTCCGGCGTAAATGACTTGATTATGTCGGTGATCTCTTTAGACGGCATTGGTTGCATTCCTTTCGAGAAGTGATATGGCCTCGGCGGACAGGTCTTGACACTTGAATACCTTGTAGGAAGGCTCCGCCTCGCTGAACCAGCACAGATAGCAATTCTTGATCTCTATTCCGGTCTCTTCCTGGAATATCTGTTTATAGCATGCGAGCTGCAAGGAATACTCGACAAGCTTGCATTTTTCGAGATAATCGTAAGGTTTCAGAAGATGGAAATTGGAAGTGGTATCAAACTTGGTGTTCGTCTTCCAGTCCCATATCTCAAACCCACCAGATTTCACGTTATAGAAAATCTGGTCGATCATTCCACACACCATGTACTTCTCGCTTCCTATGACCAGTTCGGATTTTACCGGGTACATCTTACCGCGTATATCGGAGATGAACTTATCCACCATGGGTACGATCTTGCAGTACAGCGGAAGCACTGGGTCTTTCTCGAAAACCAGCTCCGGATTCTTCTTGAACTCGGCATCCACTATATCCTTCGGATAGTACTGCACCTTGTTGGCCATCGTCGTTTCTATGTACTTATGGACGGCGGATCCTTTAGCACGGGCTATCAAGTTGTTGCGGTCCCACTGGTCGATAAGCTGTTCCGGAGTTGTCGGCTCGCCAGCGGCGGTAAGCTTGGCCGCCTTTTCGGTGGCCTTAGCCTCCTTATCGAATGGGGGAACAATCGATCCGGTCACCTTGGTAACGGACACAGTCTTCTTGCCGTTGATTTTGTAGCTGTGCCAGTTCTCGTCGAACCTGATACTGCTGAACTTGTCGATTTTTTGGAAAAACTCGTGCATTTGGAATTCAAACCCGTTTTTATTAAAATTAGTTCAATCAACAGGAAAGGTAGCTAAAATGAATTTGCTTTTCAACTTGACCAACAAGACCATAACGAGCATAGAATTGCTAGCCGAGGACTACAATTTGCGCCCCGGAGACAAGAACTACTCGTCACAAGTTCGCCGGATCGCACGAATACTGTTGCAACCAACGAAACTCGTTGACATGGTCATCCGTAAGAACATCGGCGAGGAATGGAAGCCGGTGAAGGCCCACCCGAACTACAAGATAAGCAACTTTGGGCGCGTAATCGGCAAGAGCGGTATCGTACTGTCTTCCTATATCGACAAGTATGGTCGCGAAGTAGTCGATCCGCAAACCGTGCCAAACAAGCATAAGCATCTTCACATACGTGCGGCAGTAATCAACGCGTTCATCAAGCCAGCCAAGGGGCAACGCGTAGAATACCTCTACGGGAACAAGATCAACACGATATACAATCTGGGAATCGTTAAGGATTAACTACGGGCACCACCAAGGCGTCTCGCAACCTTCCTTTTCTTCTGGCTCTTTCCAGTACGGATTGTCGGAACCGGAAAGGATTTCAGGGGCCGTCATCTCGATGACGGTCATTTTTGGTATTTCGTAAGTTTTCATCGAATCGTTATCCTTCAAGTACTGACCAGTCGATTTTTCTGACGAATACGTTGGCCAGGTATAACTGGTCCGTATCTTCCGGTCGCTTAATGTGAAGACCATCAAGTATGGCGTCCTTGTCGGTCTCTATCTTGTCGTCTATGACGTCGTCTATGGCTATGTTCATCGCAGCCTCGACTATGCCGTCATTTATAGGCTTCTGTTCCATGAAATCGGGGTAAGCCTTCTTTACTCGTTTTTTCAGTTCCTTAACCAGGAACGCCGGCGCATCATATGACGGCGTATAAGAATCATCGGCAACTGACTGGACATATTTGTCTACATACGGGTCTAGTTCAGCCGGGATGGACACCTCCATTGGCATCTGGTACTTTTCCATTGGGTGCATCTTAGGCATATCGGACTCTCGGTCCTTCTGCATGAACTGTACACCTATAGTGACATTTATCTTCATGTTCTACTTGGGTTTGCTATCTTTCTTCGGGAGTTTAGCAGTAGCGGCGGCCTTCACCATGTCACGGATCAAGGAAATTCCGCTAGACGGAATCACGTTTCCGAAACTGGTAATCTGGTATTCGATACGTTCACTGGATGCCGGGTGAGTGCTGTCGCCATCATATTTCGGGTTGAAGCAGTACAAGCTCACTTCCAGAAGCAAGGCGCCCATGCCCTTGGCAGGCACGCCAGAACCGCACTGGAGGATGGAGCAAGCGAACAAGTCGGCCTGACGCTCTATATTGCGGTTGGATGACATGACGGTGCCGTCATAGCCGGGGTTGTCGCAATGACCGAGGCAGATATGGCCCATCTCGTGGGCTATGCAAGCCTCGATTTCAGTCATGAGGACTGAACGCCAGCGTTCGCAGAACGCGGAACTGGCGATGTTGTACTTGGCGAAGTCCATCTTGACGCCGTTCACGAGATCCGACGCGGTCGGCTCGTTATCCTTCATCAGCTCTATGCGGAGCCACTGGACGAGCTTCATAACCTTGCCACGAGACATGCCAGAATCGCTGAGCGTCTTGATGAAGGCGAAGTTGGACGCCCACGACACTAGACCGCCTAACATGCGGATGCGGTAGCCTCCACCGATGTTCGGACTGGCGTAGGCATTAATTTTGGTGTCATCCATCTGTATCTTGAACTCGGTATTGTCAACGACATTCGCATAATGGGTATTCTCGCGCACGAATTTCGATTCGGCACATGCCCGGAACAAGTATTCGATATCGCTGTCATTTATAATTTCGCCCAGTCTAGGTACGTTGATCATCTTAAGATTCCTCCGCCGTTATATCGTTGTCTGTCAAGAACTTGATTATCGCGTCCCGTAGGCCCTTCGAGCCCTTTTCACGACGATATTTGACCATAAGTTGCTTAATCTCGTTCACCTTGGATATGGCAAGCCAGCGCTTCCATTCCTTATCGTCCATGCATCCCCTGACGACAGTGTCCATGCCGAATGATCCGGGGACAAAGTCTGGGACAAGGACCTTCTCTGTAGAAAAATCTGATAGCTGTAGTCGTCTCTTTTCCATGTCTGTAATACGATGTTTTACATAAATATAGCACATTCCGGTTATAACGGCAACTTTTTAGGCGATAAACTAGCTGTGTGAAGAGGAATTGCAATGAACTACGAATTCATCCAGGCCCTCGACAAGGCCAAGACTTTCGACAACGCCACCCGCATAGAGGCGGTCAAGAAGCTTTATGTCATGTGCGAGTGCGTAGGGGTTCCCGACATGGGAGGCATCGGAAAATGCATGGGCAATCTGCCTACCGGGGTCTCGATGGAGAAGGTCGACGACCACTGCGTCATTTTCAGCTGCTCTAATGGTTCGGTCCGGCTTACCATGGTGTCGCCCAACAGCGTATTGGTAGAAGCAAGTCCGACCGGGACGATCGAAATGTTCCGCGCAGTCGGCAATGTAACGATAGATACCAGTCTGGTCGACGCACTGATGGTAGGCATGGAAGCATTGTCGGACGACGCCCTCATGGAAAGCTGGCTCGGCGACATGGGCAAGAAATTCGGCAAGGGTCTCGCGACCGCCGCACTGGCGGCCTCCGCCGCCACTGGCGTGGGTTGCGCAGGCAATGCCGCCCACATGCCAATAGACAATAACGCCATCACTGCCGAATTCGGCATCGACACTACCAAAGCAGTCGACGACAAGATGATTCCCGAGCTGGTGAAGCACATGTCAGAGGAATTGCGTTACGAGGCCGGCAATCAGGAGGACGGAAACTATTCTGTGGCCACCACCAAGGCAGCCGAAAAGGCCAAACTGATTTACAAGATGCTCGAGGAAGGCGACATCCAGGTACGCAACATGGCACCGGAGAAGTTCGGCCAAGAGCAGGCACAGAAGAATGCTGCCGAGGCGTTTGCGCGCGGTCTGGACAAGGAGCTCCGCACAAGCATGAAGTTGGACGGCGCAGATTTCCTCAAGACGGAGGTGAACTGATGAACTACCTGGAAGACGATCTCGAACAGTTCAACGAGGACGTGGCACCCGGAATAACCGACGGCCTTGATCCGGACCAGTACGAAGTGTACGTGAAGAGTCCGAGCGACATTACCGAGGAGGTGATGTTCCAGCTGGCGGACATAATCGACGGAAAATACAACCTCAAGGCAAAGATCACCAATAACGCGGCACCGGCGCCGGACACTGTAGACCGACTGATGAACTCAGTCACCATCCTCTACATCACCGACGAGCGTATCCCGGTCGCTGTGGCATCTATTATTGACCCAACAACGAAGTCATACATGGGATTCGTGCCATTGGACTTATATTCCGTGCATAGCGCACAGAACCTCGACGGACGCGTCCAGCTGGAATTCGTGGCTGTCAACGACGAATACAGAGGCACCCCGGTAGAACAGGAACTTGCGTCCCAGATGAACGCATTGGGCACGCCCATGTTCGCCGCCACCACGGAATCTGACCAAAATACCGCCCAAATACTGACTGAACTCAAGTTCACGCCGGTATCCAGCATGCAAATAGACAGCAACGGGGAACCGGTCATCCTATGGCTCGATAAGGTCGATGAACCCGATGAGAATGACGTAGTTTCAGAAGCATGATCCGAGTAGTTAATTCAGACATAACTGACGAGCCGTATGTAAACATAATCGAGCTCGTATACATGTTCATCGTGGTGGAAATGCACATAGCCATGTCCACAGTAAAGCTATTTGACATGGAGAACAAAAAATGGAATATCAGACGCATGTTCTGGTATTCCATAATCGGCGTTCCCGCCGTCGCTTTACTGGCCGTTTTCGCTTCGGCGGCAATCAAGTTCCTGCTAAATTAGCTCGACTACCGATATACGATTCAATGTCGCTTTAATGGTATTATTGGCGGCTCCGCCGATAACATAGAACGCCGTAGACGTTCCGCTGGACAAGAAATCAAACGAGAAACTGACCGAGTCCGGATTGTTACTATCGGCAGTGCTTGACATGTTATACATCTGTTCGGCAGTAACTACGTGCCCAGTATTTGTTTTGATGGTTATTGAAACGATATTGTCCGTGCGTGTTGATGGATAACACGAAAAGTACATATCAACATGATATAATGCACCAGATGTCAATCCCTCGATGGAAAAATTGGTATTTGACGACGAGATCGTGATTGGCGGTGTAGATGCATTGGTAGCAGTATACGTGCCAATTCCATGTGCGGTATTATTACTATCACCCAACGTTATTTCAGTACCGCTACCAATCGTATATGACGGCTTCTTAACGTTGATGGTAGTTGCAGTCGTGGTAGACGTAATATCGAGACCATATGTGGATGTAATTGCCTTACTAGATGGAATCGGCGTAAACCCATGCAATACATTAACGGTATGCTCAGTCTTTTGGCTCTCCACCCATCTATATTGAACGCTGTCTGACGTGTCGAAGAAGATGGCATTTTCCGGAGGTTTAAGACTACCCGACGATTGTGTAGGCGATTCAAAAATTCTGGTATTACCTCCGGATTCTTGTACAGTGAATTTAGTCGTTGCACCTGTATCATCGATAACACCGAACAGGATTTCATCGATATAGCTAGGCAGCATAGATTCCGGTATAAGGCCATTGGTATCCCTCATGGCAATACGGCTCATCGGGACCTTCAGTGTACCGCCATCATTAGTTTCCTTGGTGGAATCTAATGGAATTACCCATTCTAGGGCAGTATTTACGTTAGTTTCCGAATCAATGACGTTCTCTTGAATCTGACCGATTAGCGTATCGCCCATCGGGTTCAAGTCACGCGGTCTTAACGGAGTAGGTTGTGCCATATTGTCCTCCTGTTATTCGTCTAATCCCTGGGCTTCGGCGGACAGACCATAGCCCATGTAGTAAATCTTGTTGTTCGTAAGGTTCTCCATCTTGCCGTCCACGGTCTCACCCGGATTGCGGTATAGGAGAATCTGCATTGCCGAGTCATCTTCCGGATCGGTTTCGCTCGGTATAATGTACACCTTCTCTCCGCGAGCCGGGAAGTCGAACTGGTCGAACAGAGTCGGATCGGAGATAACACCGTTATCACGTCCAGTATAGGTCGGTATGTCGGTACCCGGAAGCACGCTGACCGCTGGACGGATGAACTTGCGGACAGACCAGAAATTGGCATGTACGCCGTCGTCGGTTTCCGACTTGTGACCGCCAGTGGCATTGGCCGGTGGATACAGTCCAATACCGCCATCATCCAGATCCAAATATGGACGTTCCAGTCGCTTCATCACCGGCGTCCGCATTGATCCTTCGGTATTCCATTCCGCCTTCAGTTTGCCATCAGAACCGAACGGGAAAAGCGCATCGGAAGTCGATTCCGCACCATACAGATACGGAACGCAACCCAGAGATATATCCATCGGCGGAACGAGGCTGTACGGGGCATAAACGTGGCTACGATATGAGTTGAACCCAGAGCAAGCCGAATTGACCCATAGCGGACGCACATTGATTTCCTTGTACTCCGTCGGTACAAATACAGAACCATCCGTATTGTACACGGAATAGCACCCGGCGTTAATAGCGTCAGCTCCGTACAGAGGAGTAAGGTAGTTCGTCGGGTACTGCCGGTAGTCCGTAGTGTACCAGCGACCAGCCTTCTGCGAGAAGGTGAACTGCATGAACACCCTGGTATAGGTATCGCCGTTGTATGCATCTACCTTGGAAGGCGCGTACGGAGGATCCGTCATGGATATTGACGGCTCGTCGACATAGGCGCGGTCGAAGTTTGAATCGCGCGTATTACTACTCGTGTTGGCGAAATTGTCCATTATGTAGCGGTCGACAAAATTTTCCGCATCGGAATTTCTCTTCTGTACACGATCTATCGCACGAATGTAAATCGCACGAATGTAAATCTCATCATTCGATGCAGGCAAATTGCCGTTTTTCAAGAAGATTCGAGTACCCTGATAGACATGCTTGTACATGTCGGCACCATAGGCGGCCACGTACTTCTCTATGAACTTGGCCAACGCAGTGGACGTGGGCATCACAGTAGAAACATCGGAAATAGTATCATTGGCGTCGTCGTATTCATAACGGTACATCTGTACCGCGTCGAATGAAACGAACTCTTGCTGGGCATCCTGTAATGATGGATAGCTGGATATTGTTGGTACAGGCGCACCATCCAACGAACTGATGTGTGTAAACGGGTTAGCCCAGTCCTTGCTCTTGTCATTCCATAGCGAAGAAAGATCCATCAATTCGTCGGACACCTTCACTGCCAAGACAGTTTCCGAATAGCGACGGATATCGTTGAACAGAGTCTCCTTCTCCGGCGAACGCTTCTTCGTAATTTTGGCGCAAGCCGAGTTGCACGAATACACCTCGTAATCCCATGGCGAACCGATGACCGTATTCGGTGCCTCGTCTGTACAAGCACTGGATTCCTTGTCGGAACCGGTGCCGGTATTGTACGGGAGCAACTTCAAGTATGCTTCCCACACGTCATGGCCGAGCGACTGGTTTTCGAAAATGGTAGAAACAGTGCTGGCATCTGTCGAGAAGTCGGTCTTCAGCACGTAATCGGGCAAGCTGCGCACGTTTGCGCACCATGCCGAGTTGATCAAATCAGCTTGCCAGCTTGCGCTGTCATATCCGGTTGTGGACGGCTGTATGCCAGCACTGACTATAGTATCGCCGGCGGACGGCCATTCGCCGGACTCACGCGCTACGTTGATTCCAGCCACCTTGACGCGAGCCTTAGACGATCCCTTTGCCGACAGCAGTCTCATATGGTTAAAGTCGTTGGCGAACTCTTGTATCGCTCGAGAAGCTTGTCTTACCGGGTTTCCATAGAAAGACAGAATTGCCTTGGATATGGTGTCACCCAGCTCTACATGGACTGCACTTCCGAGCGATTTCCATTCCCAATCGTCCGGTTGCACATAAGAGACCGGCCACGTATTTGGGTACTGCTCGGCAGTCATCAGCGTACCATCGTAGAAATTATCGACCAAACGCTTGTTCTGTTCATAAATCATCTGGACGATGGACTTGTTGCCCCGATGGTGCTCGTCGCTCCAGTTCCTATCCAGCTTAGACATTCGATGACGGCCAACGAATTCCCACGGGAACGTATTGGTGGCCGACTGGTACACGGTAGCCAGCAAGAAGCGCTTGTCAACGTGCGGAAGCTCGGTACGACCGGTATCTTCATCGTTCCCGTTAGAGATGGAAAAAAACTTATTGAACTCGTTAAGGGTACCAGATTCGCCGTCGCCGGTATCACCTACCATGACATCGTCGTCACGGCCAACCAGACCCATCTTGGTTTCTGTCGGATTATCGACGTCATCCAAGTAGGCCATACCGCAAATAGTGAACACATAGTCGCTCCAGCCGCGCCCGTTGATGTCGTAAGGGAACTTCCTCTTGAACTTGAAGCTAGTACCGCCACCAAGTCCAGAAGAGCTGGAAACGATATACCCAATGGCAACAAATTTTCTACGATCACCGGTAGCATTCTTCTTGCTAACGATAATGTTGGCACGGACTTCTGTACCACCAGCCAGCGGCTCCCCGGACGCATCCGTTGCCACTACGGGCGATGTCGCGTCATACTCGGTATATACGGTCTTGCCGTCGACTATCTCACTGTACTGGACAATGCTGTCCTTGTCGATGGCCATGCGCTTGTTGAAGAACTTCTGGACACCTCCCATAACATATACGCGAGGTTGGGCCATTGCCGCATAATATCCGCTCAGCGAAGCCTTGTCGCCATCACCAAAAGCAGTCTGGTCGACATTGTGGATGGAAACGGTCAGTTCAACCGTTTCGCCATCCTTGGTATCCATGCTAGCCGGCAAATGGATGAACGTAGGTTTCACTATGACCTTGCCATCCAACTTGTCGAATTCTGGGTAAAGCACAACGTGGTGACGGTTGACGAATACATGCTCGTCGTTCCCCTGCGGATCTTCCCGATCGTATTCCAGGTTTCCGATAGTGCTAGAACCAACGACACCGCATTTCACGAAGGTGATATTGTTGGTATCGTCCACCGAGTCGTACTTGGTGACTTCGGAACCACTTACCCCATGAAACGGCCAGTCTCTAGGCAATGCAACCAGGTTTGTGGCTGTACGATCGTCGGAACGCGTTCCGTACGCCCAAGTCATCCACGGATGTCTAGTAGCGTCGTTTTCGTCGTAGTCGTCCCGAGGGAGCGACTTCTTTACCTCACTTGCATTGTTGCTTCCGCGATATACTTTACCGAGACCGAATCCGTTCACGAAGAGAGGCACATGGCCGTTGCCTATGTTAACTTCTCCATCAGTAGTGAACCAGTCGATAAATCCGCCATCGCAGTCCGTAGGCGACATTGACTTGACGCCGAACGACGTCACCTCGCCTACTTGGTTCAGTGTATAATCAGCCACTTCCTCGTGGGAATACGTCTTGCGGAAATGATTGCAACACGGTACATTGTCATTGGCCGTCGAGTCGTCAATCTTATCGTCCACGCCAGTGTCTTCGTACAATGGCGCCGTGGCAATCTTACGCACCGAACCTTGGTCATAGCAGTAAAGACCGTTTTCACTCAGATTGTCTTGGTGCTGAAGGTTCACATAATACGTAGCGTTGACGTCCAAGTCTACCGCCAAGTCGAACGTGATTGCGGTTTCCGGATTATCGGTAGCTGTCCAATCAAATGAATTATTCGTCAGTTCAGTAAAGGACGAATATATAAAGAAACACGGATCATCCGGATGCGAGTTGTTAAAATTCGCCATATGGATATCCGGTATCGTGGTACATACGAGCGGATCGTCCGTATTCGGTACTGGTGTGGCAGTTGCATTCACAAGCAACGTACCACATTCGTCCATGGTGACAAAACTATGCTCACCACCGTATATGCACTTGAATTGCTTCAGACGGACATAGAACCGGCCCGGTTCAATCTTGACCGAATACGACGGAGTACACGCGATCGATATGTCCCCGCTATTCGCCCCGTCATACGAGACTACAGGAGACACGCCGATTGTAACCGGACTTCCTTCCGGACAATTAGAATTATTCTGCTCGGGAAACGCGAGACCGCCGGTACCGTCGTCGAAAACGGGCCAACTTTCCGGCCAGGTGACCTGGTCGTGTATCTTCTCGGTTTCGGTATTTTCGGCCATACTGCTCGGTTTCAAAAGTCTACACGCAGTTTATCAGTTCTTTTGCCAAGCAAAAGGACTTCCAATGCCGGTCATGTACGGCAATTTAATCCTCGTCGAACTGGTACTGGTTGCGGACCGGGCCGCTCATGCGGATGGCCGACAAGTTGTAGTCACTGAACGGATTCTGGTACAGTGGGAAGCCGGCGCTTTCCTGGGTGCTCGGGTCCACGAAACCATGAGGTGTCATGAAGACGTGATCAGGGAGCTGGTAATAGTCGTACGTCTTCCAGCGGTGTTCCGCCTGCGAATAGATGAACCTTGCCTTGTAACATACCGGACGATCGGGAACACCGATATTCTCAGATTCAACGTAGTAATTCATTACGCGAGCCATGCTGAACTTCGCAATCGGCTCGACCGTGGTGTTGTTGAACGAATCCACGTCGAAATCCTCTGTATCCGGTACGTTGTACACGTAGATCTGGGCCTTGTTGATGATGAGGTCGTTCACGTCGTGGCTGTCGTAATCATGGTTCGGCCAGATATTGAACATGAACTCGAACATGCAACCGTCAACCGGATCGTGAGTCTGGTTGTCCTTGTCATGAACGGTGACCGGAAGCATGATGCAAAGACCTTGGTCAAGGTCGGGTCCGTCGTAGTTGATGATGTTCTTGTAGCGAACATCCGGATCGAAATGGTTGAATACCATAACGGCGGAGTAGTCCTGCTTGCAATAGGCATCCTTGGCAACGTCGGTGCTGTACGCAGTACCGGCTACCCACTTGCTCGCGTCGCTCTGCGGCCAGTTCACGTAGTTGCTGGTGGGCAATACGTCGACACCGGTGGGCTGGGAAGTCGTCTCTCCAGGATAGGATACACTGCTAGAAACAGTTATTCTCGTGGAATCGCCAGATGTCTTATCACCAACGTTTCGGAGAATGATCCCGGAAATATCCGTGTCGGCAATGGTACGGAAGTTCACCGAAGAGGTGATCTCGGTCATGCTAAGACGCATGGGGAGAACTTCCTCCCACTGGTCCGGATTGAAAGACCACTCGTTATTGTCTTCATCCTCGATGATGGCCGGTGGCAATATGGTCGAATCGACCTTGCACACGTAGAAATTGCCCATGAAGTAGACGACTTCGCCCTTGTGGTAATCCACCCGGTCCGCGTCGTCGTACACAGAGCACATCTCGGAATAGTTCACGTAGGTGCGAATGTCCGTAATGGGCTCCGTGGGCACCTGGGTACCCGGATTCACCGCATACACGACCTTGCGTACCATATCGGCAATGATCTCGGTAGCATCGCCACCCGGAATGTAAACTTGATTAACCTCGCTCACAACGGCAGTCGTATTGTTGTATGCCGTTGTGCCGGCGTCGATTCGATCGTTCGTACGCATAATGGAGAACTTATTGCCGCTAAATCCGCGCACGTACAGGCCTTCTACGTAGTTATGCACATAGGAAACGTTCCCATCGAGCGAATATACACCAGGCTTCCCTTGTACGGCAGTCTTGGTGTACTCGTCATACACGGTGACATCCTTGTAAAGCGCCCACGTAGTCCCGCCATTGTCGGGGACGTTGGTACGGATTACCACGTTGTCATCCTTGGCGACACCGAACTGTTCTCGGTTATTGTACGCATAGTAACCCACTGAGAGACCAGTTTCCGAAGCCATATTTCCGTAAGTCTTATCATAAAAATACTTAGTCGGAATGACGTAATCTACGAAATACGGGTCAGTACGAGTCGCCACACGTATAGTGACGTTGTCCATCTTACTCATGTTCCACTGGACGAGCCCATTCATAATGGACTCGTAGTTGTACTGGGAAATAGCAACGTCGCCTGTGATATGTTCCAGCGGGTTGACGTCGGTAAGGTTCAGATTAGCGCTCATAGTTCACCAACCCCTCGAGATAGCACGGAATACTAGCTATCGCCATATTATTATATGCTGACAACACGTTACCCAAATTCAATCGAATTATGGGAGTTAATCTA
>Ga0310786_10004289_pt1 | contig 19943 bp, 17 predicted proteins | sample AusTroGonzalo_MG_FD_203881 | JGI IMG/M metagenome (GOLD analysis project Ga0310786, IMG submission 203881) | Bovine rumen microbial communities from tropical cattle in Woodstock, Queensland, Australia - Gonzalo_03 (v2) (version 2) | ecosystem: Host-associated > Mammals > Digestive system >... | reverse complement strand
ACGCTCAAGGGCTGGGGCATCGGCCTGAACTACTCGAAGCCTGACAGCTGGTTCGCCCGGTTCGATTACGCTCGGCGCATCGGCTCGGACGATGCCATGTCCAGCGATGCCCGCAGCCGCCAGCGCATGTGGTTCATCGCCGGAAAGGTGTTCTGAGCGGCCGCCCGTGGAAAGCGTGCACGGAATTGCTTGCGACCCTCTTCGAGTGCGAGGCGGACATCAGCGCCCAGGTTCGCGAGGCTCGCCCCGTCGGTGGCGCACTGAATTCCTGACAAGGCAGGGGCTTTTCCTTTCCATGCGCAACCGCCGCAAAGACTGGAGTATCAGGCAAACAAATGTCTTCGTGAGGCCAAGTTGATGGCAGCTCTTTTGTTCCGCCTGGTGAAGAGGATTGAGGCCGCCACTCACATCCTTTTCTGTTGTCCGGAAGTCATCCGCTCGCTCAGATGCTTTTCGAATCGCGCCCCTGTTGTTGTGTTTTTGCGGCTGGCTCGCTGCATGGCCTGAGCCAGCCAGACTCCATTCCAGGTCAGAGGGAAACGCGGATTCCTTCGGAGAATCGGCAGGCAATCAAGTCAGAATTGCACTTTTCCACATTTACTGGTTTGCACAACTGGATGAGAAATACTCTAAGCAATATCAGTAAGGTACTGACCTAGAAGTTCTTCTCTTTCTCGAGCAGCTCGTCTGGAATTTTCCCCTTGAGCATGCTGTGCGTCTCTTCGCTCATCTTTCTGAGCCATGACCGGTATTCATCCATGAATGTCCGAACCCGCCTGAACTTGACGATTTCCGGCCGCGTGTAAATGTACATGTGCACGGGAGGCGGAGCCCATTCGGTCAGCACCGGCACGAGCCTTCCGGAGGCGATTTCACGCGCTGCATGGACCGAGGGGATGCCCAGGTTGACGCCGGCCCCGCCGATGGTTGCGGCGGCAACGGCAGTATATCCCGAGTCAAAGAACACGCTCTGCCCGAAACGCACGGGATAGGTCTCTTTTCCGTTGCTGAGCGTGTGGATTCCCGAGCGCATTTTGTTTCCATAGATCACGCCGCGATGATGGATCAGATCGAGGGGATGCTTCGGAACGCCCCTGCGCTGCAGATAGCTGGGAGCCGCGCATGGAATCAGGATTCCATCGCCGAAATGGATCTGCACGATGTTGTCGTGAGCAGGATCCGGACCGTAGGCCGAGATGATGTCAAGGTGCCCGCTCGGCGAATCAAAGTGAATGGGAGGGGCCCCTCGGTACTCGAGCACCGAAAGGGAGATGTCCGGATAGGTGCGAACGAAATTGATGAGAAAGTCCCTCATCATGGTCTGCAGGATCGGCGGCAGCCCCACGCGCAGGCTGCCCTTCATCGCATCGAAGTCTTTCTCGATGTTCTCAATCAGTCCGTCGTGCGCGTTCACGATGGAGCGGGCGTACTCGAGTGCAATCCGGCCGTTGTCCGTGAGCTTGAAGGGACGGCTGCTGCGGTCAAAGAGAGAAATTCCGCCAAGGGATTCCTCCAGCGCATGGATCGTGCGGCTCACCGTGCTTGGATCCGAATAGACGATGTCGCAGGCGCCCGAAATGGTTCCGGCCCGTTCGACGGCAAGAAAGTACCGCCAGGCCTCGATGTCCTGAGAGCGTTTCACGGTTTTGTTTCCTTGAGAAATGAGGAAGAGGCATTGTAATGCCGGTACTTTGAGATTTTTATCAAACTGAGATCAAAACTTTTGCCTTTCATTGACTAAAACGCAGAGAAATAATGGCGACGCACATCGAGGGGGATTCCCTTGGTACCGATTGACCAAACACGGAACACTGAAATGACAATTGGACTGAAGATGACTGGGGGCGAGGGCGGCAGGGACCGAGCCGCCGCATCCGGGCGCGATGAGTGCTACTGGATGACCCAGATCAATAAGGCCACGCTCGTGACCAATGCCCGCTGCGGACTGCTTGATCGCAGGCAGGCCGGACAATTTGCAAGAGCTCAGAAGCGGGTCGAGGAGCGTCTTGCCAGGCCGGATGCCGATCGCCCCGGCATCTACATCCGCTATGAGCCGCTCATGATAGAGGAGGCGGGCTACGACGTGACGCTCATGCACGCCGGACGCTCCTCGCAGGACATCCATGCGACGTTCCTCAGAACCATCACCCGAGATGAAATGATCCGGGTGTGCCGGGCTCTGAATGACGTGCGCGGCGCGCTCTACCAGCTTGCATACGACAACCGGGACGTGCTGGCTCCCGGCTACACCAACGGCGTTGCCGCCCAGCCCAATCTCATTGCCCATCAGTGGCTGGGGCATCTGAGCGGGTTCGAGCGCGATTTCGACCGCATTCGCGGATATTTCTCGAGGCTCAACCGCTGCCCCATGGGAACCACGGTTCTGAACGGCACCTGCTGGCCCCTGGACCGGCGGGCAATGGCCGAGCTTCTCGGATTCGACGGCCCGATCGACAATGCCTATGACGCAGCGCAGATCGACTCGGAGGACGAGATCATCGAGGCCTCCCAGGTGCTGGTGATGCCGATGATCCACATCGGGCACTTCATCGCCGATGTCATGACCCAGTACGCCCAGGCCCGTCCCTGGATCCTGGTGGGCGCAACCTATGTGTCCTCTGCGATGCCGCAGAAACGCAATCCCGGCAGCCTCATCGACGTGCGGCGCGACGCCTCCGCGGTGATCAGCGAGTTGCAGTCCGCCATCTGGCGCAGCCACAACCTCATGCCCGGCATGTATGACGCCAAGGACCAGCGCATCAACAGCGATTTCCTGGCCGATGCCGCCGCCGTCCTGCAGGCTTTTGCCTCGGTTCTTCCCAAGCTGAGCATCAATGGGCAGCGTGCGCTTGAAGAGATCAACTCCGAGTGGACGGCCTCCCAGAACATCGCAGACATCCTCATGCGGGACCATTCGGTTGCGTTCCGTCTGGGACACCGCTTTGCAAGCACCCTGGTCACGCGCTGCCGCGAGCGCTCGCTCACTCCGGTCAGCTTCCCCTTCAGCCTTGCAGAGCAGGTCTGGGAGGAAATGGCCGCGAGCCTGCCTGAAGGGGCGGTGAGCGCCGTGCTGCCGCTCTCCGAGCGCGAACTGCGCGAAGCGCTGGATCCGAGGGCGATTGTGAAGGGGCGCAGGACGCTCGGCGGCCCGCAGGATGAAGAGATGGCGCGAATGTTCAACCGCACCCGGGTTGTCATCGAGGCCGACCGCCGCTGGATTGACAATCTTCAGAGCCGGCTCGATCAGGCACAGAACGAACTGCAGGCTGAATTCGACAGGCTTGCCAAGGAGGAGTGATCATGGAGTTTCCCGAAGGAACCGAATACCTGAAGCCTGAAATCGTCAGGCCGAGGATTGACGAAATCTCCGGAATCGTCTACCGGCAGATCCGCCAGATGAGGCGTGTCGACACGCTGAGGATGACCGTTCTGATTCCCCGCACGGACAGCCCCAAGCCCGCCATCCTGTATTTCCCGGGCGGCGGATTCACCTCGGCGGACCACGAGAAGTTCATTGAGATGCGCATGGCGCTTGCCGAGAAGGGCTTTGTCGTGGCTGCATGCCAGTACCGGACCATTCCGGCGCGCTTCCCGGCTCCGATTGAAGACGCCAAGCATGCCATCCGGTTTTTGAGGGCGCACGCCAATGAATTCAGCATCGATCCCGCACGGATCGGCGTTCTTGGCGATTCGGCTGGCGGCTATGTCACCCAGATGCTCGCGGCAACGAGCCATGAGAGCGGATGGGATGCCGGCGATTACCTGGACGAATCCTCCGCAGTGCAGGCCGCGGTCAGCATCTACGGCATCTCCGATCTCCGCTCGATCGGCGAAGGCCTTGGACAGGATGCGGTGCACGCGTCCTGTGCCTCGACCGAAGCGCTTCTGCTGAACGGCCCCGCATTCAGGGACTTTGCCGGACAGGGCATCGGACAGGACCCCGAAAAGGCGCTTGCCGCAAGCAGCATTGGACACGTGACGGACAAGTTTCCGCCGATCCTTCTCATGCATGGCGGCAGGGACACGCTCGTGAGTCCCCTGCAAAGCATCAATCTGTACCGCACCCTCAAGGCCCAGGGCCTGGATGCCCGGCTCGTGTGCCTGCCCGGGGCGGCGCACGGAGACCTCATCTGGTTCCAGCAGCCTGTAGTTGACCTTGTCTCACGCTGGTTCGCTCAGAAGCTTCAGGCCGGGCAGGGGGTGCCGCAGAGCTGGCGTTGAGTCTTTCCTGTGGTTTTCGCTCCACAAAGGAACGCTGTTCGGATGCCTTTCGGACAGTGCCCTCCAGGCTTGCGTCCGAGAACTATCAGATTGAAGAAACTTGCAAACTGACATTGATTTGAGTTGTCTTGTTTTCAAGTTTCACCTAATTGATACTGCTTTTCGTATCGGATGCCGCATCAGGCTCATCTCCTGACGGCGGCAATGAAAAAACTGCTAAAGGAGAAAATTGTCATGACCTGGCAAATCTGGTTTGCCTGCGCCGTCATCGTTCTGGTGGTGATCGGCCTCGCAAGGAAAATGGAGACGCGCATGCTGCTGCTCGCGGGCGGCCTGCTCATGTGCGCCGTGTCCGGGGATCCCATGAAGGCGTTCACCGCCTTCACCAAGGGGATGATCCATCCGACGCTCGTGCCGTCCATCTGCACGGCAATGGGCTTTGCCGCTGTGATCAGCGCCTCCAAGTGCGACGAGCATCTGGTCGCCATGATGGCGGCTCCGCTCAAGGTTCTGGGCGGCCTGCTGATTCCCGTGACGATGCTGCTCACGTTCGGCATCAACATCGCCATCATGTCGGCGGCGGGCACTGCGGCCTGCGCAGGTGCGACGTTCATCCCGCTTCTGCTGCGTGCCGGCATCCGTCCTGCTGCGGCAGCGGCTTCGGTCGGCGGCGGCACCATGTGCGGCCTGATGCTCAATCCGGGCTGCGCGCATGACATCTATGTGGCCAAGATCTCGGGCATGCCGCTCATCGACTACATCGGCCATATCGCGATCTACGTGGTCGGCCTCGTTGTTCTGGCTACGGTCGTCAATTCGGCCATCATGCTCCTCAAGAACAAGGACCACAGGATGAGCGCCGAGGAGATCGCTTCGCTCAAGATCGAGGAGAAGGCCCAGATTCGCGTCAATCCCCTCAAGGCCGTGGCTCCGCTCATTCCGCTGGCGATTCTGCTGGTTGGCCAGATCTTCTTCCCCAAGGCCAGGATTGACGTCGTGTTTGCGATGCTCTGCGGCATGGCTGCCGTCGCGCTCATCTGCTGGGTCAATCCGGGCGAGGTCACCAAGCCCTTCTTCAAGGGCATGGGGCAGGGCTTTGCCTCCGTGATCGGCCTGATCGTGGCCGCCGGCGTCTTCGTTGCCGGCCTGCATGCCACGGGGGCCATTCCGGCCTTCATCGGCGCGCTCAAGAGCAATCCGGACTTCGCCCGCTGGGGCGGAGCCATCGGTCCGTTCCTGCTCGCAGTGGGCACGGGTTCGGGCGAAGCGGCCATCTGGGCCTTCAATCAGGCTGTGACGCCGTCGGCCGCGCAGTTCGGCATGAATCCCGCGGACCTCGGAACGCTCGCCATCCTCGCAGGCCAGTTCGGCCGCACGGCTTCGCCCCTGGCTGGCTGCATCATCATCGTTGCGGGCCTTGCCGGAGCCGATCCGTTCCAGGTTGCCAAGCGACTTCTCCCGGGCATGGTGGTTGCCCTCATTGCCGCCGCTTTGATTGTTGTCTAGCGGAAAAAAGATGAAAAAAACGGCAGATCGGCAAGGGAAAATCGACCGTCAAATCAAGCTTCCCCGGCTTTTCTGCCGCCACCCGAAACCAAATGAAATAACCCATCAGAATCCCGGGCAGGCTCAGGATAGCGCAGCTGCCGGCCGACCGGGGGACCAACCAAGGAGCAAACCATGAAGATTGTTGCAAAAACCGCCGCTCTCGCTGCCGCCCTTGCTGCCGCCGGAGTTGCCCATTCCGCCCAGGTGGAGCTGTTCGGCTTCCTCGACGCCGGCGTTTCCTACATCAACGAACACACCAATGCCGGGATGGCCGCGCCTGTCGGCCAGAAGTCGGCCAATACCGTTGACAAGAACGGTTACGTCAGCCGCAATGCCAAGCGACAGAGCTTCGAGCAGGGCACCGGCAACGTGTCCACCTTCGGCTTCCGCGGCAAGGAGGAGCTCACCGACGACGTTTCCGTCACCTTCCATCTCGAGCAGGGCTTTCTTGCCGACACGGGCGAGTTCTACAACAAGAGCAAGATGTTCGAGCGCGAATCCACCGTGGGGCTCGTTTCCAAGACCTGGGGCGAGTTCAAGGTCGGCCGCATGCCGGGAATCCTCACCGGATCCGGAACGACGGGCAAGCTCAACGGCCGCGTGAACCCCTTCGGCGCCGGCTGGGGCAACATGACGGGCGGCTACAAGTTCGTGAGCGGCCTGCAGGTGGTGCGCCTTGACAACATGTTCTATTACGCAACGCCGAAAATGGGCGGATTCAACGGCTACCTGCAGGGCAGTTTCGGCAACACCTCCGAGGGCAGCTACGAGAACACCTCCAAGTCCGACCGTTATCTCGCCGGACTGGTGTCCTATGAGAACGGTCCGCTCTTTGCCGCCCTGGGCGTTGACTGGATGAACATGACGAGCTCTCCGAAGCAGACCTACAAGGACTGGTACCGCGTTTACGCCGGCGCTCACTACGATTTCTCCGGATTCACGCTCTACGGCACGGCCCACTACATGAAGAACGTCCAGTACATCGGTGGCTACTCTACCAAGGAGTTCGCTCCGCTTGCCTACGGACAGAAGCACGGCACGGACATGAACAAGGGCTTTGAGGGCTATGCGGTCACGACCGGCGCTAAGTTCGGCCTCTGGGGCGGCACCGTGATGACCTCCGTCGGCTACGGCTGGGGCGAGGATCAGAACCTGGAGACCCAGAACAAGTACAAGCGCGCCAATGCGGGCCTCGGCTACCGCTATCCGCTCAGCAAGCGCACTTCGCTCTACGGCATCGCCGGCGTGTTCTGGCAGGACGCCGACTGGCAGAAGAAGAACATCTACGCCAACGAGCTCATTCTTGGCCTGATGCACCGCTTCTAATCCTGCGCACGGCCTCTGCGGATTCCCTGTCGGTCCGCAGAGGCAACTCCTTCCGACTGAATCGCCTTTTCCTTTCTGCTGACACCCCATGAGTCTCACACAAAAACGATGGCTGCTTCTTGCGGCCGCCTGCTTCATCTGTTTTGCCGCCGGTTCCATTTATGCCTGGTCGGTCTTTGCCGGACCGATGGCCGAGCATCTGTCGGCCGTGAGCGGCACAACGCTCACGGGCGCGGACCTTGCCATCGTGTTTGCCGTCGCCAACGGCATCGGGCCGATTCCCATGATTCTCGGGGGCGCGGTGACGGACCGGTTCGGGCCCCGGATGGTCATCGTCACGGGGGGACTGCTGATCGGGACCGGAATGTTTGCATCGGGCTTCGTGCAGAGCCTTCCCATGCTGGTCGTGTCCTATGGACTGGTGTTCGGACTCGGGCTGGGGCTCACGTACGGGTGCGTCATCAACAACATCCTCAAATTCTTTCCCGACCATCGGGGGATGGTAGGGGGACTCACGACCGCCGTCTACGGCGGCTGCTCGGTGGTGCTGCCGCCCATTGCCGAGGCTGTGAACAGCGCCTTCGGCGTCACGACCTCGTTCAAGCTCTTCGGCATCGTCTTCGGCGCGATCATTCTTGCCGGATCATTCCTCTCTGTGAAATGCCCGCAAGGGTTTGTGCCCGAGGGCATGGCCGAAAAGTCTCAGGCAGCATCAGTTGCGTCGGTTGACATGGACTGGCGGCAGATGGTGAAAACGCCGCTCTTCTGGGCAATGCTCGCGCTTTTGCTCTCCGGCGCTGTCTCGGGAATGATGATCCTTTCTCAGGCTGCGGGAATCGCCAGAAGCCAGGTCGGCCTTTCCGGAGCGTCGGCAGCTGCGTGCGTGTCGCTCCTTGCGCTTGCCAATGTGACCGGAAGGCTCCTTGCCGGAACCGGATCGGACCGCTTCGGCCGCCTGTCGGTACTCGCCTCAGCGCTTCTCATCCAGATCGGTTCGCTTTGCGCCCTGATGGTCGCCTCTGAAATCAGCGTCGCGCCTTTTTACGCCGGTCTGGTCGGCATCGGACTGTCCTTTGGCGCGTTCATGGGCGTGTTCCCGGGATTCACAGCCGATTCCTTCGGCACGAGCCACAACGCCGTCAACTACGGAATCATGTTCTGCGGGTTCTCCGCAGCCGGTCTCATCGGACCGCAGATCATGCGCCTCATGCGTGAGGCGGGGCAGTCCTATGCGGCGTGTTACTGCGCGGCGCTCATGGTGGCGGCGGCGGGTCTCCTCTGCATCCTGTTGTGCAGATCCAGTGCCCGGAAAGCTACGCAAAAATCCCGAAAAACAAGCAATAGCTGTTAGTTTGCACTTTTCCACATTTGTTGTTTTGATTGAGTTTTATTTCGGATCAAGCTGATCGACTTTACAGGAGAGGCCCGTAAAGCCACCGATTTCAATCGGTGGATATAAGGGCAAGAGCCGAAGGCTCTTTCATGTAATATAGCGTCATTGCTTTTGTCAACGTCTATGAAAACCTTCAAGTACAAGCTCATGCCTTCCAAGCGGAACCGCAAGCTGCATCGTCAGATCAGCGCGGCGGGATTGGCTTGGAATCATTGCGTGGCGCTCACGCGAAGGTACTACAAGATGTTCGGCAAGTCAGTGTCGAAGTTCGATCTGCAAAAACACCTCGCCAAACTCAAGAAGCGCAAGCCATACGGCTATCTGTCTGTGTTCGGCTCCCAGGCATTGCAGGAGGTGGTGGATCGGCTTTTCAAAAGCTACGAGCGTTTTTTTGAAGGACGGAAGAAAGGCGAAAAGGTCGGGCTTCCGGGTTTCAAGAAGGTTCGCAAGTACAAGTCCTTCACGCTCAAGCAAGCAGGCTGGAAGGTGCTTGAGGGCAATACGGTACGCATCAACGGACAGAACTACCGCTACTACAAGTCCCGCGACATTGAGGGGACGGTGAAGACCGTCACCATCAAGCGGGATGCGGTTGGCGATCTGTGGATCTGCTTTGCGTGCGAGGAAAAGGATCAGCATCAGGTCATTCCACGGCTGGGTAATGCAGTCGGCTATGACTTCGGGCTGAAAAACTACCTGACGCCAGCGCAAGGTGATCCCATCAGCTCGCCAAGGTTCTTCGAGCAGAACCGCAAAGAGTTGCGCAAGCTAAACCGAGCACTTTCCCGCAAGACCGAGGGTTCGAAGAACTGGTACAAGGCCAAGGCTGATCTCGCAAGGCTGCACCGCCGCATTGCCAACCAGCGCACGGCATGGTTCTGGAAGACTGCCTGGGAAATTGTCGGTCAGTACGCCTTCGTCGCTCTTGAGACTCTGAACATCAAGGGCATGCAACGGCTCTGGGGACGCAAGGTGAGCGACTACGGATTCTCTGAATTCGTCAGAATCCTTGAGTACACCGCTTCAAAGGTCGGCACGCAGGTCGTTCATGTCGACAAGTGGTATCCGAGCAGTCAGATATGTTCAAGCTGCGGGCATCGAAACGAGCAGATAAAGGATCTCAAGATTCGGCAATGGACGTGCCCCTGCTGCGGCGCCGAGCACGATAGAGACCGGAATGCTGCGACCAATATCCGCAATGAAGCACTTCGGATAAGCAACGAACAAACGGGCGGGACGTCGTCCGTCACGGCGAGGCACTGTAAGACCGGTGAAAACCGGCGGGTGCTGCTTGAGCCTGGAATCCTCTGATTTCAGTCAGAGGAGGATGTCAAATCAACACTCCGTCCAAATACTATTTCAGTGATTTAGGGCTACGAAACGCTCGACTGAATTTCAGACAGATCGAGGAAACGCACTCTTTGGAAAATATCCTCTACAACGAACTGTGCGTGAGAGGTTTCGCTGTGGATACCGGGGTTATTGAAGCTACTGGGCAGAACAGGCGCGGGTCAACCGTGCGAAAGCAGCAGGAAATCGACTTTGTCTGCAATATGGATTCGCGTCGGTATTACATTCAGTCGCGGTTCTCTTTGCCGGATGAGGAGCAGAGGCTTCAGGAAGAGCGATTGCTCCTCATGACGGGCGACGGCTTCAAGAAAGTCATCATCTCTCGCGATGTACTTGCTCCCCATTACACTGAAAATGGAATCCTCATGCTGAACGTCTTCGATTTCCTGCTGAATCCTGACAGCCTGAGCTATTGAGTTCGCTGGCTTGAGCCGCGGGATGCAAGAAACGGCTTCTGCAAACGCTTGTTTCTGCAAGACTGGCAGAAGCTTTTCCTGCGTTCAGATGGAGCCGCCTCAGTTTTTTTATAGAAACAGCCTGAAGAGACAGACTACAATCTACCCATAACATTGAAACAGTTAGTCAGGGGCTATGTCTGGTGTTTTCCTCCAGACAATGCTATTGAAAATGAGCCTTGTGGAATTAGCACGCAAGCATGTCTGGTGGATGTCACCGGATGAGGCCTTGGAGAATCCGAATCTTGTGATAGCTTCTGTCATGAACAGAGGAACACTAAAAGATTGGGCAGAACTCAAAAAGCTTAAAACGGATGATGACCTCCGCAATGTGTTGAGCTGTGCTCAGGCAGGGTGGTTTACCGCCAAGGCGTGGAACTTCTGGCATATCGTTCTGAATCACTATCGCCCTGAAGACGTTCCGCCACGGCCAACGAGGCCTTTCCCGCCAGGAGTCCATTATGAAGCCCACGACAGTCTTTCAGCCCGTTTTTGATATTCTTCCTCAAGGGCAGCGCGCCCTTTGGCCTCTTCTTGATGGCGTTTCTGACTTAGGTTTTGTCTTGTACGGTGGTACGGCTCTTGCGTTGAGGCTGGGGCATCGTCAATCCGTTGATTTTGATTTTTTCAATTGCCTTCCGCTTGACAAAGACAAACTTTACGCTTGCTATCCTTTCCTTAAGCAAGGGGAGCATAACCAGGTCGAAGAGAATACTCTTTCCATCACCATCAACCCCAATGACGGCACAAACGCCGTCAAGGTCTCTTTCTTTGGGAATATTGATTTTGGGCGTGTTGGAACACCAGATCTTGCCGAAGGTTTCCGCTCAATGCTCGTAGCCTCTCTGGACGACATTATGGCTACTAAGCTTAAGACGGTTATGCAGCGCGTAGCATGGAAGGACTACGTTGACATAGCCACACTCATTGAGCACGGCGTCAGTTTGACCAAAGGGATAGCTTCGCTAGATAGTCTTTTCGGAGAGGTTGTGCCTCCAGCCTTTGTTTTGCAAACCTTGACATGGTTTAACGAACCGCAACTCTCTAAGTTATCGGAACATTGTCGCAATGTTCTTATCCATGCGGTTGAATTGACCTATCCGGAAGTTGAGTACATCAAACCATCGCCAGTGATTTCTACAACGCTCGTTGATGAGACGTTCGCAACCAAACTACAAACATCATCCCAAGTGTGAGGGTCTTGCCATGACACTGTCCCGCCGTTCCCTGATTCGTTGTTCCGCCGCGGCCTTCGCAGCTGGATTTGCACCTCTTTCCGCGCTTGCGGCCGGCGCCGCGCCCCAGAAGGCATCGCCCTGGGTGAGAAAGCTCAAGGCAGCCCGTGGCGCCACCCAGATCGTCGTTGTCGCCGCGATCGGCAAGACAACCGCCTGGGTGAGCATGCACGAGAAGGGGGAGGACGGACGCTGGCGCGAAGTGATGACCACGCCGGGCTTCATCGGCAAGAACGGCCTTGGCAAAACCAAAGAGGGCGACGGCAAGACTCCAGTCGGAACGTTCCGTTTCACCCGGGCCTTCGGCCTTGCACGCAATCCCGGCTGCGCGATTTCCTACACGCACGTCAACGAGCACCTGTACTGGTCGGGCGACCCGCGTCCCGGCATGCGGTACAACGAGCTCGTCGACATCCGCCGCCATCCCAGGCTCAGCAAGCAGGACAGCGAACACCTCATCGAATACCCGGTGCACTACAAGTACGCGCTCAACATCAGCTACAACGAAAAGGGCGAGCCGGGGCTGGGGTCGGCGATCTTCATGCACTGCTTCGGTCCGAAGTGGCCGTACACGGGCGGGTGCGTTGCGCTGCCCGAGGACAAGATGCTCTATGTCATGCGCCACGTGAAGCCCGACTGCGTGGTCGTCATTGACAGCGCCGAGGCGCTCGGCATCGCTTAGAACGGGGAACAGCGCTGGCGTCCGCAGACGGCTTCGCGATCCGTCTGCGCCTGTCCTACCTCAGTGCACAACGGCCACGTCCTCGATCCGCGTCGTGTAGCAGGGCGAGAGCAGATCCCGGCGCATTCTCCAGCCTTCCGAGAGGCGCGAGCCCGCTGTGGCAACGACGCCCGCGCCGAACCGCTCCTCGAGCCTGTCCAGAGTGGCCATCAGGCGGCTGCGCCTTGCCCGCTTCCAGTCCCTGTCGGCGGAAAAGAGATCCCGCACGATGCCTTCGCCTTCGGGAACGATGCCCTCGAGAATGACTCCCGCCTTCTTGATGAAGATGCCGGGGCGGTGCACGCCGCGCACAATGTCGCAGGCGGCGCGCGTGAGCTCGAGGGAATCGGCCGTGGGCTCTTCGAGCGGGATGGTGTCCGTCAGCGTCCACTGGGGCTGCTCGGGCTTGAATCGGTTGGTGAGCAGGAAGACGGTGATGCGCCCGGCGCACTGGCGGCCCTGGCGGAGCTTTTTCGCGGCCTCTGCCGCATGAACGCTCACGGCGGTGAGCAGCGCGTTTACGTCATCGGTCTCTGCGGCAAAGCTGCGCGAGCGGCAGATCGTCGCCGGCAGGGGCTTTTCGGCCTCCAGCGGCATGCAGCTCACGCCGTTGATCTCCCGGAGCGTACGCTCGAGCGTGACGCCGAAGCGGCTTCTCACCCAGCGGCTCTCAAGCCGGGCAAAGTCAAGCGCCGTGCAGACGCCCTCGGCGCGCAGCCTCGCGCCGATCCGGCCGCCGATTCCCCAGATGTCTCCCACGGGAGTGATCGAGAGGGCCTTTTGCTGCCGCCCGGGCGCGAGCTCGTTCCAGTTGAGCACGCCGCAGAGCGCCGGGTAGTCCTTGGCAAGGTGATTGGCGAGCTTGGCAAGCGTCTTCGTGGGGCCGATGCCCACGCACACGGTGATCCCCACCCACTGCCGCACGCGGCTGCGGATCATCCGGCCGATGTTGCTGGCCTCGTCATCAAGGCTCGTGAGATCCGCAAAGCACTCGTCGATCGAGTAGGGCTCGATGCGCGGACAGAGCGTGGCGATCGCTCCCATCATGCGGCTGGAGAGGCTCTGATAGAGCTCGTAGTTCGAGGAAAAGACCGCAACCCCCTCGTTTTGCGCCATTTCTTTGATTTTGAAGTACGGAGCGCCGCGCCGGATTCCCAGCCGTTTTGCCTCCCGCGAGCGCGTGACGACGCAGCCGTCGTTGTTCGAGAGCACAATGACCGGAGCGTGTGTGAGATCTGGGCGAAACACCTTTTCACAACTCGCATAAAAGGAGTTTCCGTCAATTAAGGCAAAAAGATCACGCGACATTTGAGAAACGGGAGTTTTATCTATACAATGCTATGAAAATGAATAATGCTTATCCAAATGTATTATACATTTTCAAACAATAAGCGTATACGTAATCATTGGAGAACGACCCATGGCTTCAGAGATGTCGGAGAATAAGCCTTCAGGCCGAGGCGGAAGGCGTCCCGGAGCGGGAAGGCGTCCGCTTGAGGGCAAGAAGCTCGAGAGCATGGTGGTCGCTCGCCTGACCGACGAACAGAAGAGCCTGTTCCAGAAGGTCGGCGGCACGAAGTGGCTGCGCAGCGTGCTCAATGCCGGTCTTGCCCTGGATGACGTGCCGGAGACCCACCCCGCGGACATCAAGGAAAAGGCCAGGCTCAAGGAGCTGCCGCTCTTTGAATCCGGCGTGCAGGCGGGATTCCCGTCTCCGGCTGAAGACTACGAAAGGAAGGACATCGATCTCAACAAGGTGCTCATCTCGAACGCGAGAGCGACCTGCGTCATGCGCGTGCGCGGCGAGTCCATGAATGCCGCCGGGATTGACGACCGCGATCTGATCCTTGTGGACCGCAGCAAGATCGCCCGCGAGGGGGACGTCGTGGTGATGCGAGTGAACAACGAGTTCACGGTCAAGCGCCTGATGAAGGACGGGAAGGGAAGGGTGTACCTGCACCCGGAGAGCACCTCCGAGCTCTACACCGACATCTATCCGGACGAATGCGATGAATGGGAGAGCTTCGGCATCGTCACATACGCAATCAAGAAGATCTCCAACCGGTAGCGCAGGGACGACAATTTCGCCTCAAGGCTTTCGGGAGTCCGGAACCGGGTGTTCCGCGGCTCCCGAAATGTTTCAGCGGCCTTCAACCTCCTTTTTCCTCAGCCAGCCGTCCAGGAGACCGGCGATGTTTACGGTGCCGTCGACGCCGGCCCTTCCTGTCCGCACCGCATCTCGTCGCGTTTCCCGAGAGTCCTGGAAAGGCTGTCAGGCTGGAGGCGCTGGTCCGCCCGAGGGGGAGCGTGGAAAAAAATCTAAAAATTCCTCTTGACTTTTCTTTTCGGATAAATATAATCCAAGGTCGCGCTTGTGTTTATGATACAGAAAACACGCCCAGGAGAGGAGCCCGAAAAAGCCCTCGGAGGCCATGGCGCGAAACAGGGCATGCCGGTTCAATGATTCATGTTGTGCGACGGATTGACGCAGGGTCACGACACAACGAAAGCTTTCAGCCCTTTATTGCCGGACTGCCCGTAACTTGGATGCTGCAAGCTGAATGTCTGCAGCATCTTCTGTTTGTCTGTTGACAAACAGCCGGCAGGTGAACAGAACGGAGGCCGCTGCCGCAAGGCGGACTCCACGAAAAACGGGTTATTGAAAGAAAGGGCAACTCACTTTGGATCAATCTTTTGCTGGTGAACCTTGAAACTGGCCGAAGAGGGGCTTTTTGCCCTCAAAAATTTGAAGCGCGCTGTCCGACACATTGGTCAACACAGAAACAAGATGGCTGAAAACACGATTACCGAACAAGAGCTTAATGAATTCCTCAGGCAGCCCATGGTGAAGGTGCCCGGGGACATCGAGATCGTTCCCGACGAGATCTTCGAGCAAAGGCAGCAGGAGCAGGAGCAGGCCCAGGCTGAGGCCGCCCCCGCGAAGAAGACCCGCACGAGGAAGACCGCCGCGAAGAGCGCCGCCGCCAAGGCTCCGGCCAAAAAGAGCAAGGCGAAGGCCAAGGCCGAGGCCGATCTCGATGAGGAGCCGGGGGAAGACGCGCCCGTCGACCTGATGGGCGACGATGAGGACGGCGAGGGCGAGGACCTGTCCGATCTCGCCGATCTTGACAAGTTCGCCGATGCCGTCGAGGCGGCCGAGAGCACGGGGCTGCCGGTCGATGACCCGAGCGCCTCGAAGAACGGCTACGGCACGCTGGTGCGCCTCGGACGCTCCCGCGGCTGGGTGACGATCGTTGAGATCAACGACAACCTGCCCGAGCATGCGCTCAAGAATGAAGAGGCTCTTGAGGATCTCACTGAAAAGCTGCAGCGCCTGGGCATCCAGGTGTTCGACACGCCTCCGAGCGCCGACGACCTCGTGATGAGCGAGACCGTTTCGGACGACGACGAGATCAGTGACGAGGATGCGGCCGAAGAGCTCTCGCCCGAGGAAAGCGTGGGCCTGTCCAAGGACCCGCTTCGCGCCTATCTGCGCGGCGTCGGCACGCACAAGCTCCTGAACCGCGCCCAGGAAATCGAGGTCGCCAAGCTGATCGAGCTGTACCGCGGCAAGCTTCTGGCGAGCGTCATCCAGCACCCGATGGCCGTTGAGCTGCTCCTTGACATGGCCAAGTCGCTCGAGGACGGCGAGACGCCCGTCGACCAGGTGATCGACGGCTTCAACGACAAGCCGGGCGAAATCGAGGCTGAAGCCGACGAGGAGGGTGAAACCACCGACATCGGCGCCGCCGCCATGACCGAAGAGCAGCTCGAGGAGCTCAAGGACCGTGCGCTCGAGCTCTTTGCCGAGTGCCGCGAGCATCTCGAGGCGCTCAAGAGCGACTTCTCCGATCCTGCCAAGGCCGAGCTCTGCCGCAAGCATCGCGCCGAGATCACGAATCTGCTCTCGCCGGTGCGCTTTGCCACCAAGACCGTGGTCGCTCTCACCGATCACATCACCGGCAGCATGGACATCGTCAACACCACGTTGAAGCGCATGCGCTCCGTGATGGTCGACCGCTGCAAGATGCCGCTCGATGAGTTCATCACCGCGATGAAGACGCGCTACGCCGACCAGCAGTGGCTCGACGAGCTCATTGCAAACGGCACCGTCTGGGGCAAGCGCATCGCCGAACACAAGGATCTGCTGCTCGAGCAGCAGGAGCGTCTGGCCAATGCCGAGAGGAGCGCGCTGCTCTCGATCAATGACCAGCGCGACTACGCCAAGCAGATGAAGCTTGCCCAGACGAACCTGTCGTCGGCCAAGGCCAAGATGATCGAGGCGAACCTGCGCCTGGTGATCTCGATCGCCAAGGCGTACGTGAACAGGGGCCTGGCGATGACCGACCTCATCCAGGAGGGCAACCTGGGTCTCATGAAGGCCGTGGACAAGTTCGAGTACCGCCGCGGCTACAAGTTCTCGACGTACGCCACCTGGTGGGTGCGCCAGAGCGTGACGCGCGCCGTCGCTGACTACGGCAACACGATCCGCATCCCGGTGCACATGACCGAGTCTTACAACAAGATTCGCCGTGCGACGCAGAAGGTGCTCCAGGAGCGCGGCAAGAAGCCGACCGAGGCCGAGCTTGCCGAACTGACCGGCGTGCCGCTTCCCAAGGTGCGTCTGCTCACGCAGGCGATGCGCGGCACCGAGTCGCTCGACGCGCCGATCGGCGACGACGAGGACGCAACCCGCATCGACTTCGTCAAGGGCGGCGCCGCGGACGATCCGCAGAAGCAGTTCATGAACGAGGCGATGAAGCGCGCAATCAAGAGCTGCCTGATGCGGCTCTCGGTGCGCGAGGCCGAGGTGCTGCGCCTGCGCTACGGCATCGACACGAACCAGGATCACACCCTGGAGGAGGTCGGCCGGGCTCTGGGACTCACCCGCGAGCGCGTGCGCCAGATTGAAAGCCAGGCGATGCGCAAGCTGCGCGGTCCCGAGTTCGACGGTCTGCGCGACGTGCTGCCCACGGACTAGCTTCGCGGGACTGACGCACGTGCCAGAAGGGCGGCGGGGATTGTTCCTGGCCGCCCTTTTGATATATATTTTCAAAATTGTGCCGATTTTTGAGAACAGCTGAGGATCCCATTTCATGAGCAAGTCAACGCTCGCCGCGCTTTGCGCCGCGGCAAGTCTTCTGGCCGCAGGATGCGCAACGAATCCAGAGCCCGCATGGCCCGATTGCGTCAAGTGCGAGAAGGGGCAGCTTGAAGGGCTTCGCACGTTTCACGACGAGTGGAGCTACGCGAAAAACGCCTCTGTCTGGATGAACGAGGGCATCTTCAAGGCCCATGAGGATGAGATTCTTCCAGGTGAGAAGATCGCCGAGATGACCGAGGAGGCGATTCTTGCGCGGCTGCGCGAGGTGAACGGCGCCCCCGGGCTGATCTCCAGGGCCGTGCGCTCGGGCGCAAGCGCCATCAGCAACTTCGTCATCGATCCGACCACGCTTCCCAGGAACGAAGCGCTGCTTGAGGACTCCTCCTTTACGGCATTCATTCCCGTCAATGCCTATCCGAGCCGTGACGGCGCAGACTGGGCTTCGCTCAGCCAGCTCAAGGGCGCGGTGCTCAGCGCGCTAGAGGAGAACGGCTACAAGCTGCAGAGAAAGGCCGGCGTTGAATCGGGCAAGGAAGGCCTGCTTTTGCTCGACTTTGCCGTCGAGAACGAGAAAAAGGGGTGCCCCAGGCACGAGCTCTCGGACATCAACTGGGAGCGGGGCTGCCACGTCCTGCTCACGCTCAAGTACACGAACGAGGGCTCGTCGTCGCGCGCCGCTGCCGTGAGGACTCCGGCCTGGATCGACCCGCAAGAGCCCCTGAGCTGGCACTCTTCGACCGCAACGATCGAGTTCCGGGTTCCGGCAAAGGCCTACGGCTGGCTTTACGACCGGCCCCGCATCGTGAGCGGCATCGCCCGTCATGCGCCCGAGAACTATCTGATCTACGGAAAGGCCTATTCGGCCCCTGACCTCTACGGCGGCCATACGCTGCCCTTCGTGTCGGTTCGCGGCCGCAAGCACTTCTGGTACCGTCAGAACTAGGTGGCTGCAATGGAGCAATCCAGGCCGAGGGCCGTGATCTGCGATCTGGACGGGACGCTGTGCGACGTGGCGCACCGCGAGCACCACATGCGCGTGCGCCCGAAGGAGCGCGAGGCCTTTCACAGCGCCTGCGTGAACGATCCCATCGTCAAGCCCGTTCACGAGCTGCTCGAGCTTCTGCGCGCGGGCGGCTACAGGATCATTCTTCTCACAATGCGCCCGCAGCGCTACAGGCCGCAGACCGAGCAGTGGCTGAGCCGGCACAGGGTTCAGTACGACGAGCTCATCATGGCAGCCGATACGCGCCCTGATGCTGTTCAGAAAATGAGCATCTACCTGGAGCGAATCGCGCCACGCTATGACACGCGCTTTGTGCTCGACGACCGGGCAAGCGTCGTTGCCATGTGGCGCTCGCTGGGCCTCATGGTCCTTGATGTCGCCGGCGCGGACTTCTGACTGGACGGCCATCCTGCTGTTTCTTTTGCGCTTTTGCAAGAACGCTTTGCATCCCGGCGTGGCGTTTGAGAGGCTCATGGAGAATCATTCGGATCGTCACAATGATCCAATGAGGAGTCAGACATGCAAAAGACACTTCTTGCACTCGCATGCGCTTTGAGCCTGGCCGCCCCCGGCGCACAGGCGCTCGAAAACACCGTCAAGCCGACAGTCACCCAGCTTGGCGCTCAGAATCCGGCCGTCGCCCTGCTGGTCGGCAATTCCTATTCCTTCTACAACTGCGGCGTGCACGGATATCTGCGCGGCATGAACAAGGAGGCGTTCCCGAAGCTTGGCTGGAAGATGAGAATTTCGACGACCTCCAGCGCGCCGCTCTCGCTGCAGCCCGTCGACTGGATGCTGGGCGAGCACGAAGAGGAGCCTTATGCCGCCGACAAGAAGTCCGGCGCTCCGAAGTTTGACGTTGTGATCCTTCAGGCTCACTCCCAGGCGACGACAAGCGCAAAGCGCGTGCCGTCCTTCGAAAAGTATGCGGCAAAGCACATTGCAGCGATTAAAAAGAGCGGCGCGGCACCGGTTCTGGTCATGACATGGGCGCGCGAAGACAAGCCCGAGCAGACCGCGACGATCGCCGACGTGACGACGCGGGTCGGCAACGAGAACGGCGCCCTGGTGGTGCCGGTGGGCCTCGCATTTGCCGAGGCGAAGAAGGGCATGCCTGAGCTCAAGCTCCACCAGAAGGACAAGAGCCATCCGACGGCAGCCGGCTCCTACATCTATGGCGCCATGCTCCACGCGGCTCTTTTCAAGCACAGTCCGGAAGGGCTGAAATACCCGGGCGAATGCGAAAAGCCTCTGGATCCGAAGCTGGCCGCCTACCTGCAGGAGGTGGTCTGGAAGACCGCCCGCGAGTACTACGGCTGGTAACGTCGGAAACTCCAGTCAAAGGGGATCAACTGGCCGCGCCATGATCCTATAATCATCGGTGAGCCGAGACGGCAGGTGTCCTTGCGACTCCTGCCGTTTCGCTGGATCCTCTGATTTAACTTTTGGAGTTTCTTCACGGTCAACCGCCCCTGCCTGAAGGCAGAGGCTTGGAAACAAGCCTTGGTTGACTAGCCCGAGTTCCCGAAAGGGAACTACGTTGGTTGAGAATGCATAGGCACCGTGGGATGTGAGCCCTAGTCCCAC
>Ga0310786_10004288_pt1 | contig 19946 bp, 15 predicted proteins | sample AusTroGonzalo_MG_FD_203881 | JGI IMG/M metagenome (GOLD analysis project Ga0310786, IMG submission 203881) | Bovine rumen microbial communities from tropical cattle in Woodstock, Queensland, Australia - Gonzalo_03 (v2) (version 2) | ecosystem: Host-associated > Mammals > Digestive system >... | reverse complement strand
CAGATGAAGACGCTCATAGACCGCATGAACGCCATGTACGAACAGGACTACAAGTTCCGCGATGTCTATCTGCTCACCACTGCTGCCGAGGACGAAGAAGAGACTCCGAAGCGTGCTGAGATAGGACTGACGGGATGGATTGACTGCTACCCTAAGAGCCGCTTGGCCGGTTCGCTCTTTTGTGGAGGTGTGAACGAAGCCCGCGAGATTGAAGGTAATAGTAAGTTGCAGGAAGCATTTGAGTTGGGAAAAGGAGTATGAAGAAAGTAATATTAATGGCTTTGGCTGTCGTAGTACTGACAGCATGTAACAGTAACAAACAAACTACAGACAACGATATGAAACAGGAACTGACATTGACTCAGGATTGGGACAAGGTATTCCCGCTGAGCGAGAAAGTGAACCACCAGAAAGTGACGTTTGAAACACAGTATGGTTTGACATTGGCAGCCGACCTCTACACGCCTAAAGATGCACAAGGAAAACTGGCGGCTATCGCAGTCAGCGGCCCATTTGGAGCCACCAAGGAGCAGTCGAGCGGACTCTATGCTATGCGGATGGCAGAGCGTGGATTCGTGACGCTGGCCTTCGACCCGTCGTACACTGGCGAGAGCAGTGGTGAGCCGCGTCGCACGGCATCGCCCGACATCAACACCGAGGATTTCATGGCAGCAGTCGATTATCTGTCACAGTTGGAAAATGTCGATGTCGAGAAGATTGGTATCATCGGCATCTGCGGCTGGGGAGGTATCGCCCTGAATGCTGCCGCTGCCGATACTCGTATCAAGGCCACCCTTGCCAGCACGATGTACGACATGACACGCGTCGCTGGTAACGGCTACTACGATAGCGAGGACAGGGAGGAGTCGCGCCATGCAGCCCGTGAGGCACTATCGAAACAGCGTCTTGCAGCCCCCAAGGCAATGGCTGGTGGAGTCATCGACCCGTTGCCAGACGATGCGCCACAGTTTGTCAAGGACTACTACGATTATTATAAAACAGAGAGAGGCTATCATGCCCGCAGTGGCAATAGCAACGACGGCTGGCGCGTCATCGGCACTCAGGCCTACGCCAATTCTCGTTTCCTCTACTACATCAACGAAATTCGTTCAGCCGTGATGGTGATGCATGGCGAGAAGGCTCACTCACGCTACTTCGGCGAGGCTGCCTACAAGTATATGGTGGAAGGCAAGGCAGAAGGATATAACGTTGTCGGTAAGCCTAATCCCGTACCTGAGAACAAACAGTTGCTTATCATCCCCAACGCTTCGCATTGCGATCTCTATGATGGTGGATATACGGAACTCGTCGGAAAAGGCGAGCCCAAGAATATGATTCCTTGGGATAAGATGGAGGAATTCTTTAAGACCAATCTAAAATAATATGGCAGAAAAGATTATCCAGATTGATAGTGTCGATGCGTATAACAAGATGTACGGATGGGAAACGCTGCATCCGCTGGTGACCATTGTGAACCATACGGAGGAGCCACCCGTGTCGATGAACCACTCACGCCTGAACTACGGCCTCTATGCACTGTTCCTGAAGCAAGGCGATGGCTGTTCCATTCGCTACGGACGCGAGAAGTACGACTATCAGGAGGGAACCGTCGTGAGTTTCAAGCCTGGTCAGGTAGTTGAAGTGGAATGGGACGAGTCGAAGCCCATGCCTGCCTCACGAGGCCTGCTGTTCCATCCCGACCTGATCTACGGCACACCGCTGGCCAAGCGCATCCACGACTACACGTTCTTTGACTATGATCAGCGCGAGGCCCTGCACCTGTCGGAGCGTGAGCAGCGCATCGTCAGCGACCTGCTCGACAGCATCGAGGAGGAACTGCAACATCCCATAGACAAGCACTCGCAGACGCTCATCACCGATGCCATCGGCTTGCTGCTGGATTACTGCATGCGCTACTACGACCGACAGTTCATCACCCGCCACAAGGTGAACAGCGACATCATGACCCGTTTCCAGCACGACCTGGAGGCGTATTTCTGCAGCGGCGAGGCTGAGCGCAAGGGTCTGCCCTCCGTGGCCTATTTCGCAGAGAAAGTGTTCCTCTCGCCCGGCTACTTCGGCGACCTCATCAAGAAAGAGACGGGTCTCACTGCCCAACGCTACATCCAGAACAAGGTCATCGACCTCTCGAAGCAGTATGTGATGGACAAAGAGCTGACAATCAATCAGGTGGCCTATAAGCTCGGCTTCCAATATCCACAACACTTCACGCGTCTATTCAAACAGCAGGTCGGCATGACACCAACAGAGTATAGAAATTAAAAAAAATGAAGAGAATAATCTTTTATTTAATTTGTGTAATAACGATGGCAACAGTAAATGCACAGACGCTGACAGAACGTCAAAAGGAATTGGCAGCATGTGCCTGCCTGATGGCACAGGGTAATTTGGAACGCTTGGAGCCTGCTGTGAAGATGGCACTCGACAATGGCGTGACCATCAATGAGCTGAAGGAAGCATTTTCGCAGCTCTATGCTTACACAGGATTTCCGCGTTCGCTGAATGCATTGGGAGTCCTTAATAAGGTGTTGGAGAATAGACAGGCGAACTGGCAGGATGGTAAGCCCTGGACACGCCCTGCCGAATGGGACGATGCAAAAGCGGCATACGAATTGGGCAAGAAGAACCAGACGCAACTCTCTGGGCATGCTTTCGACTACGACTTCTGTCCACAGGACGAATACTATCTGAAGTCGCATCTTTTTGGTGACATCTTCGCTGGCGACCAACTCTCACATGCCGACCGCGAGATAGTGACGGTAGCTGCATTGAGTGGGCTCGAAGGCGTTGACCCACAACTCGCAGCCCACAAGCGTGGAGCTGTGAACATGGGTAACAGTCAGGAACTGGTTGATGAACTCTGTGCCTGGCTCGATAGCGAGGGCTACACCCTGCGAAGCAAATGGCCCAAGGGCGAACCAAACACCGCCTATGCCCAGTACTTCGTCGGCAAAAGCTATTTGGCCGACGTAGGTGGCGGTGTACATAATGTCACTTTCGAGCCTGGATGCCGTAATTACTGGCACATTCATCATAAGCAGGTGCAAGTACTTATCTGCGTCTCTGGTCGTGGCTGGTATCAGGAATGGGGCAAGGAAGCCGTAGAACTGAAGCCGGGAGTAGTGATTGCCATTCCTGCTGAGGTCAAACACTGGCACGGAGCCGCCAAAGACTCGTGGATGCAGCATTTAACCTATCACAAGGACGTACAGGAAGGAGCCTCGAACGAGTGGCTTGAACCTGTGACTGACGAAGTGTATGATTTGTTAAAATAAGCAAGAATCTGAAAATGGGATAAAAACTTATATTATAAAACATCCGTGTCAGAAACGGCACGGATGTTTTTATATATCTTAACATTTTTATATGACAGCATTCTGTCAATTATATATGATGAAAATAACTGCAAACATCTGCAAATATGGGGTGTAAACAACCCCCAAAATGAGTCTCAGATATTTGCAGATTTTTGAACGGTTTTTCCATCACTCCTGACGAAATCTTATGCAGAATGTAATCAAGAAACCTGATTGGAAAACGTGTTAATTCACTGTTCTATAGATAATTACATTGAATTTCTGTTTTGTTTTGGTGAATTGTTAAAATACTTTAATATAGTATTGTAACTAATTGTGTATCAATTAGTTACAACCTACTTACCCACGCAGAAATGGGAAAAGATGTTTCCCAAGACTTCGTTGGGGCTAATCTGGCCGCCCGTGATCTCGGCAAGGGTATCGAGCACCAGTCGCAGGTCTTCGCTGAGCAGGTCACCGCTTGTCTGCTGTAGTAGTCCTTCGATGACGCGCTGCAGGTGGTCTTTGGCGCGGCAGAGGGCTTCGTAGTGGCGGGCGTTGGTGACGATGACATCCGAGTCGGCAGTCTTCGGGGCTGCATCAACGAGCTGTTGGCGAAGGGTGTCGAGCCCTACCCCACTCTTGGCCTGGAACCGTTCGGTCTTGTTCTCGATACGGATAACTGTCTGGTCGTCGCGAACGGGGATGTCGGGATAAGGGACGCCCGGCTCGGTCATCATCAGCACAATCTGGGCGCGCTGGACGGCAGCCATCGAGCGGTCTATGCCCATCCGCTCTATCTGGTCGTCGGTATGACGGATACCAGCAGTGTCGATGAAGCGGAAGGTCACGTCCCCAATCTGGATTGTGTCTTCGATAGCATCGCGCGTGGTTCCCTGTATGTCGCTGACGATGGCACGTTCTTCACCTAACAGGGCGTTCAGCAACGTGCTCTTACCAACGTTCGGGGCACCGACAATAGCCACAGGGATGCCATTCTTCAGAGCATTACCCGTCTGGAAGGAGTTGGCCAGGCGGGTGATGTGGGCGTCTATCTTCTTGGCCAGCTCCTGCAGCTCCGTCCTGTCAGCAAACTCCAGGTCTTCGTGGTCTGAAAAGTCGAGCTCCAGCTCGAGCAATGAGGTCATCTTCAGCAGTTGGTCACGCAACGAGGAGAGTTCCGAGGAGATGCCGCCGCGCAACTGACTCATGGCAAGACGATGAGAGGCTTTGTTGGTCGAGGCGATGAGGTCGGCAACGGCTTCGGCCTGCGAGAGATCCATCTTGCCGTTGAGGTAGGCACGTTGTGTGAACTCACCGGGACGGGCCATGCGACAGCCGTTCTGGCAGAGCAGTTCCAGAACCTTATTTAATATAAAGCGCGAGCCATGACAACTGATCTCTGCGCTATCTTCGCCCGTGTATGAATGGGGGGCGCGGAAGACAGACACTAGCACCTCGTCGATGATCTCTGTGCCATCCTTGAGATGACCGTAGTGAATGGTGTTGGGTTGAGTCAAGGAAACATCTTTTGTAAATACACGAGAAACGCTCTCAAGTGCTTGATGGCCTGAGACTCTGATGATGCCAAGAGCTCCACCAGGAGCCGTGGCAAGGGCGCATATAGTGTCGTTGTCGTTCATTTCTTCTTAGCCCATGTATTAGCAAAGATGACGAAAACAATGGTAATGACTATGAATATGATCGTCGCTATCATACCATTGACCATATCTTCGCCGATGAATCCTAAAACACCGCTGTACACCGCTGTAATGACACAGATGATTGCCATTAGTATCCGGAGACGGTGGATGTTGACAGTCCTCCTCTCCTCCTCAGATGCCGTGTTATAGCCTGCAATGAGCATATCACCCTTGCCCATTGCAAACACAATGGCAAGGACGACAAATAGTACCACAAAAATAATGGTTTTTATCATATTCTGTCAAGTACCTTCTCGATGAGCGTGTCGATAGAGTTCTTGTACTCGGTGTTCATCTTCTGGGCATAGCGGTTGGCGATGACCATGCAGCAGGTCATGGCACGATGGCCCAGCAGCGAGGCGAGACCAGCGAGGGCCGAGGACTCCATCTCGAAGTTACAAATCTTCATACCTTCATACTCGAAGGCCTCAATCTTCTCGTTCTGCTTCGGGTCTTCGATGTCGGCACGCAGCACACGTCCCTGAGGGCCGTAGAAGCCGCCGCACGAGATGGTGTAGCCACGTACCATGTCCTCCTGGGCAATCTGCTCAATAAGCTCCTCATCGGCTACAGAGACATAAGGAGCACCCTTAATGGGATTCCACTTCATGTGCTCCACGAAAGCCTTCTCCATGGGAACGTCACAGACCACGTTACGGCCGGCATAGTAGTTCAGCAGCCCATCGAAGCCGATGCTCTTGACAGAAGCCACGAAACAGCCCGTCGGCGTATAGGGCTGCAGGCCGCCGCAGGTTCCAATGCGAACCATCGTGAGCGTACGGTGCTCCTCCTTCTCCTCGCGGGTTGTGTAGTCGATGTTGGCCAGCGTGTCGAGCTCGTTCACCACGATGTCGATGTTGTCGCAACCGATGCCGTGACTCTGACAGGTGATACGCTTGCCTTTGTACATACCAGTGATGGTATGGAACTCGCGGCTCTGCACTTCGCACTCCTTCGTGTCGAAATGGGCGGCAACGGTGTCGACACGTGCTGGGTCGCCCACAAGGACCACCCTGTCAGCCAGCTGTTCTGGCTTCAGATGGAGGTGGAAACACGAGCCGTCGGCATTGATGATGAGTTCAGACTCAGGAAATGAACGTTTGTTAATCATAGCTTTATTATTTCGTTAGGTTATCAATCTCACTTCTACGAATCGTCTTCTCCAGACGTTTGATCTCCGTCTGCAGGAGGTAGTACTGCTGTTCGCGCGTCTGAAGCTCGCTGCGCAGTGAGGCTTTCTCCTCGCTGCCGGCCTTACTGGCATAGTAGGCGCGCATCTTCTCCAGCTCGCTGCCCTGTTCCCGGAATCGTTTCTGCAAGTCCGTCAGCCTGCCGAAACGCTCACGGTTCTCGGCACTGCGGAAGTCGTTCATGCTCGTGTAGACGAGGTCGTCGTTGATGACGAACCTGATACCGTCTTCTTTCTTGACCTTCGTCGTAGCCTGATGCACGGTGTTGAGCTTGTCCAGCATCTCAGCACGCAGGTCTTCGTCGCTCCAGGTATCGGCGATACGTTCTATCCTGGCAAGGCTCTTGATGGTCTCCTCGCCCAGTTCGTCGATGGAATAGGTGACGCGCTTCTGGTTGGGAATGAACGTATAGATGCACACCTTGCCTTCGGGCTGACGGCGGTCGGTGGCGAAGTAGCCAACGCCATTGAACTCGTCGACGGCGTACATATAGTCATTGGCATCGGAGTTGAACGGCAGGCCGATGTTCTCGGCCTTTAGGAACGAGCCGCTCTCGCCGTCATAGCGCGAGACGTAGATATCGAGACCGCCCAGACCGTCGTTGCTGATGGCGGCAAAGTAAAGCGTCAGACCGTCGGCCAACATAAACGGATAGTTCGTGCGCTGGAAACGTCCCAGCCCCTCGAGGGCTGCAGGCTCGCTCCACCGGCCTTCCAGCTTGTCGGACGTGAAGAGCTTGCCGTTGCGGGAGTACCAGCACTTGTTTCCCAGCTGATTGACGTAGACAATGGAGTAAGGCTGGTCGTCGCTGTCGAAGAACCGGTTATAGCCGCTGATGGCACCTGCCTCTGTCGTCAGGCGGTAGGCTCGAAGGAACTCCTGCTTGTCGACGACGACGCTGTCGATGAACATAATCTTCTGTGTGGCCTCAAGCATCTCCTGGAAGCGCAGTTCCTCCTCGGTAGGCTCAACGACAGGAGCTACCACCTTCTTCTTGGCGGCTCTTTTCTGGGCAGCACAGGGAAGTAACAGCAGTGCTGCCAAAATCGTGATGATTATTCTGGTTTTTCTCATTTCTCAGTAATTTGTCTGACAAAGATACAGAGAAAAATCAAAAAGTGTTCCGCAAACAGCGAATTATTAAAAGTTTTTAATAATCCTCCGTGAGTTTTCCCTCCCGTTCCAGTGCTTTCCAGACGGAAAAGCGCATTTCCGGATTCATCTGCTCCATCTCATGACAGAGCTGTGCGATGGCCGTTCGCTGCGTATCGTGCTCGTAAGGACAGTGCTTCAGCTGTTTCTCGTAACCGCGCAGTTCGGCATAGCGGCGGATGTCCGATTCCTCGATGAGACAGAGGGGGCGGATGACGCTGAGCGGCATCTTCCGCATACGCAGCAGGGCGGGCATCGTACCGAAACGTCCCTGATAGACAAGGTTCATGATGGTCGTATGGATGATGTCGTCGCGATGGTGTCCCAAGGCAATCTTGTTACAGCCAAGCTCCTGGGCGAGGTTGAAGAGCTGCTTGCGGCGGTACCAGGAGCAGAGGAAGCAAGCGGGTTTCTCGCTGGACTCCTCGAAGCGGGTGGTGACGATATGGAGGGGTACGCCCAGCTCCTCACAGAACCGCTCCAGATAGCCGGTAGAGGTCTCGTAGGAGACATTCTCCATGCGCACATGGACAGCCTCAACGCGGAAACGGGGATGGGCAATCCGCGCACGCTTGGCGAGCAGCTCCGTCAGCAGCAGTGAGTCCTTGCCGCCAGAGAGTCCGACGAGCACACTGTCGTCGTCCTCCAACAGCCTATAAGTAACAAACGCCTTGACGAAACGTTCGTTAAGGCGTTTATACAGTAGCTCCTGCTCCGACTTCATCGCGCACTACCCTCCCCTATTTCATGAACACCAGATAGACGGCGCAGATGATGAGCAGGAAGGCCAGGATGTGGTTCCAATGGAGCGACTGTCCCTGGAACATGATATTGGCGATGACGGCAAAGACCGCCAGCGAGATACACTCCTGCACCACCTTCAGCTGAACAAGTGTGAAAGGTCCGCCGTTGCCGACAAAACCCATACGGTTGGCCGGTACCTGGCAGCAGTACTCGAAGAAAGCGATGCCCCAGGAAAAAGCGATGACGCCGAGCAGCGGCCAGTTCGAGCTGACCCCCGACTCCGATAACTTAAGATGCCCATACCAAGCAAGCGTCATGAAGACGTTGCTTAGTATGAGCAACACAATGGTATATAGTCCGTTCATAATAGATCCCTTGAGGCAAAACCTCAAGGCGCATTATTTGTTCTGAAGGTATTCGTCCATGTTCTGGGCAGCACGGCGTCCGTCGCCCATGGCAAGGATGACCGTAGCACCACCGCGGACGATGTCACCGCCGGCGAAGATCTCGAGACGGCTCGACTGCATACCATCGTTGACGGCGATGGTGTTCTTGCGTCCCAGCTCCAGACCCTCGATGGACTTCGGTACCAGCGGGTTGGGGCTGACACCAACGGCCACGATGACCTGATCGACGTCGAGTGTAACGGTCTTGCCCTCTACAGGTACAGGACTGCGACGACCTGAGGCGTCGGGCTCGCCGAGCTCCATCACCTGAAGGATAGCCTGGCAGACGGCACCCGTCTCGTCGGCTTTGTACTCGATGGGGTTGTGGAGCGTCAGGAAGTTGATACCCTCCTCCTTGGCGTGCTTCACCTCCTCAAGACGAGCGGGCATCTCCTGCTCTGAACGGCGGTAGACCAGCGTGACGTTTCCACCCAGGCGCTTTGCCGTGCGGCAGGAGTCCATAGCCGTGTTACCACCGCCCACGACGAGCACGTTCTTACCGAAGTTGATAGGCGTATCGGTGGTGGGGTTGGCAGCGTCCATGAGGTTCACACGAGTCAGGTACTCGTTCGACGACATGATGTTGATGGCGTTCTCGCCAGGGATATTCATGAAGTTGGGCAGACCGGCACCGGAGCCGACGAAGATACCCTTGAAGCCGTCCTTCTCGAGCTGCTCGACGCTGATGGTCTTGCCGACGATGACGTCCGTCTGGAAGTGGACACCCATCTTGGCGAGATTCTGAATCTCGACGTCGACAATCTTGTTGGGCAGACGGAACTCGGGGATGCCATATTTCAGCACACCGCCAATCTCGTGCAGAGCCTCGAAGACATAGACATCGTAGCCCTTCTTCACCATATCGCCGGCGAAGCTCAGTCCGGCAGGACCGGAGCCCACGACAGCAATCTTGATACCGTTCGACGGAGCAATCTCGGGCAGCGAGATGTTACCGCTCTCACGCTCGAAGTCGGCAGCGAAACGCTCCAGATAGCCGATGGCGACGGCCTTGCCGCCACTCTTCAGGTGTACGCACTTGCTCTCGCACTGCTTCTCCTGCGGACATACACGACCGCAGACAGCGGGCAGGGCCGACGTGTTCTTCAGCACCTTGGCGGCAGCGAGGAACTGTCCGCGCTCTATATTCTTGACGAACGACGGGATATCGATGTTCACAGGACAGCCCTCTACGCAGCTGGGCTTCGGGCAGTCCAGACAACGCTTGGCTTCCTGCATAGCCATCTCCTTCGTCAGACCGATGTTCACCTCCTCGGTACGGGTGGTGGCACGATAGACGGGGTCGAGCTCAGGCATGACGACGCGCTCAATGGCCATACGGTCCTTGGGCTTCATCGACGTGCGCAGCTCCTGACGCCACTCAGCCTTCTTGTCGGTGAGGACATCGATGGTATCGTTAGTCGGGTCGGCATCCATGACGACATCGGTCGTCTCGTTGGCTGCGACAGAGTCGCTACTTACAGAACAGAGGTGCTCCTCGTAGTGCTCCAGCTCTTCCTGCTCAGCACGCTTGAAGGTACCCATGCGCTTGAACATCTCGTCCCAGTCGACCAGTGCACCGTCGAACTCAGGACCGTCGATACAGACGAATTTCGTCTTGCCACCGATAGTCAGACGGCAGGCGCCGCACATTCCCGTACCATCGACCATGATGGTGTTCAGCGACACCTCGCAAGGGATGTTATGCTTCTGGGCCGTGAGGTTCGAGAACTTCATCATGATGGGAGGACCGATGGCAAAGACCTTGTCGACATGTTCCTGCTCAATGAACTTCTCGATACCAACGGTCACCACGCCCTTCTCGCCGTAGCTTCCGTCGTCGGTCATGATGATCACCTCGTCAGAAGACTCGCGCACCTTGTCCTCAAGGATGATGAGATCCTTCGAGCGACCGGCCATCACGGAGAGCACACGGTTGCCAGCCTTCTTCAGCGCCTGGATGATGGGCAGCATGGGAGCCACGCCCAGTCCGCCGCCGGCACAGACCACCGTACCATATTTCTCGATGTGTGTAGGATTACCCAGCGGGCCGACGACATCAGCCACGTACTCGCCTTCGTTCAGGGCGCAGAGCTTCTTCGACGACAAGCCAACCATCTGGACCACCAGCGTGATGGTGCCACGGTCGATGTCGGCACCGGCAATGGTCAGCGGCATACGCTCACCCTTCTTGTCGACACGCACGATGACAAAGTTGCCGGCCTTACGGCTCTTGGCAATCAGCGGTGCCTCAATCTCGAAAAGGAAGACCTTTTCCGAGAACTGTTCTTTTCTGACAATTTTGTTCATAATCGTTATCTGTTTGTTTCAATCTGCTTGCAAAATCGGCTGCAAAGATGGTGCAAACCAAGGGCAGAAAACGGGTTTCTGCCGAGGTGCCGCCCATCTTCGCCGACGGTTTTTCAAAAACCGCCGGCAAAGGTAGCAAAATGTTTTCAATTAGCCCAACGATTTCCGAATTATTTCATCTTCTACAAACTAATAACTCCTGCTCACGTAGTCACGTCCTTCCGGCCATCGCCAATGTAAAGAGTGCCGCTCCTCGTCTGAAAAGCTTACCTCTAGCCGTCTAAAGTTTACCTTTACGCCGCTAAAGCTTACCTTTTCGGAGCTAAAGGTCACCTTTAGAAACGTCCCACGCCGTGGGACGAAGGTGTGACTTCAAGTGTGACTTCAGGTGTGGGTTACTCGCGCGTATATATGTATAGTGAAACAAAAAAACAACCTACCTATCCTACCTATCTGCAGGTCTCTTCGGCCGGCATGGCTGTAGGATAGGTAGGATAGGTAGGATAAAAAGGGCATATGACAATCATTATATACGCGCGGGCGCGTGAAGTCCGTTTTTGTCCGTGTCCTCACAGCGCGAACTTCAGCGTCCTGCCGTCGATAGTCAGGATATACGCCTCTCCATTCTGAAAGCAAAACGGCATGCCGACATGTTTTCGGGTGCAAATATTGTCGGCATCTGACAACCCAATGTTTGCACAAAAAAATCTCCGAAGCGGCGAGGCTTCGGAGATGTATAGGGAATTGGAGAATATATGATTCCGCTTAGTCGATGATGTCGAAGCCCGTATAAGGTACGAGGGCGGCAGGAATCTTGATGCCGTTCTCCGTCTGGTTGTTCTCCAGCAGGGCGGCAACGATGCGCGGCAGAGCCAGAGCCGAACCGTTCAGGGTGTGGCAGAGCTCTGTCTTCTTAGTGTCCTCACGACGGTAGCGGCACTTCAGACGGTTGGCCTGATAGGTATCGAAGTTAGAGACGCTCGACACCTCGAGCCAGCGGCCCTGAGCCTCGCTGTAGACTTCGAAGTCATAGCAGATAGCGCTCGTAAACGACTGATCACCACCGCAAAGCAGCAGAATTCTATAGGGAAGCTCCAACTTCTTCAGCAGGCCCTCGACATGGGCGAGCATCTCCTTGTGGCTCTCCTTCGAGTGCTCGGGCTTGTCAATGCGCACAATCTCAATCTTCGAGAACTCGTGCAGACGGTTCAAACCGCGGACATCCTTGCCGTACGAGCCGGCCTCACGACGGAAGCACTCCGTATAGGCGCAGTTCTTGATAGGCAGCTGAGCCTCGTCGAGGATAACGTCGCGGTAGATATTCGTCACGGGCACCTCGGCCGTAGGAATCAGGTAGAAGTCGTCGACCTCACAGTGGTACATCTGGCCCTCCTTGTCGGGCAGCTGACCCGTGCCGTAACCAGAGGCCTGGTTGACCACCGTGGGCGGCATAATCTCCGTGTAGCCACTCTTATTGGCCTCAGCCAGGAAGAAGTTGATGAGGGCGCGCTGCAGCTGTGCACCCTTGCCGATATAGACGGGGAAGCCGGCACCTGTAATCTTCACGCCAAGGTCGAAGTCGATGAGGTTGTACTTCTTGGCCAGCTCCCAGTGCGGCAGGGGATTCTCAATGCCCAACTTGGGGTTGACGTCCCAGTTGCCAACGGTATCGGCGTCCGTACATTCCTTCAGGTTCGACTTCACCACGCGGTTGTCCTCTGCGGCAGCACCCTCGGGGACCTCGTCGTAGGGGATGTTAGGTATCTGGCAGAGCAGCGTCGTCATCTCCTCCTGCGCTTGGTTCATCGTCTCTTCCAGCTGACGGTTGGCCTCCTTCATCGTGGCAACGGTCTCCTTGATGGCATTGGCCTCGTCCTTCTTACCTTCCTTCATGAGGGCACCTATCTGAGCAGCCATCTTCTTGGCCTCCGAGAGGTTCTGGTCCAGCTGTTGCTGGGCCTCACGACGTTTCTTGTCGACGGCCAGCACCTGGTCGATAGCCTCACGTGCACCCTTGAAGTGTTTCTTCTCGAGTCCGCGTATCACACGTTCTGTTTCCTCGTTAATGAGTTTGAGTGTTAACATATTACGTATACGTTTATTAATGAATATTCAAAAAACGGTGCAAAAGTACAAAAAAAGACTGAACCCACAAAAGAAGGTGAAAGAATTTTTTAGCTTTTTGTTTTGTATTGTTCTCACTTATTCGTACCTTTGAGGCAAATCTCGAAGATACTTTCGTTCGACAATAAAACCAAAAAAAGACTTTTTTGTTTTGTATTGTTCTCACTTATTCGTACCTTTGCAGCCAAATTTGCTAAACGAATATGAATTTCTACATGGATAACCAAAATAGCAAGGGGTTCTCAATGATAGCCGACATCGAAGGCGATTTCAAGGACTTGATGGATTTCGAGACCCCTGACGAAGTACCCATTCTTCCGGTACGCAACTTAGTACTCTTCCCCGGAGTGGTGTCGCCGATACTCATTGGACGTGAGTCGAGCATGACGCTGGTGAAGCGTGCCGAGCGCAAAAAGTCGCTCATCGGCATCGTCTGCCAGCACGACCCCGAGGTGGAGTATCCTGGATATGAAGACCTTTACCAGTATGGTGTCTTTGCCAAGGTGATGAAGCAGCTGAACCTGCCCAACGGCAGCGTCACCTGTATCATCCAGGGGCTGGGACGCATGAGGCTCAAGGAGATAACGGGCAGGAAGCCCTATCTGACAGGACGTGTCGAAGCAGCCTGGGAGGAATTGCCTGACAGCAATGACAAGGAGTTCCGCACGGCGATGGACGATCTGCGCGACATGGTCAGCGACTATGTCTCGAAGAACGAGGACATCCCCGACGAGGCGACGTTTGCTGTCCGCAACATCGACAACAATGTCATGGCCCTGAATTTCACCTGCTCGAATATGCCCTTCAGCATCAAGGAGAAGATGGAGCTGCTGTCGACGAGTAGCATCAAGGAGCGCGTCTTCGGTACGATGAAGGTGCTGAACCGCGAGATCAATCTGCTAAACCTGAAGCTGAACATCCGCAACAAGACCCGTGAGGATATCGATGAACAGCAGAAGAACTACTTCCTGCAGCAACAAATCAAGAATCTCCAGGCCGAGATTGGCAACGGCGAGTCGTCGCCGGAGAAAGACGAGTTGCTGAAGAAAGCCAAGACGAAGAAGTGGCCCGAGGAGATAGCCAAGACGTTCCAGAAGGAAGCCGACAAGCTGGACAATCTCAATCCGCAGTCGCCAGACTTCAACGTCCAGCTGACCTACCTCCAGACACTCGTCGGACTGCCGTGGGGCGAGTTCACCGAGGACGACCTCGACCTGAAGCGTGCCCAGAAGATCCTGGACCGCGACCACTATGGTATGGAGAAGGTCAAGGAGCGCATCCTCGAGCACATGGCCGTGTTGTCGCTGCGTGGCGACCTGAAGAGCCCCATCCTCTGCCTCTACGGTCCTCCGGGCGTCGGTAAGACATCGCTGGGCAAATCGATTGCCGCCGCCATGCGCCGTAAGTACGTGCGCATGTCACTGGGCGGACTGCACGACGAGGCCGAGATTCGCGGTCACCGCCGCACGTATATCGGTGCTATGCCCGGACGTATCATCAAGAGCATCCAGAAGGCAGGCTCCAGCAACCCCGTATTCATCCTCGACGAGATAGACAAGGTGACGCAGGCCACCGTCAACGGCGATCCCGCCAGCGCCTTGCTGGAGGTTCTCGATCCCGAACAGAACAACGCCTTCCACGACAACTACCTCGACGTGGACTACGACCTGTCGAAGGTGCTCTTCATCGCAACGGCCAACAACCTGTCGACCATTCCCCGTCCCCTACTCGACCGTATGGAGGTCATCGAGGTCAGCGGCTACATCACCGAGGAGAAGATTGAGATTGCCAAGCGTCACCTCATCCCCCGCGAGCTGGAGAACACCGGACTGAAGACGCTCCCCACGAAACTGTCGTTCAACAAGACGGCCATCGAGAAGATTATCGAGCAGTACACCCGTGAGAGCGGTGTCCGACAGCTGGAGAAGCAGATCAACAAGGCCATGCGCAAACTGGCCTTCAAGCACCAGATGGAGGGCGACATGCCCTACTCGAAGATTACGCCGTCGGAGCTGGAGGGGCTGCTGGGCAAGCCGCCTTTCTACCGAGACATCTACCAGGGCAACGAGTACGCCGGCGTGGTGACGGGACTGGCATGGACCAGCGTTGGCGGCGAAATTCTGTTTATCGAGACCTCGCTGTCGAAAGGCAAGAACGGCAAGCTGACGCTCACGGGCAACCTCGGCGACGTCATGAAGGAGAGTGCCGTCATCGCGCTGGAGTATGTCAAGGCCCATGTCGACCGTCTGGGCATCGACTACCGCATCTTCGACCACTGGACCATCCATATCCACGTGCCCGAGGGTGCAACGCCCAAGGACGGTCCGTCGGCAGGCATCACCATCGCCACCTCCATCGCCTCGGCACTGACCCAGCGTAAGGTGCGCAAGAATACCGCCATGACGGGTGAGATAACCCTGCGTGGCAAGGTGCTCCCCGTGGGTGGCATCAAGGAGAAGATCCTCGCTGCCAAGCGTGCCGGCATCACCGACATCGTCATGTGCCGCGAGAACGAGAAGGACATCAACGAGATTCCTGAGATCTACCTCAAGGGGGTGACCTTCCACTATGTGGAAAACGTACAGGACGTATGGGACTTCGCACTCACCGACGAGCGTGTGGCGAAACCCCTTGACTTCACCATCCCTGAAGACAACGACGAGAAGAAATGACGTTTGAGCTGCAACATACAGACAATGCCAGCGATGCCCGCGCAGGACTGCTGACCACAGACCACGGCCAGATAGAGACACCTATCTTCATGCCTGTCGGTACGGTGGGTTCGGTGAAGGGCGTACACTTCGAGGAGCTGCGTCGGCAGGTGAAGGCACAGATTATCCTGGGCAACACCTACCACCTGTACCTGCGCCCCGGCCTCGACATCCTGCGTAAAGCCGGTGGCCTGCACCAGTTCAACACGTGGGACCGCCCCATCCTGACGGACTCCGGCGGTTTCCAGGTATTCTCGCTCACCGGCATCCGCAAACTGCGTGAAGAGGGCTGTGAGTTCCGTTCCCACATCGACGGCTCGAAGCACATCTTCACACCCGAGAACGTCATGGATACGCAGCGCGTCATCGGTGCCGACATCATGATGGCTTTCGACGAATGCCCGCCGGGACAGAGCGACTACAAGTATGCCGAGAAGAGCCTGCGCCTCACCCAGCGATGGCTGGAGCGTTGTGTCAAGCGTTTCAACGAGACGGAGCCGCTCTACGGCTACAACCAGACGCTGTTTCCCATCGTGCAGGGCTGTACCTACAAAGACCTGCGTCAGGATGCCGCCAAGCACGTTTGCGATGTGTTAGGCCAACTGAACGACGGCGGTGGTGCCTCCATCGGCGGACTGGCCGTCGGCGAGCCTACGGAGGTGATGTACGAGATGGTTGAGGTGGTGAACGAGATTCTGCCGAAGGACCGTCCCCGCTACCTTATGGGTGTCGGCACACCGCAGAACATCCTCGAGGCCATCGAGCGCGGTGTCGATATGTTCGACTGCGTCATGCCAACACGCAACGGCCGTAACGCTCTCCTCTTCACCTACGAGGGAACGATGAATATGCGCAACAAGAAGTGGGAGGCCGACTTCTCGCCCATTGACCCCGATGGCTGTGACATCGACCGCATCCACACGAAGGCATACCTGCACCATCTGTTCAAGGCACAGGAGCTGCTGGCCATGCAGATTGCCTCCATCCACAACCTGGCCTTCTACCTCCGACTCGTCGGCGACGCCCGCCAGCATATCATAGCCGGCGACTTCGTGCAGTGGAAGCGCTCAGTCATAGAACAGTTAGGACAACGGAGATAAATGAAGAAGATAAAGAACGTATTACGAAAGATTGGGAGAGCCTTCCGCTGGATGCGATACCTCAACCCGTTTCACTACCTGAAACGGCTCGACCGCTATCTCATCGCGAAGTTCATCGGCACGTACATCTACTCCATCGTGCTGATTATCTCCATCTCCATCGTCTTCGACGTCAATGAGAACCTGGCGAAGTTCACCACGAACCACGCACCGATGAAGGCCATCGTCTTCGACTACTATGCCAACTTCGTGCCTTACTTCTCCAACCTCTTCTCGCCGCTGTTTGTCTTCATTGCCGTCATCTTCTTCACCTCGAAGTTGGCCGGCAACAGCGAGATCATCGCCATGCTGGCCTCGGGCACGAGCTTCAAGCGTCTTCTGCGGCCATACATGATATCGGCAGCACTCATCGCCGCGCTGAACTTCTACCTCGGAGCCATGGTTATCCCCAAGGGCAACGTCATCCGCCAGAACTTCGAGTCGCTCTACAAGAACAAGAAGAAGATCACGACCGCCACTAACGTCCAGCTCCAGGTGGGCAAGGGTATCATCGCCTACATCCAGCAGTACGACGACGCCAACCGCACGGGCTACGGTTTCTCGCTCGACAAGTTCGAGAACAAGAAGCTCGTCAGCCACATGACGGCCAGTACCATCAGCTACGACTCCATCAGCGACAGCCGTTTCCACTGGACGGCCAAGAACTACAAGATCCGTACGCTGAAAGGCCTTCGCGAGGAGATTACCTCTGGCATGAGCATCGACACACTCATCATGATGGAGCCTATGGACCTTGTCTTCTCCAAGGGCCAGCAGGAGACGTTCACCTCGCCGGAGCTGCTGCAATACATCTCGAAGCAGCAGGAGCGCGGTTCGCAGAACGTCGTCCAGTACGAGGTGGAGTTCCACAAGCGCATCGCCACGTCCTTTGCCTCGTTCATCCTCACCATCATCGGCGTCAGCCTCTCGTCACGCAAGCGCAAGGGCGGCATGGGCCTGTATCTGGGTATAGGCCTGGCCCTGTCGTTTTCCTATATCATGCTGCAGACCATCAGTGCCACCTTCGCCATCAATGCCGGTATGCCGGCCATGCTGGCTGCGTGGATACCGAATATATTATATGTGTTCATCGCGTACTACTGCTATAGGCAGGCACCGAGCTAAAACCCACCCCCAACCCCTCCCGTTCGGGAGGGGAGGCAATTCACAATTAAGAGTTAAGCAGTAAATGACTTTTGAAGAAACATATTTGAACGATAATATCCTCGACGCACTCTACGACATGCACTTCGAGGACATGACACCCGTCCAGGAGCGTTGCATTCCCGAGATCCTCGACGGCTACGACCTGCTCGGCGTCGCCCAAACGGGTACGGGCAAGACGGCAGCCTACCTGCTGCCCATCCTCTCGATGCTCGACGACGGCGACTATCCCAAGGACGCCATCAACTGCGTCATCATGTCGCCCACCCGTGAGTTGGCACAACAGATAGACCAGGCCATGCAGGGCTTCGGCTACTATCTCGACGGCATCTCGAGTGTTGCCGTCTACGGCGGCAACGACGGCAACCGCTACGACCAAGAGCTTAAAGGGCTGCGTCTCGGCGCCGATGTCATCATCGCCACCCCCGGCCGTCTGCTGAGCCACCTGAAGGTGGGCAACCTCGACCTGTCGCGCTGTTCGTTCTTCGTCCTCGACGAGGCCGACCGTATGCTCGACATGGGTTTTTCAGACGACATTCTGAAGATTGTCAAGGAGCTGCCCGACACGTGCCAGCGCATCATGTTCTCGGCTACGATGCCCGACAAGATCCGCCAGCTCGCTGTCTCGCTGCTCCACAACCCCGTCGAGGTGAAGCTCGCCGTGTCGAAGCCCGCCGAGAAGATCCAGCAGTCGGCCTACGTCTGCTACGAGCCGCAGAAGCTCGGCGTCATCGAGCACCTCTTCAAGAGCGGTGACCTGCAGCGCGTCATCATCTTCTCAGGCAAGAAAGACAAGGTGAAGGACATCACCCGCCGTCTGAAGCGCATGAAGATCAATTGCGCCGAGATGCACAGCGACCTCGAGCAGCGTGAGCGCGACGACGTGATGCTCCGCTTCAAGGCCGGTCAGGTCGATGTCCTCGTCGCCACCGACATCGTCAGCCGCGGCATCGACATCGACGATATCCGCATCGTCATCAACTACGACGTGCCCCACGATGCCGAGGACTACGTCCATCGCATCGGCCGTACGGCACGTGCCGACCGCGACGGTGTGGCCATCACGTTCATCAGCGATTTGGACATCTACCGTTTCCAGAGCATCGAGCACTTCCTTGGCAAAGAGGTCGAGAAGCGTCCCCTACCCGACGGCCTGGGCGAAGGCCCTGTCTACACCAAGCGTCAGAAACGCCATTCCGACACCCGCAAGAACGGCCGCTGGCACAGCCACGGCAATGGCGGAAAAGGTGGTGGAAAGAAAGGTGGTCACGGCGGCAACAGGAACAAGCGCCGCAAAGGAGGCGGCGACAAAGCGCCTACCCCATAAAGAGATTCTACCCGATAACCTTATAACGGGCAAACTTCAAGAGCAGCTGTTTGGTTCCGACATTACGGAACTCGACAGTTGCTTTTCTGTTTTCACCGACACCTTCCAGCTTCAGCACCCTGCCCACACCAAAACGCTGGTGTTCGATGACAGAGCCTTCCTGCAAGGCATCACTCTCAGACGCTGCCACAGACGCTGTACGTGGAGCCACTGCCTGGTGCAGCCGTTTGAAGTTTGGACCGAAGGGATCTACGGGTTTCTCCGGCTGTCGCGGTGCCGCCACACGGGGTTTGGGATCGGCGCGGAACTGCGTAGCCACAGGCCGTGGGTTCTGCATCCAGTCGCTACCACGACTCGTCGTCTGGCCTGCGCTACGGGTGAAGCTGTCGCCTCCACGTTCCGAAAGAACCCTTATGAGCTGAGGGTCTATGTCCTTGATGAAGCGCGACGGCGTATCGTACTCCATGCGCCCGTAGCGCCAGCGGTTCTGGGCACAGGTCATAATACAGTGCTTCTCGGCACGCGTGATGGCCACATAGAGCAGACGGCGCTCCTCCTCAAGTTCACGCATGGAACCGATACACATCGGCGAGGGGAAGATGTTCTCCTCAAGGCCCACGAT
>Ga0310786_10004287_pt1 | contig 19947 bp, 8 predicted proteins | sample AusTroGonzalo_MG_FD_203881 | JGI IMG/M metagenome (GOLD analysis project Ga0310786, IMG submission 203881) | Bovine rumen microbial communities from tropical cattle in Woodstock, Queensland, Australia - Gonzalo_03 (v2) (version 2) | ecosystem: Host-associated > Mammals > Digestive system >... | reverse complement strand
TAAAAGTCGTACCTTTGCAGGCACAAAAGTCCACCAACAAAGGATTAAATGTTAAATGGCTAAATGATTAAATGGTAAATGTGAGATGAAACGCATGAAACTATACGAGGCAGACGACAAGATGATCGACCTCATCAGCGACAACTACACGATGCTACAGGGGTTGAGCGCTTTTGGTATTCGCCTTGGTTTTGGTGACAAGACCGTCAACGAGATATGCGTCGAGCAAGGTGTTGACGGCTACACGTTCCTCACCGTCGTCAACTTCCTCATCAACGGCTATGCCCCCAAGGAGGCAGACGACAAGATTTCGGTGAAAACGCTACTGGACTATCTGCGTGCTTCACATCGTTATTTCTTGGATTATCAACTGCCATCCATCCGCAAGAAACTCGAAGAGTCTCTCGGCAAGGACTCGTCTCCGGCAATGGGAATCGGTCGGGAGGGTGCTTCTCTGGCTACGCTGATTCTCCGCCTCTACGACGAGTATGCTCACGATATCCGGCTTCACATGAAGTATGAGGAGAAGACGCTGTTTCCATACGTCGAAGCACTCCTCAGGGGAGAACAGATGACAGGCTATAACGTGGATATTTTCTCAAAGCATCACAGCGATACGACGGGCAAGTTCCAGGAACTGAAAAACATCATCATCAAATATCTCCCCCACGACGGGCTTGCCAACAACCAACTGACAGCTACGCTCTATGATATATATAATAATGAGGAATGGCTATGCAATCACAGCAACGTGGAAGAGGTGCTGTTCGTGCCTGCCATTCGTATCCTGGAACAGAAGCTGAAGAAGGATGATGTGTCTGCCCGCATCTCAAACATGATAAGTCATGCTGACAGCAAGGAATCTATCTCCGAACGTGAGAAAGATATCATTGGCTGCCTCGTCCAGGGGATGTCGAACAAGGAGATTGCCAACCACTTGTTCATCTCCGTCAACACCGTGATGACTCACCGCCGCAACATCAGCCGTAAGCTGCAAATTCACTCGCTGGCCGGCCTGACCATTTATGCCATTGCGAACAACTTGATAGACAAAAAGGTGATTTTCAGTTCGCCCGTTGAATAACGGGAAAGGTGAAAGCAACTGACATAAAAAAAGCGAGGAGGGCTAATGCCTTCCTCGCTTATGTGTCGACACTTGGACTCGAACCAAGGACCCCCACCATGTCAAGGTGATACTCTAACCAGCTGAGCTATGCCGACGTGATGCAATCTTGGGAACTTGCCTGATGGAACTCGTACGCCTGATAGGACTCGAACCTACACGCCTCGCGGCACCAGATCCTAAGTCTGGCGTGTCTACCAATTCCACCACAAGCGCATTCTTGGTGTGTTCCTCTTGGTAGCGGGAATCGGGATTGAACCGATGACCTCATGATTATGAATCATGCGCTCTAACCAGCTGAGCTATCCCGCCAACAGACGCGTCCTTTCGGATTTGCGGGTGCAAAGGTAGGTCAATTTTTGCGAACTGCCAAACGTTTTACGGAAAAAAAAAGAAAAAGGTTGTGTCGCCGGATGGAACACAACCTTTTTTCTTTGCTGTATTGCTCCTTAGAGGCTGATAGCGCCAGAGGGGCAAACGTCTGCGCAAGTGCCGCACTCGGTGCACTCGTCGGGGTTGATGCTATAGATGTCGCCCTCGGAGATAGCTCCAACGGGACATTCATCAATGCAAGTGCCGCATGCTACGCAGTCTTCGCCAATTACATAAGCCATAGTAAATGAATGTTTAAGGGGTTGATATTCTTGTTTTGACTGCGCAAAGGTAATCACTTTTAGTGAGTCACCCAAATATTTTCGTGCTTTTTTGTCGTTTTGCCTTGCCCATCGGCAGAAAATGCCTACCTTTGCAGGCGTATAAGTGAAATAATCTATGGCTAAACTGAATGCTTTGATGAAAGACACCGCCATCTACGGACTCAGCAGTATCGTAGGGCGGTTCCTCAACTATCTTCTCGTGCCGCTCTACACGCACTATATGCCGCGTGAGTCGGGCGACTACGGCGTGAGCACTAACATCTATGCCTACGTGGCATTGATCATGGTGCTGCTGACGTTTGGCATGGAGACGACACTCTTTCGCTTTGCCAACGATGAGCACGAGCGGCCCGACACGGTGTTCTCCACGGCCTTTGCCACGGTGGGAGCGCTGACGGCCATCTTCCTGGCCGCACTCTTCGGCTTCATCGGGCCCATTGCCGGATCGTTGGGCTACGGCGAGCACCCCGACTACCTATTAATGATGAGCGCAGTGGTGGCGATGGACGCCCTGCAGGCGTTGCCTTTCAGTTTTCTGCGTTTCCAGAAGCGGGCTGTGCGCTTCGCTTCGCTGAAACTGCTGTTCATAGCCCTGAACATCGGGCTGAACCTGCTCTACTTCGTGGTGCTAGGCAAGACATCGGTGTTCTATGTGTTCCTGATCAACCTGATGTGCACGGGCTTTATCTCGCTGCTGTTCATCCCTGACCTGTGTAAGATTCATTGGCATTTCGACGGGGCCCTGCTGCGCCGTATGCTCAGCTACTCATGGCCTATTCTCATCCTCGGCATCGCTGGCATCCTGAACCAGGTGGCCGACAAAATTCTGTTCCCCCTCGTCTATCCCGATGCCGCAGAGGCCAACGTGCAGTTGGGCGTCTATGGCAGCTGCGTGAAGATTGCCATGATTATGGCGATGATTACGCAGGCGTTCCGCTATGCCTACGAGCCCATCGTCTTCGCCAAGAGCAAGGATGCCGACAGCCGCGAGTACTATGCCTCGGCCATGAAGTTCTTCCTCATTTTCACACTGCTGGCGTTCCTCTGCGTGGTGGGCTATATGCCGTTGTTGCAATATATCCTCGGTGCCGACTACCGCGAGGGCCTTGGCGTGGTGCCGATTGTCATGGTGGCCGAGATCATGATGGGCGTGTATTTCAACCTCTCGTTCTGGTATAAGCTCATCGACAAGACCATCTACGGCGCCGTGTTCTCCCTCATCGGCTGTGCGGTGCTGGTGATCGTGAACATCCTCTTCATTCCCCGTTTCGGCTATTGGGCCTGTGCGTGGGGCGGCGTAGCCGGCTACGGTACTGCGATGGTGCTCAGCTACATCGTCGGCCAACGCAAGAACCCCATCGACTATCCGATGCTCAATATCACCCTCTACGTACTGCTCACGGCCATCCTCTTCGTCGGCATGATGCTGACAGCCGACCTGCCGACATGGGCAGAGCTGCTGGCGAATACAACGATGGTGCTACTCTTCGTGGCTTACGTCCTCTGGCGCGACCTACCCCTCCGCAGCCTACCTGTCTTTGGAAAATATTTTAGGAACAGTTAACTGTTCTTCGCAAGTGAAGCGTCGCCGCTCAGCCCAAAGGGATGCTTATTCGAGCAATGCGAGTCTTAAGAAGCGCCGAGCGAACAATTCACAATTCATAATTAATCCTTAATCTCTTCACTTTTAACTCTTAATTATATAATTATATACTTATGCGTCGTATATATTATTTATCATTTATCATTTATTATTTATTATTTCATGTGTGTGCGTCCGTCCGTGCCGACGAGGGCATGTGGCTCTTGGGCAAGACCGACCCTAAGGCGATGGCCGTGGCTCGCAGCCTGGGCCTGCAGCTGACCGACGAACAACTCTATGGCGAGGACGGCACCAGCCTGAAGGACTGTGTGGTCGATTTCTCCGACTACTGCTCGGGCGTCATCGTCAGTGCCGACGGCCTGCTCTTTACCAACCACCATTGCGGCTTCCGCGCCATCCAACAGCTCTCCACCCCCGAGGATGACATCCTGGGCAACGGCTTTGTGGCCCGTTCCTACGCCGAGGAGCGTCCGGCCAAGGATATCTTTGTGAAGATCTGGCAGCGCACCATTGATGTCACGGAGCAGGTGAACCACGAGCTCGACAGCATCTATGCCAGCAAGGGCAAGAACCTGAAGGCACAGCAGAAAGCAGAGATATACGCTGATTACATCGGAGGAATCATGAACGGCATAGCCTCCCGTGCAGAGCTCCGTGCCGAGCAGGAAGGTCGCAAGAGCATCGTCTGCGACTGCAAGGCTTTTTATGGCGGCAAGGTATTCTACCTGAATGAGTACAAGCAGTATTCCGACATCCGTCTGGTCTTCACCGTACCTCAGTCGCTGGGTAAGTTCGGCGGCGATACCGACAACTGGATGTGGCCCCGCCAGACCGCCGACTTCAGCGTCTTCCGCATCTATGCCGACTCCCTCGGACAGCCCGCTGCCTACAGCGAGACGAACGTGCCCCTGCACCCCAAGCGCTGGGCCAAGGTGAATCTCGACGGCTTCGGACAGGGCGACTACTGCATGACCATTGGCTACCCGGGCTCCACGAGCCGCTACCTGAGCAGCTATGGCATCGACGAGCGCGTGAACGTCAGCAATATCCCCGTCATTCAGGTTCGTGGCGTGAAGCAGGACGTGTGGCGTCGTTGGATGCAGGCCGACCGTGCCGTAGGCATCAAATACGCCTCGAAATTCGCCAGTTCATCGAACTATTGGAAGAACTCGCAGGGCATGAACGAGGCTGTCAAACGTCTCGGTATCATCGAGCAGAAACAGCAGCGGGAGCAGGAGATTCGTCGTTGGTACAGTGCATCGCCTGAACTGAAAGCGCGCTTCAACACCATGTTCCCGACCTTGAAGCAGAGCTACATCGCCCGCCACGATGCCCGCTATGCCGTCGGCTTCGTCAACGAGACCTTCTTCCGCGGCATCGAGATTATCGGCTTCGCCCGCATAGCAGAGCGCTACAAGGGAGCTGTCGGCGATGCACGGGAAGCGCTCGATGAATACGTCCGTAACAGCTATAAAGACTACGACCCTCGCGTGGATGAGGAGACGATGGCTGCGCTGCTGGAGAACTATGCCCAGCAGGTGAACAGCAAGTACCTGCCCCGCTTCTACGGCGACATACGCAAGAAATACAAGAACGACTACCGTGCTTTTGCCCGTGACCTCTTTGCCGGCAGCAAGCTTACCACCTACGAGGGCTTCTATGCCCTGACGCATGCAAAAGTCCGCTCTTCTGTCCACTACGAGGACTCTCTGGAGCAGGCGGTAGCTGATAAGAAAGCCTACGACACGTATGTCCACAACGACCCTGCCATGCGCTTCCATCAGGAGGTGGACGAGATGGTCAAGAGCGTCATCTCCAAACCCATGCGTGAAACAGCATCCATTATCGAATACAACGAGGACCTGCTCACACAGGCCGTGCTGGAGATGGAACAGGACCAGCCCCACTACAGCGATGCCAACTTCACACAACGCATGAGCTACGGCATCGTCAGCGACTACACGAATGCCGGCACTCATCATGACTTCCTCACGACGATGCCCTCGCTCATCGAGAAAATCGAGAAAGGCGGCGACAACCCCGACTATGCCATGCAGGCCGATATCCTGAAGCTTCTCAAATCCGGTGACTATGGCCGTTACATCGACCCGAAGACACGCCAGCTGCCACTCTGTTTCCTCACCACCAACGACATCACGGGCGGCAACAGCGGCAGCCCGATGTTCAACGGTAAGGGCGAACTGATTGGTTTAGCGTTCGATGGCAACTGGGATGCTCTCAGCTCGGACATCTCCTTCGACAGCGACCTCACACGCTGCATCGGCGTGGATATCCGCTATGTCCTCTGGCTCATCGAACGTTGGGGACAGGCTGACAACCTCATCCACGAGATCCTGAAAGACTCATAACTGCAACCCATCGAGGATGGTCAGATAGTCCTCGTTGGTAGAACTATTAAACGTTTTCATTGTTCCATCATGATTGATTTTTCAATTATGATGGAATGATTTATAGATGTAACATAGCCAACGTCCCTCGGATGAAAGCCTTTCACTCCTAAGACGATATGTCAATGATCCTAGGACGATGAGGCAATCGTTCTACGGCCATTGGCGACTCCTAAGGAAGACAACGTTTTCCTTAGAACCGTTGCCTCGTTGTTTTAGAAATTCTAAGGAAAAGGGATTCATATAGCGCTATTTCTCGAAGTTGGCATTGCCACCGTCGAGCTCCCATGACTGGTAGCCGAAAGGCTTGTCCAGGTAAGGGTTGTACTCTACCATCACGGATTTCACGGAATACCATTTCTTGTCCTTCATGGCCTCGCCCTTCTCGTTAATAAGCTGGGCATATGGCGTGAACTGCAGATTAACGGAACTGTTATTGGTGTACCAAGTCATGCGCACAACGGGTTTTTCATACTTCTTGCTCGTCGATTCGAAATCTGCGCTATGGGCCCAGTTGTCGTTCATGTGAATGCCCCATTTCTTGATGTTTTCAAGGGCATCGAGCTTCAGAGCGACATTCACCTTGTAGCGGTACTTATAATATGCGCCATTATAAATCCAACATTTCTGCATCGTCTTGGGATTGATACCGACAACCGACGGATTCGACTGTTCCTCGTAGGAGGCATTATTGGGTGTCAACGTTTGCACCACGGAGAGGTCGGTGATATTGATATCGGGAACGCACGTGTAGAGTTGATAGTCTGCCAAAGGAAGATGCACTCCATCACCGGTCTGCATCACAAACTGTGTCGTATAGAGGTGGTTAAATTTCAGTGTATTATCCTTTACATCAGCACTAAAATCCAATAGGGAACCAGACTTATACTTCAAATCATATGTCTTCACCAACTTGTTTGTTTCATCATCATAGACATATGCCTTCGGTAAGTAGTCAAACAGGGCACCAACGAGTCCCAATTCCTTTAAATGACCTTCAAAGGTATAGGTTACTGGATTCAAATAGGTACAGCAAGCCTTTCCCTTCTCCCAAGATGGATAGAACGGTATATTCAAATTACCTGCCTTGAAAACCACCTCTTCATTTGGGCCCACCTCTCCTAGTTTATTCTTTCGTACAGTTTTGGCATAGAATTTTACATAAACGGGGAAGTTGGCATTCCTTTCCCTGAAATCTGCCACAGATGTGAAGTCCTCCTTATTGAGCGTTTGTTCTAAACTCCAATAATACTTCGCGCCAACCGAAGCTTGCCCCCCGAGCCCAAAGAGATCTGCACCAAATCCGAGTGATAAGTCTATTCCGGCTTCAAAATAGAAATTAGCTTCCGTTCCACTAAGATCTTTTGCTCCACCATCCCATGTAAAGACAGGTTTTCCGCTACTCTTACGTGTTGAGCCTCCGACCTTGAATACGCCCTTCTTTTCCCCTTGTTTCGTATAGAGCATGTTGCAGTTATAGTATAGATTGAAACCCATCTTACCCTGAATATAGCGACGTATGGTTACGTAGGGCGTCGCAGTGAGGCCAATTTTGAAGCCTACTACACCGAGATTGGCTCCGAGACCTAATATGGGTATGGGTGCTGGAGCTTCTAACGTAACACCTGCATAAGCCTTGAGATTAAAGGTGAGGCTGAAATTTCCATAGGGACTGAAAGAGATTTGTGTGTAATCCTGACTCCTATCAATATACAAATAACCTTTATGACCAGTTTTTACAGAACCAGTTAGCGTAGCCATCGCTTCAACGGCACCTTTAGCTGATGCAACATCAATAAGATTGGTATAGATATCCATATCCACCATCTTAAAACTAAGGTTATAGTTTGAAGGTGCACGGGTCATAGGGGCCCTTGATTCAGCGTCGTCAGACACTTCATCTCCCCCTTCTGCAGGTTCACTTTCACTCTCTTCATCTACAAAGGCGGCCACCTCCTCTTCATTCATTACACGGACGCCTTCAGCCGGAGTTATCGCGTATTGGTCTATCGCCACATCGGCCTTGAACTCATCAAAGGCCTCGAAGAGGCCGCAAGGCTCGAACGTGCAGCGGTAGAGGCCATCCACCTTGGTACTCCCCGTGCAACGATGGCAGAAGCCATTGGGGAACTTATCACGAAAAGAGCACGTCATCATCTCACCCGTCTCGGGGAGCAGGTGGTCGGGGGTGGCAGCTGAGAACCACACCACCTCGTCTTCTTCGTTGCGGATCACATACTCCTCCACCTCATCGGTGATGGCAATCGTGTTCTTGTTATATTTGTAGGTCACTGTGCCTTGTCCCTCGGGCAGTGTGATGGTCTCTTCCTCCAGATAGCCAGGCTCTGTGCGCAAAGCGCTCTCGATGTCCTCTTCGTCCATATAGAGCGTACACGACACCAGGAGTGTCGCCACAAGGGCCGTCAGTGATATGCTCAGCTTTTTCATATCGTTCAGCTTTTATTAATCAAATTTCAAATCCATGAGTCCACTGCTTGGATAGGTCTCATCGCTGTAAAAGGTAATGGTCTGCTGTGCCCTTACGACCTTTGCTCGCGCCGCGTCAAAGCATCGGAGCTGGATGTCTTCTTCGGACAACTCATTGCTATAGATGCGTAGCATCATATAGTCCTTGCCGGCGGTCGTCTTAAGCATCTGCCCCACACCGCGCAGATCGCCGTCAGCAGAGAACGCGCCCACGGCATCGCCGTCAGCCAGGGGGTGATTGTTCACGCTCACATCCGCAAACACCACCATATCGTAGAGGAACTGTGTGGGGTCGAAGTCCATCCAACGCGGATGCACGGTTACATGGCAGACGTCTTCGGATGTTGTATTCACCACCGACACCCTGAGATCCGTTGTACCTGGTGCCACAGCTACAGCCACACCATCTTCGAACTTCACGATATCCTTGTCATCAGAAGCCCAATATAACGCTGCATCTTTCAGCGTCTCGGGAGTTATAGTCGCCTGCAATTGGTAGCGGACGCCCACCATGAGGTCGATACTGTGGTCGCTCAGCGTGACAACAGGATTCGCCTGCGCTTCTTCGTTCACTTCAAAAAGCTCACCACAACTGGTCATGGTGCCTAGAACGACTGCATATATCAATATCTTCCAGTTTCTCATCATTCTATTCATTTCTTATTTCTTACTCCTGCCCTTTCACCGTTACACGATTCGACGGCTCGCTAGCCCTACCGTCAGCATATTGAATCATGATATAGTAGCTGGCTTGTTCGCCATTGCGGAGTAGGAAGTCGCTGAAGGCGCGTTCCTCGGGTTGTGCCGACATCAGGAATTTAGGCATATCGTCGTCAGGTCCTTGGCGGTAGATGCAGAAGTACCACTCGCCGCTATAGGGCGGGTTAGCATCCATCTCCCATGCCAGACGCGTCTCTTTCTCCTGCGGGTCATAGGTGCCATGGAGTCGGATGGGCCACGAGAACAGTTTCTCTCCGTCGAAGCGCACCATATATTGCAGGCTCAGGCCGCTGCTCACGCCGCTGTAATTGAACGACTCGACAGCATAGACCCATTGTTCCCTGGCGCTGGCATCCGGCGTGTCCATCAGCTCGATGGCATCGTTGTTGGCTTTCACCGAGTCGGCATCGCAGCGGTAGAGCACTGTCCATTCCTTGCTGCTCTCGCGACGGCGCAGCACCAGATGATAGTCCATCTGCTCGTCGTTGCCGGCGATCCATCGCATATAGATACCCTTGCCACTGACAATGGTAGAGTCGAGGTGGGCTTGCGACGGCGGCACATTTGACGGGCGTATCACCTGCAGCATCTCTGATAAGGGGCCGACGTTCGTTGAGTAGTCTATCGCGCGAACCTTATAGTATATATATTTCTGGTTTACGTCCATCGACACAGTGTCTGTCCATGTGGTGTCGCGCGTCTGTCCGCGTGTCGGAGTCATGAACTGGTGGGTGCTGTCATTGGCAAAGAGGATTTCATAGTAGCTGATGTCATCGTCTTCCAAGGCATCCCATGTCAGCGTGATGGTACCTTCATCAGCACGAGTCTTCGCTTTCAAGCCCGTAGGTGCCTTCGGCGCACGCAAGTCACGCACACGCAGCAGCTGCGGGATCGAGTAGCTCACGTTCTGAGCCGTGTCATAGGCGGCAATGACTACGTCACCCGTAACGATATTGGTCACATCAATACGACAAACCGTGTCTGTTGGAGCCAGCGGTGTTTCAAGCAACGGACGCCACCGCCCTTCGGTAATCCGTTCGTGGTAGTACATTGGTATGCACCCTGCAAAGTCGGCTTCCATTGTGTCTTTCACGAAATGGATGTCAGCCCATATCTCAGCCGAGGGGTCTTCCTCGTTCGGGCGGTCGATGTTAATCCATGTAATCCGTGGCGGACGAGGAGGAGTCAGATCTCCCACGCTCACCGTGTGCACGGGCGACGGTTCAGTTAATTCGCCAAAGGGGTCATGAGCAAAGATACGATATTCATAGATACCGGGCTTGGGAACGTGGTCGCCATAGAAGCAGTCTGTTCCACCCAGGTCGGGTAGCATAACCAGATAGGGCTTCACATTCAGCCGTTTCCACGTCGTGGTGCCCTGCTCGCGGCGTTCTATCTCATAGCTCGAATAATCTCTGTATGGCCATGTCAGGAACACGCCATTGGGTGCAGAGACGCTGTCGCTCAATTCCACATCAAAAGGTTCCGGCCGCTGTCGAATATTCTCCACGTCATCAATCACGCCGGCATCAAGCATCAGGTTCATGGTCGTATCCACCTCAGTAGGTACGATGGAGTAGCTGTAGGCCTTACCGCGCTTGGCTGTGCGGTCGGTCCAGCGCATGGCCATGTGGTTGGCCACATCGGGGCGCCATTCGCTCACGAGGATGGCCACGCCCAACTGCATCTGCTGATCCTGGTGGATATCGAAGAGCGACCCCATGGTGCCTGGCTCGTCGCGCGTCTCCATCGGGTTTGGGCCATCCTGATTGTAGATAGAGCCCATGCCCATCATGGCGAGAGAGTCTGTCTCAGGATAAAGGCTGCGGAAACGTTCAAGCGGTGTGGGTTTGAAGGCCAGCGCCAGCGTATCAATGTCACCCGTCTCGGGGTCATAACGCAAGACATCTACGCCCACGTGATTGAGAAACCGCCACGACACATAGTCGGCAGGAGCCCAGCGCAACACCACGCTGTCGCCGTACGTGCGGGCCAGCACCTTGATCTGAGCATGATAGAGCATCTGGTCCTTGGCACGCTGTTCCTCGCGGAAAGCCATGGTATCGCGGATCTCGCCAGGCAGATAGCGCCGCACACCTGCTTCCTCTGCTGCCTCCTCAATCACGGAGTCAGCTTCCAGCGTATCTGCTGCCAAATCATGAGCAGCACCTCGGAAATGCCAGCGTTCCGGCGCAGCCCATGCCGCCACCGCGAGATAAGTCATGACAGTACAAGCTAACGTCTTTATGATGGTCTTATGATTCATATCATTCGTTAATTATTTTTTACCATAATAGGTGAGCGGTTCATTGATCGTGAACTGTTCCTTGTTGGTCGTGTTGTTCATATTTCCCTCCCACGGATCAACCTCATAACGACAGTTATTGTAATCGTAGGCGTTCACGCGATAGATGGTAAATTTCGCCTTCCTGATGTTCTTCTTCATGTCGTCATTATTGATGAAACGTGCCCAAGGACGATAGTTCTTTCTTTCGACATAACCGCCTTCCATATTGTTCTTACCGAGCATCAAACTGAAGACGATTTCCGACGTATTCTCATGTCCACGAGCCTCACTGAATCCCTGACATTGCTTCCGATAGCCCTCAAGTGTACTCCATGCCGTAATTTTCCATACAGCATTGCTCTTGCTATACGGCTGACAGGATCCATACAACAGCGGGAACTGGTATTTCGGCACCTGCAGGCGGGCTTTTCCGCTAGTCGCCGACGTGTATTGACCACGGACCTTGCTATACCACTGCTCAATGAGGTTGGCACGGGCCGTAAAGTCCTTGCCCTGACAGTCATACTTATCCATCAGCTTGCAGTCATCCCTAATTTTATCCGACAACTTCGCACAGACGTCATAGACACGGTGCATATCGTTGATATACCCAGAGACACGTACATAGTTCTTGTTGCTCGGAACATAGGCTGCTGCACGCTCCTGTCCGGACAGAGCATAGCCGTAGTCACTCTCAGTCATGACCGGAAGCGGATAATGCGTTGTACTTTCGTATTGCAACCAGTCGTAAATGGACAGTTTCCTGATCTTTGTGTAGGCGTCTAAAGCACAATTGATGCTTCTTTCCGTTCCGCTAAGCTTACCCTCATAAACACCGCCTTTATCAGTATAGATACACGACTGTGCTGTGGTGGCATTTATATCTAAACGATTGGCTGTAAACTGCCAGCCACCATAAAACACGAAGTTACTCAACGCAGAGATATACATATATGGATCGAGAAGCATCGTGGTAGAGGTTCCAATCTCATAGTCACTCATGATTGCACCGTTGGAATTCCTGGGATTGGCATTGCGTAAGGTGACATCGTCGATGCGGCATCCTACGAAAGGCTTTTCGTAGCTCATCGACTGGCCTTCATAACCTGTTTTCCAGTTGCTGCTACGCGGAATAACTGTCATATCGGCCAAAATATACCTTGAGAAGGATGCTGTATTACCACTTCTGCTCACGACTTCATACACCAGTTTCAACTTACAGGCATGGTTTATAGTATAGCCCTTCAGGTCTGATGCAGGCTGCATGTTACACGTGTTTTCCGTAACCACCCATTTATTGGGAACCTCAGAGAACACCTTTCCATCTTTTTCATCGGACAACTGCCACTTCAAGTTCCCCTTCTGGAAGGCCAGTTTCGAGATGTCATCCGTCAGAGCGAAATTGGGCCGTTTCACATCCTGCTCGTGGACATTCATCCGATAGGCACCCTCGGACAGACGAATCTTATTTTCATACGACGGATAGGCGATGGCGATATACTCCTGCAGGTCGGGCACATCCTCCACAGCCTTTTTCGCTCCTGTGCAGAAGTAATACGTCCGCCACTGCCTCCAGGACTTGTGCTTGTACTTCTTCTCCTTCTCATCGTACGTCCAGGGATCCACCTCCACGCCCTTCTCGATTTCTTTCGCATAGGCCGTGACGTGCATCATATAATATCTGTTCGGATTCAGCTCCGTCAGGTCAAGAATCGTCGCATTACGGTTCTGTGCCTTGATCTTGATATGATGTGTTATGGGTTTCGTCATGGCCTTTGACGTATATTCATACAGCGCCACCTCTGCCTCCACATCAGAGCGGAAGATGAAGGTGCGCGAGGCCTCTGCCTCCAGGTCGGCGGCATCACCCGTATAGTTTTTCTTCAGTCGTGCCAGTTCCGTCGGGTCGAGCACGCGGAAAGGTTCCTTCAGCGGAGCCTCGGTGTAGAGGACAGGACGCGATAGGAGCTTTGGATTGAGTCGGTTCTTGTCGGCCCAACCCTGTTCCCTGGACTCGTTACCGATGGTGAGGTCGCCGAACAGCTTGAACTCATCGAGGGCATTGCCCATGAACATCTCGCACTCGTCACCAACCGAGAAGCGGTACTTGCGGTTGATGTCAACCAGCCCGGCGAACAGCTTCAGCTTCACACGCGCCTCGCCGTCGAAATGCGTTGGCTTCGGCCCCTGCATACGGAACACACCGCCGATGCCCATATCAAGCACATCGAACTGCTTCTCCCAAAAACCGATGTCGATGGTGATGCCGAACTTGGCACGCAGGTAAGCATATAGCTGACCAGAACCGTACCACCGATGCCATCCCGGTTCTCCAGAGATATTCGTGCAAGGCTCCGTTGCTGCCAATTTCACAAGCGACACATCGAAACCTGCCGTAGCACCGGCATAGATATAGAAGAGACCCAGATTGACATCGAAGTAACCATATACTTGACCACCGAACATCACACCGCCTGCGATCTGGGCAGCATCGTTGAACTCCTTCAGCGCCTGCTGCCGTGCTGCATTAGCCTTGGATACGTCGGCGCTCTCGAAGCCGTTGTTGTTTGAGCCGTTGAGGAACTGGCGAATCGTAATAGGTATATCTGGCAGCTTACCGTTATTCGGTAATTCATTGCCTACACACACATAGCCGTCGGCACCGATATCAACATTGACAATTTTCGAAGTGAGTTTCAAATACTTATATTCACAGCGGTGGTTGGGGTCCGGCTCACCAAGATAGACGTGCCATTTCGCTTTGTCGAGCTTCTTGCCGTCCTTCTTCATGGTCACCATGAACTGCACGGTTACGGACGCTCCAGCGCTAACACCCAGCTTCTTGCCCTCCTCAGGCGCTTTCGTAGCAGGCACCTTTGACGACTTGGTGTCCTCAATCTTGCCTTTCAGTTGATCTACCGGCAGCTCATTGACCAAACCTGTATAGGCACTATTGAGTTTCTTCTTCAGTTCACCCAATGTGGCGTATTTCCCGGCAATTTTATTTGTCAGGGTTTCTGAGTCGGCAGTGGCATCGACGGTGACGTCAATCTTCAAGTATTGGTCTTTACTGTCATTCTGATACAAGATGTTCGTGTTGGCGCTGACGAGTCCCTCGACGGCTTTGAGGCTACCTGTGAAAAGGAAGGTGCTAAAGCCGCCTGTCTGGTCCTTGTTGTTCTGGTCCTTAGTTTTTTTACCACGGTCATAAACCACCGTCATGTCGAAATCACCGCTCAACACCGATTCGCCGAGAGACGTGGAGAGTCCCAAGCCGGCTATAATGCCGATGAGACCTTCCTCCGGTTCGGCGCCCTTGCTCGTCTTTTTGCAATTATAATAAAAACCGGCTTTCAGGCGATGGATCTTCAGCGGGTCGATGGGGATGCCCGCCTTGCCGCCGGCCTCGGCGACGAACCAACCATAGGTGTAGTTGTTGCTGCCTTTCTTGTTCTTGAAATAACCGCCATCGGCCTCGATGTGGAAGAGGTCGCCCGGCATCTTGAACGTCAGCTTGCCGGCATAGCCTTCGCGCTCCGGATCATCACGTTTGACCTCCAGACGTCCGCTGATCTCCATGTCAGCGAACTTGGTTCCGAACGAGGCCTCGTCGAACTGCGTTTTATCGTAGGCAATGGAGATATTGCCGATGTCTTTCAGATCCTTCGGCAGGGTTACCTTGGAGAAGATGGTAATACCTGCGCCAGCCGTCAACTCAATACCGCTAACAAGCGTAATCTTACCCACGAGGGAGGTCTGGAGCTGATTGCTGGCGTACGTGAAGTTGTATTTCTCGAGGTTGAAATCGAAGGAACCCAGTTTCTTTCCATCCGAAGCCAGCGACCATCGTCCCGGATTGAAATAAATATTATTGTTCGACAGGGCTATTTCCTTGCCGCCATAGAGGCTGGTGCCGCTGAGCTTCGCATTCCTGGCCTTACTCTGCATGGAACTCTCATACTTGGAAGTCCATGAAGATGCTGAACAGTTTGCCAGGCGCATACCGCAGAAATGCACGCCGGGAATCTCAAACTTCATCGGCAGCGAGGAGTCCTTGATCTTCTTGTTCAGATAATCGGTGCCGCCGATGGTGACTTTGCCGCCCAGCAGCAACTCCACCTTCGTGTCCAGCCCTGATGCTGTGGGCACCGCCTCCACGAGGAAGTAGGTGTGATCCTTTTCAAAGACAGCCTGTGCCAGGAAGAAGTCGAGCGACTGATTCTCTATCTGCTGAGCCTTGAACACATAAGCATACTGTCCGGCATTGCTCGTGTTGGAGGTCTGTTTGATGATGCGGCAGTTGTAGCCTATCGTCCCCTTTAACAGAGGTACGCTGAACTTACCGTTGAAATGGCAGTCGGTGAAATCATTCTGCACGAACGACAAACCGATGTTGTCGATGCTCAACGACCAGCCGCCCACCTGACCCGTCTTCGCACTGAGCACCTGATAGGCATCCACGTCGAGCGTGGCACCTGAATTGTCGAAGAACATGTTCGAGGTTTTCAATTCCAGACGCTCGTTGCCTTTGTCGCCCATCTTGAGCGCCGTGGGGAACTTCAGCTTCACCTCTTTGATGAACAGACCCTGCCACTCATCATCCGTCGTGATGCCGGTCTTTGCCTTGCTGTAGTTTTCCGGGAAAGCCGCCATCTTCGTGGAATTGCGATAGAGGGAGTGGTCATAGACAATGTCGCTGGCCGTGAAGGTCCAGCCGGGCATATCTTCCACCTGGAAGGGGTCGATGGTCACATTGTCCACCATCCAGTCGTCCCAGGAGGCGATGCTTGCACGGATGTTCATGACGGGCTTCTCATTCGAGGCCACGCCATTGTTGTCCTTCACCAGCTTCGGAATCGTCATATCCACGTCGATGCCGAAGATCTCCAGCTCGTCGGAATGCCAGGCGATATAGCAACCGTCCTTGGGCTCCATCACATCCTTTGGAGCCTTGAAGTTCATCTCGTAGCCCGACTTCGGATCCTTGATGTTGAGGTCGGAGAGCAGGGCTATCGTGCCTGACTCGGGCAGGAAACGGTTGGGAGAAATGCAGAGGCGCGGAGCTCCGAGCACGAGGATGTCGTTCTTCGTATAGTTGGAGTTGGGCAGCATGAACTCGCCGATGAGGTCCATCGTCGCGTACTCAGGCGCAAACTTCATCTTGCAGATCTGGATGTCAACCGGCGATGAATTGATGCTCTTGGGCACTCCCACAGGCATATATGCCTTGTCCATCTTGCCCGTGGTCACCAGCTCCTTGAAAGCGTTACCCGTCTTGATATATTTATAATACTTCGAAAGATCGAGTTTCTTGGCCAAGTCCTTAGCCTGGTCCGTGGCCGACTTCATCATGGAGCCGGCGCTGGGGAGATAGGCATCGCTAATCAGGTTGTCGATGCCCCAGTCGGAGAAGAGCTTTTCCACCGCTTCCATATCGCTCGCGGCTTTGTCCTGAGCGTAGGTCACGCACTCGCCCTCATAGACGATGTCATCGGTGTTGATCTTCAGCTTGTCGAACTTCACACACACCATGATTGTCGTGCCGAAAGGTTCCCACTTCACGCGTCCTTCGCCCGTGAAGCCTTTCTCGGCGTTGCCGCTGATCTTGTCAATGGTCAGCTCGTACTCACCGATGGCCACCACCGCGTCCTTCAGTTCCTCGGCTTTCTTGGTCGTTGGAGAGTAGTTATTGATGACCACCGTGTTCGAGCACTGGAAATAGGTCTTGGTCAGCCTCGTTGACATGAGGAAGTCAACAATGTTGCTTTTTTCCTCGATGAAACGGAGGGATTTCGTGTTCGGACTCCTCGGAACGATGCGCAACAGCATGTAGTCATCATTCTTCAGTTTCGCGGATTCCAGCGATGCCCACTCGATAGAATGTGAACTCACGTCCCCAAGCTCCTTGGTGTAGAGCGGCTTGGTCTTGAACAGTGAGTCTTTGTTGCACCCTACGTTGGCATGGTATAGTTCCACGGTATATTCTATCTTCACCGTGTCCTGACGGCCGCCCAAGCCCCGCTTGAAGGCTGCTGGTCGCCAATCAATCTCTATGTTGTCCTCCAGGAACAGCTTGCGCGTCACGTTTTCCTCGAAGGACGGGTGCTCGATGGCCGGCAGCTTGAACACGTAGAGAGAGTCGCCCTCAAGCTCTTCGCCCGACACATCATCCACCGCACCCGCACCGCTATGGTCCTCCTCTTCTATTTTCTCTTCTTCCTTTTTCTCTTTATTCGGATCAACGAGCCTGAACAGCAGGAAAGGACTCTTTCCCGAATTCTCAAGCATCACATAGTTGAGCATATTCGCCGACGCGCCCATCTGCCGTGCCTGAACCTGAGCGATATAAGTCTTCGTGAAGTCGAACCTGTTGATATACGTGGGCGGTATGGTCACCATCGGTGACAGGACATTCTTCACGCTATATACACTGGCGTTATAGTCAATGGCCTGGTCAGGTTGCTGGCCTGGCATCAACTCCACGATCTTGAAGTCATAGACGAACATGGCCCCAGCAGGATTACATGCCAGCAACGGTGCTTTCCATGTAAACATGGGAGTGGCTGGGTTGAGCGCTGCTACAGAGAGGTCCACAAGTCCACCGCCGCCAAATATGCTGGGCGTAAGGAACTCTGGAGCTTGTGCCTTATAACAGATCGTAAAATAACATTCACCGTCGGTGGGACCGCTCACCGCCAACGGATTTGTTATCGTCTTGTTCCACCTATACGCCGTTATCTTGGCTTTATACTGTCCTTCGGGCAGCAGACCGAAAGAACTGGTAGAGGTATTATCAAACAGCCCTGGGGATGCTATAATCTCGTTCTTAGGAACATGATTGAACAGGTTCTTCATCTCCACCAGCGTCAGTTGTCGCACCTGACCTGCCGACAGCGTATAGGGCTGTTGGGGTTGGCGACGGGCCGGGGTACTGACAGAGAGACCGTTCTGGGGCATCGTCTGTTCCAGATCCATGGCCAGATAGACATCCTGAACCGTAGGTGTATTATTGATGAGGGTAATGTTGAAGTATTTCCCAGGGTCGCTCATGTAAAGCAAAGCCTGAGGAGGTAGTACCTGCTGAACAGAAGTCAAAGTAACAGTTACATCTTGAGCAATAATGCCCAGATTCCCTGACAAAAGAGCCAGCACAGCCAACAGTATTTTGAACTTCTTCATATCGGGTCTTTACTTTTTGGATTCCTTTTTGGCCTTATTCTTTATTTGTAACAGGCTGAACGTATAGGCGTAGTTCAGACTAGCTGTTATTTCTGTATTGTCAAGCGAGGAACGCTGCTTAGACATATTTACGTCGCCGTATTTGCTCACGCTGGCACCAAGAGAGAAGACATGTACTTTCTTCAGGGTGTAGCCCACGGTTAAATCGGCACCTATCGACAGGCTCTTCGACTGCCGACGCATCTCGTTGTAGATGAAGTTGGCCGTGGCCGAGAGATTCAGATTCTTCTCCTTCAGGAACGAGCGGCTGGCCGTGAACGAGGCAATATTACTTATATAGGTACTGTTGTAGCCGTCTGACTGCTGCCTGTTCAAGGAGCACATAAAGTCTGTTTCCCACGGCCTCACATTGACGGCATAATTCAGTCCCAAGGCGAAGGACGTCACGTCGCTCTGCCCGTTAGACTGCTTGTTGTGGTCCTTGTTCGTCGTATAACAGGTGGAAAGGGACACGCTGTGGCCCAACTGCTCTGTATCAAAGGAGATGGAGGGCGTTAGCGTAAAACTCTGCATGACGCGGTTTACGCGGGTGGCCTCGTTCACACTGGCAGCACCGTCATATTGTTTTTGGGTGTAGCCGTTATAGCTGGCGGCAATGTTCACCAGCTTGGCCACGCGGGTGGCGGCATTCAGCGAATAGACATATCCGCGAGTGGTGTAGAGCTGCTTGCCGCTCAGGTTGTCAGACTGTACAGAGAAAGTACCCGTCATGGAGAGATTCCTGATGGGCACCGCCGACAGATTCAGGCCGAAGCTCTGGTAGTTGTTGGAGATATAATAGGCGCCCAGGGAGGTGTAGTCGGGCTGTACCATCCGATAGATGAGGCTGGCATTGAGTTTGCCACTCATCGAGAAGGTGGCACTGATGTCTCCTGCGAAACGGGCCAGCGAGGAATAACGTGTTTCGAAAACGCTCCCCCATTTGTCGTATGACGAATCTTCTATCTTTTCCGCACGCGTGTCGGTGGAGAAAAGCGATGTGGCTATATTTCCCTGCAATGAAAGCCAGGGGAGTGGACGTACAGCACCTTTCAGGGCTACCGTGATATTCTCCTGCGGGGATAGGCGCTGCTGCCAGTAGTCATTGAGGGATTTCAGGCGGTCGTAGGCTCGTAGAAAATAGAGATCCAGATAATTGGCACCTATGCCATAGCCTACCTTGAAGCCAAAGCCGACACGTTTGTACTGGGGCTGTCGTGCATTGGGGTCTGCAGGGTTATCGTTGATGGCCTTGCGCAGTATGCCATAGAAAGCACCGAAGCGCCAGTGCTTGTTGTCGTCGTATTCCACACCCACACCATTGAACGCCATGCTCATCACATAGCTGCTGAAGTTCATGGACGACATGCCAATATAGCCGGTCCAGTTCTTATAGCGTGGATTCAGGTTAAAGGATATTTCGGGGTAGTTGAAGTCCAGATTGT
>Ga0310786_10004286_pt1 | contig 19951 bp, 21 predicted proteins | sample AusTroGonzalo_MG_FD_203881 | JGI IMG/M metagenome (GOLD analysis project Ga0310786, IMG submission 203881) | Bovine rumen microbial communities from tropical cattle in Woodstock, Queensland, Australia - Gonzalo_03 (v2) (version 2) | ecosystem: Host-associated > Mammals > Digestive system >... | reverse complement strand
ATCTTATCATCTCCACAAATTCTAATTAGGCGACCAGAGGAACTGCTGGTCTGTTTGATAAATCTCTGCATTTAGCAGTTTTCAATGTTGCCAAAACGAAAGTTAAGAAGATGTTCCTTTTCTCCATGTCGCTTTCTTTGGCGTAATTTACAAGGTTATTCCACACAAGATAGTTGTTCAGATACTTGGTAGAAACACCGTTAAAGCCACGCATAAACCTCTTTAGCTGGCTATGGTAGCTATTGATATGTTGGATATTATAAATGCCTTTCTTGGCTTTGCCAGTCTTTAACTGCACAAGGTCAATGCCATTGGCATTTGTAAATCTCACATAGGAGTTCATCTTGTCCGTAACAAGAGTGGAATTGGTCTTAATCCTACCATCATAAATATGATGTAAATCTCTTGTAGAAACTCTACCAGTATTCGTAATCTTGGAGATAGACAAGCCATTCCTATTAACCGCACAAGGAACACATACCTTTTCTTGGGACAAGCCTCTGATATGTGTAGAATGACCACGCTTATGAGCCTTGCGTGGCATAGCAAATGTCTTACTCTTGCTATGATTGCCCTTGTACGAGATGGCGAAAAAAGTTTCGTCAGCCTCAATAATGCCGTCAAGGGTAACATCGTCTGCCATATTCTGAAGTGCATCCAAAATCTTGTGTCTCCAAAGGAATGCGGTGTTTCTGTGAATCCCACAAGCAACAGCAGTCTTACGAATGGATAAGCCATTCATCATACAATCAATGTACTGCTCCCACACGGACAAGTCTTTTCTTGTACCAGACACAATGGAGTTCGTAGCAATCACGAAGGACTTGCCACAATCCTTACATACATATCGCTGTGTGCCATCTTTACGATGACCATTGCGAACCACATGGATACAGCCACAAAGAGGGCATACACGACCATTTGCAAAGCGTTCCTTTGCTACGAAATCTTCAATATTCAAAGACTTTACAAAGGCAGGACTTAAAAGCATTGTTTTAAGGCTTTCCTGCTCTGCGACAGTCAACTTACCGATAATATCTAATGCGTCTTTGATAGTAGGCATATCCAATTACCTCCTTCGGTGGTACTGTTTCTTACTATTATTATACGCTATTTCTCGTCAAAAACCAACCATTTGTTGTGACAGAGCCTTTTTAAAAAAGTTCAAAACTTTTCCTGCGTTCTTTTCAACGTAGCATGTTTACTGATGTCGCACCAACTATCGCTACGTTATTTCCAACATTAAATGTTGCCCGATGTTCAGGCTATTTTTTGCAGTGTTATTTTCAACATGCTATGTTGCCATATGTTGTTTTCAACGTGGTCATGTTGCCGATAACATGCTCCACGTTTAAAAGAAACGAGTCCAATATTCCATATAATACTGCTGTTAATCCCTGATACTGTTACATTTATCCGCAAAATCTGATGCTGTTCCGCTATCGGTTTTTACGTTGTTTTCAACGTAGCCACGTTGATTACGTTCAGGCGGATCCTGGCAATGTTATTTGCAACATACCACGTTGTCTGATGTTCAGCCGGTTTTTTGCCACATTGTTTTGAACATCCCATGTTAGGATACGTTGCGCCGGCTTTTCCCGGCTTAGCCGGAAATTCCTACCTTACCGGCAAATTTGGCAGCTTAGCCCAAAATTCCGTCCTTAACGCCAAATGTGGCTGCTTAGTCAGAAAATCCCAGCTTAGTCCGAATTTTGCCTGCTTAACCGGAATTATCGTCCTTACTTCCACTTTTCCCACCTTAACCGAAAATTCTGACCTTACCGCCACTTTTGCCCGCTTAGTCCCAAATTCCGTCCTTAACACTACTTTTCCTACCTTAACTGGTATTTTTCATCTTAGTGCCGGTTTCGGTCGCTTAACTGGATATTAGCCAAAATTCAGCCAACTTAGTCGCATAATATGCTTGTATTTTGCACATTTTGGTGCCATAATTTCCAAATTACTTGTACTTTTACACCTTAGTTCCGATTTTCCCAGCTTAATGCCAAATTCTCACCTTAGTTCGGAATTTGCCTGCTTAGTGCCAAAGCCTGACCTTAGTTCCGATTTTCCCTGCTTAGTGGCCTATTCCAACCTTAGTTGGGAATTTGGCTGCTTAGTACGATTTCCCTTCCTTAACGCCAGTTTTTCCTGCTTAACCGCATTTTTCAACCTTACGGTCTGGATTCACCCGTATTGCATCGTCTGGCATTGTCACACCTTCCCGAAAATTCACCAAAACCAGTATGGCATCGTCCGACAACGTCACAACTACCCGGAAATCCGTAAAAACCTGTATGTCATTGTGTAAGATGGTCACATCATCCCAAATAATCCGCTTATTATCGACTGGCAGAGTCAATAAATCCCCAAAAATCCGGCCTTTTCTGCAAATCATTGTGCGACATCGTCTGGCATTGTTACATCTTCCCGGAAACCAGCCAATGCCAGTACAGTATTGTACGACAACGTCATAACTACCCGGAAATTGGCCCGTTCCAGTGTGGGATTGTGCGACATCGTCACACCTTCCCATAAATGCCAAGCCTCTGTTCTTTTAAATAATAATGGGGTCGGCGGGCATAATCACATGCCGAAGGGCCGCATCGTGCCACCGCTTGGCAGAAGACTTGTCGATACCAAGCTCATCGCCTACCTGTTGCCAGGTCATGTTGTGAACGTAACGGTACCGGATAACCATCTGCTCATTCGGATCCTTCAGTCCGTAAATCACTGCCCGCATCTGTTCCTTTAACAACACGAACCTGTCAATTTCATCATTAAGTGCGGCTTCCGCTTCGGCGAGCCGTATTACACACTTCGTGAAGGGCGCTTCCGTAGGCCGATTCGGGTTATGCCGTTCTTCCAGGCACGGGGAGCTGACGCTCTTCGCCAACTCCCGCAACCGTGACAGTTCTTCCAAATCTGAAGCAATGATGTTGTCAAGCCGTCGGGCCTGGCTGAAATACTCTTTCGCCGTCATGCTTGTTTCGGTCATACCTCTTCCTCCTGTAATCTCCGTAAAATATTCTCGCCATCCACATCTGTAAGAAACTGGAACCAGGCGGACCGGAAGAACGCCTCGCAATCTTCAATCATGAGCTGCGCGTCCTTATTCCCTGGTTTCTTTTTCAGTTTTTTCCTTGCCATGCGGTAGTCCTTCACCGCTTGCAGACAGATATGAAGCGCCAGATTTTTGTATGCTCTTATCATCCTTTTCCCTCCAGTACAGCGCGAACCTCATCCACAGACCGAACCACCAGCGCCGTGCCACCGGCAACGTTGATCTTACGAATCACCGCTTCCTGGAGCTTGGTCGGCTTGCCAGTCTCGGTCTTTACTTCAAAACCATAGAAATGTCCACCAATGCAGGCAATGATATCCGGGATACCTGCCGTCCCGTACATACCGCCATGCTCTTTCCAGCAGAAGCACCCCGGCACGGCCTTAAGGTACTTCAGTATCGCTTTTACAATCGTAGCCTCTCGCATGTGTCAAATGAACCTCCGCTATCCATGACGCTTCTGACGCATTTGACGCCAAAAATGCCATTATACTGATTTTTTTAAAAATAAAAATTCATACATGTGTTTTAAAAGGTAATATATAAAGGGTAAGGAGAAACGCGTCAAATGCGTCAGATTTTGGCAAAATTTCTGGTGATATTCCTGACGCAAATACCACCAGAAACCGCATCATTACTATCATCCCAGCACCTCACCCAACCGTACCCCGGAAAGGATACGACGCTTACCCAATGTGTCAATGCCTTTTGACACGTTGGGGTAATATGCCGTAATCTGCTGGACAAAGGATTTCTGGCTGTAAGGCTTCAGCCCGCACTCTTCGCAGTATACCTTGTAGGTGTTGAACAATTCGGTGGAACCTACGCTGTATCCAGAACCCAGCTCACAGTATTCATTCACAAACGACAGCACGGAATCGGACTCCTCGCGGTACCGCTGCACCTCCGCCTTATTGATTTCCGTTTCCGAAAAGATAAAATTGTTGTCCATCAGCCTGCGGAGCCCTGCCAGCGCAAAGGCGAAGATGCCATCGGCTTCCATCTGGAACTTATCGACCAGGTGCGGGTCGCGCTGGCTTTCCGGTACCACCCGGTTGAACCGAATGATAGTGAGCCGGCGGTAGAAGCCTTCAGACCGGTCTCCGTAGTTCTTGGGTATATTGTTACAGCTAAAGATGAGCCTTGCCGTCGACGTAAAGCTGAACGGGTTCTTATTTTTCTTTTCAACCGTGAGATAATCTTCCCCGACCAATGCTTTGAAAATGCCGTTGTCTTCTATGTTCTTGGTTGGCAGATCCGCAAAGATATTAGCCAGTTTCCCAAACAGCTCCGCCGTCTTGAACCGTTCATTCAGTGCCTGCCAGGTCACGTTACTGACGTTCCGTTTCCCTAACAGCACATCGTTCAGAACCCGGAGCAATACAGATTTGCCCGCATGGGCTACGCCGACCATCAGGAAGCACTTCTGGGCAGAATTGACCGGGATAAGGAAATACCCGAGAATCTCCTGGATAAGTGCCACCTGCGCCATATCGCCGTCCATCGCGTCTGCCAGGAACTGTTTAAACAGCGGGCAGTCGGCTTTTTCATCGTAGGTGACGTTCAGCTGCACCGTTGAGTAATAGTCCGGCGTATGCTGCTCCAACGTGTTTTCCAATACGTTGTACAGCCCGTTCTTTACATTAATGATGTATGGATTAGCATTCAGTTCGCGGATATCCTTAAGCACAATCAACCGCCACTGCTTTTCGGCATCCACAATCTGGTTCATTTTGGTCTCGCGTACCAGCATCTGCTCCTGGCAGATACGCTGGGCTTCCATGACGGACATCTCGCAGTAGACGCCGGCCCGGTACACAAAGTGCTGTTCCGCTGCGTAAAACACCTGCTCCGTCTCGGAAAGATGCTGCGCCAGTACACCGGGCAGGAAGCGCAGACCCATATCGCTGGCTTCATACCAGTCAGGGACAGCCTTGCCGGCTTTGGCCCGCTTGGCGTTCTTGTTCTTCTGGTACGCCCTGCTGGTTTCCTTGTAGACCGTGTTCAGCGACTTAAGATAGGACGCTTTCAGTTTGAAATGGTCACGGATTTCGGTGTTGATGATAACTTCCGCCATCACAACATCCTGGTTATACATGTAATCCAGCACAAACCGTTTCGCCGCCTGCAAATTGGTAATCGTGTCTTCCGCGACCGGGAGCGCCTTCAGCATCTCAATCAGCACCGTTGAATCGGCCGGCTGATAGCACCATGCCGCCGGCGACTTCACCGGGCATTCGCCGGTAGCGAATTTCGGGCACTGGAAACCCTTCTCGCAGATGGTCTTGCAGTTTATGGGATTGGTGCCGCTTTCAAGAAAGTGGTTGATTTTTTTCTGGGTGTTGGTTTCGTTGTACCCCGGATACGGTGCCGACAGTTCATGTATCATGGCCGTTCCGCCTTCAAAGAGGGCCAGGTTGGTAATCATGGCGTACCAGTCGTGTTCGGACAGGGTCGCCGCGTCATCCCGGCAGTGTTGCATAAAATCACAGGAGCGCATGACCAGTTCCATACCTTTTTCGTTACCGCTTTTCTTTTCCAGGGGAGTCTCGTCCACTTCAGGCAACAAGTCCGCAAGCTGGTCCTGCGTGTACTTGCGCTCCGGGTGAAAGCTGACGCAGACCACTTCCACCGGCGTTTCCTTCTTACAATGGTTAAAGCCGGGCAGTCGCATGACCCGCGATTCGTTCACACATGCGGGGTCGCCCCCGAAGTGCTTCACGAGCTGTTTCTGAATCGTGCGGAAGCGTTCTACCTTCGCCGTACTGTCCATAAAATAGTAGACGTGCAGAGACTTCTGCGTCTTAATGACCATGGACGGGCGCAGCGGGAAGTCCTGCACCTTTTTCCGCTGTTCTTCAAAGCTGCCATCGTCCATTTCAAAAAACTGCGCGTTAATACGGGTAATGCTGCTGTCTTCCTGACCTCCGTAGTTCACCACGAAAAAGATACCGCGATTTTGTGCGTTATGCTTCTGCAGCGATTTTTCTATGGTCTTGAACTTACCGCATTCGCATTCCAGTTTTGCGCCTTGGAACACGCCGCCTTTTTTGTCGTCAAAGATGCGGAAGCAGACAGTATCAGCCGGATTAAACAATGACCCCAGCACCTCGGTCGCCGACACATTCATACGTCCACCTCCTCGAAATACCGCAGCGGCTTGTCCAGCCTTTTTGCCTCTTCAATCTCTGCCGCCATGCCCGGTGAAACCGCACCGAAAACCCACACCTCGTCACAAACACGAAGTAACGCCAGCCCGAAGGCCAGCCCCAGTTCCCGTTCAGCCGGATTGCCATCGTCCAATATCTGCGGATACAGAAGATGGCTGGCTACCGGCATATAACCCGCATCTACTACGCGCCGGCAGTAGCCTATGGCGGCCCGGGTGTTTGCCTCTATGTTCCCGGCATACCGGGAAGCAACGTACACCTTCATGCGGTTCATGTCCGCATAGCGCCGTTTCTGCTGTTGCCGATACTCCCGTATCACGTTGCTCAACGCCGACCCTGCGGTCGGGTCGGCATAGCCTTCACTGTTTCGGTACATACATCAGTCCTCCAGCTCTTCCATCGACCCAAAAGCCGGACCCGCCGATGCCTCTGCTATCAACGGAAGATCAAATTCAGGAAACGGCTTCTCTTCCATACAAACACGGATATAGGCCACGGCCTCTGCCAGCCGATCCTCCGGGATGATGAACGTGAGCTCATCATGAATCTGCAGTATCGGTTTCAACCAGGTACGCTCCGGCAGCCCTTTCAGTATTCGCACAATCGCTAATTTCAGGATGTCCGCTGCCGTTCCCTGGATAGGCGTATTCAGGGCGCACCGCTCCGCAAACGATTTCTGGCCCCAATTCTCAGACCGAATCTGTGGCAGATACCGGCGCCGACCAAGCCATGTTTCGGAATACATACGCCGTGCCGCTTCCGCTTTTGTTTCTTCCTGCCATGCCGCCAACCGTGGATATCCGGCTTTCAGGTTGGAAATAATCTGCTCGCATTCCGCGACTGATTTATTAATGTCTGCCTTAAACTTCAATGTTTTCTGCAGCCCAGAAGGATACAAACCGTAAAAAGTTCCAAAGTTCACGTTCTTCGCTATCGTGCGATGCTCTTTGTAATTTGGTGCATGCTTATCTTGCGCAGCCACATAGCTGCACCCAAAAATGACCGATGTGGTAGAGGCATGTATATCACCGTTGTTGCGGTAGGTATCCAGCATTACCGCGTCCCTGCAGTAAAAGGCGCCGACACGCAGTTCTATTTGGGAAAAATCCAAAGACAGGATTAAATACCCGTTCGGCGCTTTGATAAAATTACGGACACCAACGGGATCGTTAGTCCGTCTTGGCATGTTCTGGCAGTTAGGCGCTCTACAACACATTCTGCCTGTGTCCGTTGAAAGTCCGAGCAAGTCAGGGTGGATATGTCCCGTGACAGAATTGACAAATTTGAGATATCCGTCGATATAGGTGCTCTTGAGCTTACCCCATCTGCGATACTCCTGCACCAGCGTAAAAAGCTGTGACAGTTCAGGCCGGTTGGCATCGCAATATTCCTTCAGCAGTACCAGCGTCATATCATCCGCCGCCTCACGGTTCGTCTCGGTTGTCCGCAGAACCGGCAGTCCCAAATCCTTATACAAAAAATTCTTAAACGCCTGCGTACCGCAGTTTGCGCCAATATTTACATCCCCGATGATAAATGCTATCTCCTGCCGGAGCCGTGCCATCTCCGCTTCCGCTTCGGCTTTGCGTTCCAGCATCAATTTCGTATCAACCGGGATGCCGTTGAATTTCATGATACCCAGGTACACGGCGGTCGGGCTTTCGATTTGCTCCACAATGTACCTATGCTTCGGCAGATATTGATCAAACCAGTCATTAAAGATATGGTAGAGCCGCAAGGCAAAATCAGAGTCAGCCGCACCGTATCGCACCGTTTCTGCATCGTTACTGTCCAGTTCATCGTAGTGCTTGCCATCCGTAACGGCAGCAAACGTGGGCAGTTCTTCTCCGCACAACTCTCCTGCCAACCGCTTCAGCCCGCTTTCGCCCAATTTCCTAAATTCAAATACATTTTTAAGGGTCATCTGCGCCGCGCAGATTGTATCGTACACAGGTGCCTGGATTACGATTCCCAGGGCATATGCCATCATGGATTCGAATGCGATGTTATGGGCAATCTTGGTAATCGTCCTGTCCGTAAGGAATGCAGCCAGAAACGAAAAGAACGCGTCCTTATCGATGTTGGCGCCTATGCGGTGGGCAATCGGTACATAGATGCCGGTTCCTTCCTTTACGGAAAATGAGCAACCGACAATATGCGACCTGGCCGGATCCAGGGCGGCCTTGTCTTCTTTGCGGTACGGTTCATCAGGTGCCGTTTCAAAATCAAAAGCTACAATGCGGTTGCTACCGATGTATTCTTTTATTCCTTCTACAGAAGTAACACATTTATACGTTGTAATCATTATTATTACTACTCCTTTGGGAAAGCCCGGAGGGAAGTTCCCTCCGGGCCATTGCTGATTATTTCAACGGCGGGATAACTTCGCCGGTCTCCGGCTCAAAGAGCGGCTCGTCTTCCGCCAGGGCTGCCGGGGTCAGGTTTGCGGCATAGGCTTTGACCCTTTCCGCTACCTCTGCAACCGCCGCCTGTTCATCAACATAGAGCAGCCGTTCAAAGCTGAACACAGCCTGCGAATAGGCGATACCACTTGCGTTGGCGGCCTTTTTCAGCGTGATTTTGGTCACAATCTGGTTCAGCCTGCGCCCACGAGTGAGCTGGCTTTTAACATAAGCAGTAAACGACTTCAGCGAACCCGCCGGCAGTGAAAGCGTAAGAGGAAAAAGCTCCCCTTCCCGCAAAATGTAAATCAACCGTTTATTTTTGCACAGCTTGCTTTGACCCTCGCCGCTTCCAAACCGGTTATACGGGCAACGTTCGCACTGCCCGCCAGGATTTCCGATACCCTGTACACCATCAAACGATCCGCACTCCGGCGGATTGTTGCCACCGACATATTTGCTGCGATACAGCGCATACGCGGGATGATGGTAAACGATGACGCCCAGAATTTCTTTGGCGAGTTCCGGTTCATCAGAGTCCGCCGACGGGATTTCAAAGGCCATGCCACCGCCAGACGGCAACTTGATGCGGTCAAAACTGAACTCCAGTCCCTGGCAATCTTCTGCCATAGCCTGATCCAGCATTGCCCGATTAGACAGTACTGCGAAACCTTCTTTTTCTACGATTTCCGTGTTCTTTGCTTTCTTTGCTTTTTCAGACACGATAAATTCCTCCTAAGAAATTAATAATTTTTTGTTTCCTGTAACTTTGATGCGATGTAGCAGTGATGCGGTGGTGCGGTGTTGCTATGATTTGCGGATACCGATTGACACCTTTTCAAAGGTATTGATGATACCTTCCAGCCAGACTGGCACGTCATCGCCTGTAGCTTCCCGTTGCTCTTTTACAAAAGCAGAGAGAGTGTTGGCGTTAACCGACTCAGTAACCAGGCTGCCGAAGCCGTGCGCCTTCAGTGCAACCAGCAAATCGTCCTTGCGGCCGGCTGCCGGGGATGCAAACAGCCGGCTCGTAAGGTAGAACGTGCTGCCGTTGCGGGTAAACTTGGCTAACTCTGCGCCCGTCATGGCATCCGACAACTGCAAATCCAACTTTGTAATTTCAGCGGTCAGGGCTTTGGTCTGGGCTTCGAGCTCTTTCTTCTGCTCCTGCAGCGCCTTAAGCCTGTCCGCCATTTGGAAAATCTGCGTCTGTTCCATCGGTGCTTTACCTCCTTTCACCTACTAACAAAAAAAACAACCCCCCATTACGGAGGGCTGTCTGCGAAAGGATTCTTCCCCTGCCGGTAGTCGTCTACCAGCGTTTTTGCCAGGTCAACCTTTCCCCGAAGGGCCCGCAGTATTTTACTGTCCACGGTACCAACACAGGTAAGATAAATGTAATGGCAGTTAAACCGCTGACCGACTCTGTGAATCCGGGCCTTGGCCTGATCGTAATTACTCATACTGTAATCCAAGCTGTAAAAAACCATGGTGTTTGCCGCCGTGAGCGTGATACCCAGGCCTGCAGCCGCTATCTGTCCTAAAAACACACGGCATTCATCATCCGTTTGGAACCGGTTTATCTCGCCGGTGCGGTCTTTGACACCACCGCGTACACAGGAATAACCGATTTTCTTTTTCTTCAGAAGGGCTTCAATGTCGTCCATCTCCGGTATGAACCGTGCCATGACTACAACCTTCTGGCCCTGTTCCATAGCGGAATCCAGAATATCGGATAAGGCATCTAACTTTGCCGTGCTGATATGGTGTTTACCTGTATCATCGTCTGTGATATGGCCGCCTGTGACCTGGGAGAGCCTGAGCAACTTCGTTAAAACATTCATGGTCGTAACTTCCCCATCCGCCAGTTCCGCAAAGGAATCCGCTTCCAGTTGCTGGTATAACTGCATGGCTTTCGGTTCCAGCACCACCGGGACAACCTCTTCCGTGATTTCCGGAAGATCAAGGCACTCCTCTTTCGTTATGCGGTAGGCAATACTGTGGACCTTCTGCAAAAAATCTTTAAGCATCCACTGCCGGAACCGGGGAGTGTAGCCGCCATAGCCCACCATGTCAAAATAGGTATTACGGAACCGCACGAAACTGCGGCCAAATACGTTGCTATTAGCAAACCTATATGTAGAAAATACATCTAATTCTTTATTGGTTATAAGGGTACCGGTCAACAAAAGCCTATAGGATGCGTGGTCTCCCAGGTTATGCATGACCTTGCTTTGCTTGGACCGGCCGTCCTTCATTCGGTGACCCTCGTCTGCGATAACAAGGTCGGCATCGTACTGGAGCAGCTCCCGTTCCAGGATGCGCGCTGATTCATAATTAACTGTTATGACCTGCAATCCGTCACCCGAATTCTGTTTTAGCTGTTGCCGTTTCTTTTCACTGGTTCCTTTCAGGATGGTCATACTGTATGGGAAACCCGCAAAGCTGGCAAATTCTGTCTCCCACACTCCAACGATGGACAAAGGTGCCACTACAAGCACTTTTTTAATCAGTCCAAACTGATAAAGTATCCCGGCGATGGCAATGGCTGTGATCGTTTTTCCGCAGCCCATCTCCATCAGCAACGCTACTCCACGGCTATGGGAATCGGACGGAATCAGACCGAATTGCCTGCAAGCGAAGTCAAAAGCATCCTGCTGGTGAGCGTACGGCGTTACCGTAATTGGCATAGGCAGACAAGGCTTATTCTGCTGCATTATGGTCACCTCCGTTCATCCCTACTTCCTTAATTTCAAATCCAGCAACGGTCTTACCCGGCGTAACGAGCATGATTTCCTGAATGTCGCCGAAAAGCAACTTCAGAAGTTTCCGGGGCAGGCGCAGTATCGTGCCGTGCATGACGTTCTCTTTTTCACCTTTGCGGTTGGTCACATGGACCAGTATTTTATGACGCAGATTAATCATTCTATTTTCCTCCTGTCTGTAAACGAGCTCTGCTGTCGGTAGGAAGCGGTTCTTCCTCTACTCCCTAACAAAAAAAACAACCCCCAAAAGAGGGGCTGCCGGAGAAGTCCCCGGCAGCTAATGGTGCTTACAGTCAGCTTTTCTTCGGGTTTTTACTGTGTTTAACGGGTTCAGTCCCGAATACCTGCTTTGCCACTTTGGCCAACATTTTCTTCTTGCGGTTCAAAACGGACTGCGGCGACTTTTCTTTTCCGGTCGCTGCCACTTCTTCCTTACGGATTTCTTCCAGCTGCTTGCCCTCGCCAAAATGTTTATAAAAAAGGTCCTGCTGTTCAGGCGTAAACTGGGTTTCCACGACATTGCGGACTTTGGCAATAACCGGATTCTCCCTGGATTCTTCCATAGTAAGGATCTCTGCCGGGTCGTTACCAGGAAGGGAAAGGTTGTCATACGGGTCAACAGCGTCTTCCTCGTCAGGGTCTTCGGAATGCCGTTGCCTTCTGGCTTCGAAGAGCGGGTCTTTGTTATCGTTTTCCCTGCGGTCAAGCTGGTCCTGTTCATAATTCAGGTCATCAATCGCGACCGCCAGCTCTTGGGTAATGCCTAATGTCCCGATTTCATAGCGATAGGTTTTTTTCCTTTTGCTTTCGGGGTCGTAGGCCCGATAGCAGATAAACCGCCCATCTTTGGAAATGAAGCAATCCCGGTCTTCGTTGTAGCCGCTTCTGTACTGCGTTGTTGCTTTGTTCGTTGACATAATGTGCTCCTTCCGCCCGAAGGTGCGGACGGTGGGAACACAAAAATGGAGCCTGCGGCGACGATGCCACAGGCCCCAGCAGTCCGAAAAACGGGCGCATTTAAGAAACCGGTGGGCTGCATCGTCGCGTAATTACCGTCGTTATCACGGTTCTTACGGTCCATATGCATTCCCATCGTCCTATGCGCAATCGGACTATGAAAAATTTTTTTAACAGGTTTTTATCCCTGCTGGCTGTAGAAACCCTGGTTTTCCACAGCCAGCAAATATAAAAGAAAAAGCACGACAGACAGCTTCTTTATAAGCTACCTGCCGTGCTAATCCGTCGGTATGACTACCGCGCCAAGCTACGTGCGTTGGTATTTTTGATGAACATGTTTATCAGGCTTTTACATTTTGGACATTTAATCTGATAATCAGGCTCATTCTTTTCTGTTCCTGTTGACTTCATTGTGACCGTGTTTGCAAGCTGGCTTTTCTTGGCGTCAATCAGGCGTGCCCCACACAGCGGGCACGAAACTTTCTCCAACATACTGGTTCGTTTTACCTCCTTTTTGTCTTATTCGGCCTTACTAAAAATAACTTTACCTTCGCGCCCATCGGTTAGCGGCGCTACATACTCTTCGACAATTTCGCCGGTCGCAGTGGATATGAGTATAACTGATATCTCGTCTTTAAGTGTCAGCCCCGACAACCGTTCCTTAATCTGGTCAAAGACGGATTTGAGATCTACGATAAGCGATATGCGGGCGGCAACCCCGCCCTCATAGTAGTATGCCATAGCGCTGTCCAGCCAGATCTGCGTCTTCCCGATCCCCACAGGGAATCGGCTAAATTGTGTCAGCATCTTGGTTTCCACGAGCCAGCGGCCTTCACCGTGCTGAATTGCATCCGTGACCACCTCAAAGTCCCATCTTCGCCTGTTGGGCCCCTTTATTGGTTCTTTGGCGTAAGATACAGAATACCCACGTTTCAATAACTCATCGCAAAAAATCCGACGGCAGTTATCTTCAAACTTAGTATCCAGTGTGTGTCTTCCAGCCTTGGGGACGATACCCTGGGCTTCCATAAGCTTTTCCAGTGTTACGCCTGTATCTGGATCTGCCGCTACCGCTATTTTGGCGAGCAGGTTGTTGCCTATCTCTGTAACCTTTCCGCTGAGAATGCGGGAAACGCTGGACACGTTAACGCCAACGTCCTCCGCAAATTTCCGCTGGGATCGGTTTCCCATAGCCAGCGATACCAGTTCAATAAGCTTATCGCGGTCAACCTCACCGGCCCTGACAGTCTGAGCCAGCTGTCTGGAATACTTGTTCAGGAGTTGTGCTCTTTCTTCATCTGCTTCCGGCACCAAATCAAGAACTTCTTTTACATTTCTTTCTTCATTCATTTTTGTTCTCCCCTCTGTTGCTTATATTGCGTTCTGTTGCTTTTTATATTGTACACCCGGTCTCCCGGTTTTGTCAATAACTTTTGTTGAAAATTTTGCGTGGTGTTGCATTTGATTAGAATTTTTTTTATAAGTACCTATAATCCTATATATTATTATATTCAGAAATGAGTAAAAATGAAAATTATCCACAGGTTTTTTATAAGAAAAATTCCCTGAACCCCGGTTATATTCTGTTCTTTTACTATCTTTCCGTCATACTATCAATTGAAATGAATTCGGTTATGATATCCGTTATTTCTGTCGATTAAAAAACACTTGACCTTTGATTCTATTTTATATTAGAATATATTGTAAGTAAATCCATTTTTGTTAGAGTTTGGAGGAAATTATGCGATATTCAGATAGGGCAAAGAAAATCGGGGAAACATTAAAAGAATTAAGGAATAAACAGGGTTTAAAGCAGAAAGAAATGGCAGCGATTTTGAATATTACCGACAAGGCGTACAGTTCATATGAAACAGGCTATACATTGCCGCCGCTGGAAAAGATATTCATTTTATGTGAATTTTTCCATGTCTCACCAGATACACTGTTGGGCTTCGATAAAATACCTCCCCTGCAATTATGTGTTTCAGAAGTCCATGCGTGTGGCATTGCCTGCGAAGATAAACAGGATGGTTTTGTTGAATGCCACATTGATGATGACTTCGACAAAATGACTGCACGGTTAAGTTATGAAATTTTTATTCGTATCGCCAACAAGGCCAAAAAGGAAGCTAATGCATTCTTTATTCGTGAATTTAATGAAGACTTTTCTTACTACATGGTTCGTTATTGTTTAAAAAATAAAGAGACCATTATTGAACATGTATCCCACGAAGAAGAGCCCCAGACACCTTTTGAAAAGAAAATGTATATTGCAATGCAAAAAGCATTTGAAGCAACAGGTGGTGTTAGCGATTCTGATGACGATGACATTTAATTTGTAATCGCAAGAAGAAAACTGGCAGTTTTTTGCTGACTAAATTGGAATGATGTATATGGATATGATATAATTTCCATAAGAGACCAAAAATAATATGTTCATTTTTATATTGGAAAGGGTTTAATGTTATGACAAACTCCATTGAGCTGTTTAGTGGAACCGGCGGTCTGGCACTTGGGCTTCAGCTTTCAGGCTTCCATCATACGGCTCTTTTTGAATGGGATAAAGACTCGTGTGATAATCTTAACTACAATATTCAAAATGGTTACTCCGTAATTAAAAACTGGAAAGTTTTTCAGACAGATGTCCGTGATGTTAATTACGATAAATATTCGGGGAAAATACAACTGGTTGCCGGCGGTCCGCCCTGCCAGCCATTTTCGCTTGGCGGAAAACATCAGGCATATAATGACAAACGCGATATGTTTCCTGAAGCCGTCCGTGCTGTCCGTGAAGTCAACCCCAAAGTATTTATTTTTGAAAATGTCAAGGGGCTACTGCGAAAATCATTTGCACAGTACTTCAATTACATACTGCTCCAGCTCCAGTATCCAGAAATTGTTAAAAACAATTTCATGACTTGGCAGGAACATCTTTCTGTTTTGGAAAAGCACCATACAGCCAAATTTAAAGACGGCACCTATTACAATGTAGTGTTCCGCCTTCTTAATGCAGCAGATTACGGTGTTCCCCAAAGCCGGCATCGGGTTATCATTGTTGGATTTCGCAATGATATCAACGCAAGCTGGGCATTTCCTAAACCGACACATTCCCAGGATGCCCTACTTTATTCAAAATGGATTTCTGGCGACTATTGGGAAGAACATAATATTAAGGCACCTGTTGATATTCCAGTCACAAAATCACGACTGGACTCTGCAAGAAAATCCGTAGAGGAAGGTTTGTGCCCTGCAGCCCGGTGGCAAACGGTAAGAGACGCGATACATGACCTGCCTGATCCGTTAATGCCGGGAGCCGCATTATTTCATAACCATGAATACCGTCCTGGGGCCCGTACATATGCCGGTCATTCAGGCAGCGTCTTAGACGAACCTTCAAAAACAATAAAAGCGGGAGCCCATGGTGTTCCCGGCGGCGAAAACATGATAGTACTTGATGATGGAAGCATCCGGTATTACACGGTACGCGAAAGCGCCCGAATCCAAACATTCCCTGATGACTACCTATTTAGTGCTTCTTGGACAGAAAGCATGAGACAAATCGGTAATGCTGTACCCGTAAAACTCGCCACTGTTGTCGGAAAATCTGTTTATGAACAAATGGAAAGGATAAACAAAAATGGCAAAAAAAGCTGATAATCCAATTCCTGTTTTACAGCCTTATAATCCTTTGGACAAGCGCCATCTTGGAGAACAGGTTGCTGAAGCTCTATTAGCACGAGATATTCAACCCTTACCACCAGAAAAATTTATAGGTGCCGGAGTTTACGCTATTTACTATATTGGTGAGTTCGATGCCTATAAAACGCTCTCTGCAGTTAATAAAAATAATCAATACACCTGCCCTATCTATGTAGGAAAAGCAGTTCCTAAAGGTGCAAGAAAGGGTGGCCAGGGCGACAATGTTGATCCAGGGACGGCATTATATGATCGTCTTTCTGATCACACAAAATCCATTAAAGAAGCAAAAAATCTGAACTTAAGTGATTTTCGCTGTCGTTATCTTGCTGTTGATGATATTTGGATTCCACTTGCAGAATCCATGATGATTGAACGGTTTAAGCCCGTGTGGAACTGCCTTCTTGAAGGGTTTGGCAATCACGCTCCTGGAAGTGGCCGTACAAACGGCAAGATGTCATCTTGGGATCGGTTTCACCCTGGCAGGTCTTGGGCTAAAGATTTGCAGCCGTTCCCAAAATCTGTAAAAGAGCTTAAAGACGAAATTGTTAAATATTTGAATGATGCTTTAGGTGATGAATAATCCTGTCCAAACAAAAACTGAACAAAATGAAAAAAATCCTGCCGCAAGGGATCACATCCCCTGCGGCAGGATTCCTTTCTCCTAACATAATGAATACTTCCGATTAATTAAATAATCCGTTTGCCACCTTATAAATGAAATATATTATAAAACACAATGCGACTATACCCATGATTGTCGGTAAACATGTAATTATCAATGCAATAGTTAGCATTGCAAAGATTGTTTCGATTATAGTGTATAATAGGGTTTTCATCTTTAGAACCCTTCTCTCACCGTCAGATGCCCGTACCAACCCAAAACACGCCAAAATACAGAACGGCAATCACCAAAATCTTATAAAAAGTAATTATTACCCTTCAAACCCAAACGACATCGGATGATACTCTGCCGCATGTGCCAAGGGATCGTTATAGCCCATCATCGTATCTGCATTTCCTGCAAAACTAAAAAAATCATCTCCGCCAAAAATGTTGGGCATTGTTATGCCTTCAAGATGGAAATTCTCACCATATATAGCTTCACCACCTGCTCCATTTGGCATAGTGACCCCCTTCAGATGCATATGCGCATCGTAATGGTCCATGCCGCCATGCACATTGGGAACAGAGCGTCCAACAAACTGTCCGTGATCGAAAGTATCTATGCTACCGTCTGAATGTTGCACATGGTTACCATCAAGATGATTCATTCCTGCACTATGGGCATCATATTCATGATCCACTATATGTCCGTTATGAAAGATATCAAACCCGCCATCCCCAGTAGGAATACTACTATAAAACCCACCGCCATGCTCATGTACAAGTTCTGGGCCTACGAGTCCGCCATCATGATCTGCGCCGCCAAAAAAGTCGTGATGTTCTGCACCGCTGAAAAATCCATCTCCAAAGCTTGTATCAAACTGTGTAAATACGCTCATCCTAAATCCTCCTTAACACTTATCCATAAACTCTTTCAACTCGCCTATCCGTCTGCTTAACACATCAATGTCATCACGCAAATTCTGACCGGCTTTTTCTTTTTCCGCAATCTGGTCTTCAATCTGCTGGCGCATATTTTCCAGCAGCATTTCAAACCCAGATTCCGTATTTTCCGCAATAGCCTTGGCCCGTGTGTCAATATAAGAATATAAACTTTCCTGTAATTTTAAAACACTGTTTGCAAGCTGTTCCTGCACATCAGGAATGATTTTTACTTTTGCTTCCATCAACCTGTTTTCCAACATACGTCGCTGCAAGAAGGGGAATGCCGCCATACTAATAAACGGCATCAGAATCGGTGTACCAATCAACATCATCAACCCGGCGCCGCCAGCCGCAATCGCTCCGGCCTTCAAATTGGTCTGGGAAACATCATCAGCCACAACATCAAAACGGTACGCACTGATATTTTGTAAATTATCATTCACCGTTGCTTCAATTTTGACTTTCTGCTTAAAACGATATGACAGACCCCGCGACAGTTCCTTTTCCAGATTTTTCAGCAACAGATCCACCTGCGGCGAATAATTGGCCACCCAGGTTTCCATTTCCCGCTGCATAAGCCGCGAAACCCTGCGTTCCACGTACTCTTTAAAATCCATGCCTTTATACATTTCAATACTCTCCACCACGTTTTCTTCCAAGTGGCGATGGAAGAATCGCAGCGACTTATTGACCATGGCTTTTATGTTTTTCTTTTCCTTGTCCACGTATTCTGCAATCAGCTTTTTATCGTCTGCTTGTTCCGCAATCATCTGGCGAATCTGCTTCACAGCGTCTTTTAACGAGTCAATATCTGCATTCTTTAAAGCCCGGGTATTATCGTATTCGCGTACAAGATTATCCAGAATATCACGCAGACGGCGTTTATAATGGGCAATCTTGTTTTGTTCCACCTTGCCATTAAACACCATATCTCGTAACGCTTCGGACAACTCATTGATTCCGGAAGCCGCAGTCAGTTTCGGCTTGTTCTGTAAAACACCCTGCATCGCCCATTTAGCAGATAACGGATATAACTGTATCTTTTTCAGTTGGGCATCCTTTTCGCCGATTTTGAAAGCCATACCCAGGCGAACACGCAAGTCTTCCAGATAATCTTCTTCCTCTTCTTCATCCACAGCATCGTATTTATTGGCGGCAAACAGAATGGTATCCAACCCCAGCGGCAGCAGCTTGCTATCAATAAATTCCTTTTCCGTTTTCTTCAGCGGTGACTTGGCATCCAAAAGGAAAATAACAGCATTCGCTTTTGGAATAAAACGATAAGTCACTTCGCTTCGGGATTCGTTAATATCATCTACGCCCGGCGTATCGACAATGACCAGTTTATTCTTCAGAATATCAGATGGATACCCAATCTTAATGTATTTTACATTGTTCGCAAGGTTCCCTTCCTGACGGGCCGAAAACTTCTGAAGGTATTCCTGTGTTGCTTCACCTTTTTCTTCACGCCCATCATTCATAACCACCTGCACTGTCGGCGTATCGTTGTACATCAGCGCATTGATGGTAGCTGTTTCCGGCAACACATCTGTCGGCAACAGTTCCTTCTGCAACAGTGCATTGATGAAGGTGGATTTTCCCCTCTTGAACTCGCCCAAAACAACAACAGTGAAAAAGTCATTTTCCATATCCTGCTGCAATTCCTGTAACGCTGCCTGTGTCCTATTTTCCTTTATAATGTAATCAAGAGCAAGGACTTTCTTTACCAATTGCTGTAAATCTTGCTTTTCTTCCCAAAGGCTCATTCTTTAACCACCTCCGCCAAACGGGCCCTAATCCGTTTCACTTCTGAATATTGCTGATCCAACACTCGCGCTTCTTTTTCCGCGTCACGCTCTTTGGATTCCTTTGCAACAATCAGTGATTGTAACTGTTCTTCCATGGTTTCTAACCGGTTATCTATTTCCTTGCGCATGGAATTACAAATTTCATCCACTGTTTTGCGATATTGTTGTGCAACCTGCGTAGTAAATCCTTTCAAAGCCTCGTTATACTGCTTGCGAACCTGTTCTTTAACCCTAATTCTTCGTTGTTCCTTTTCTTCTTCTTCTTGTCTTTTTACGCCGTAATTAAACAAATTGGCTAACATATTTTTTCCTGCAGCCAGTGCAAATATACCAACTACCGGATTGGCCACTAATAAACCACCAATTAGATACCCTGCAACCGCATACGGTGCGCCAAATGTAACTAAAGACGCAACATCAGTCTTATATACCTCATTCATACTAACACCGGAAAGAGATTTGATTTTCGGTATTATCGGCAATGTATCAGCAGAAAAATCCATATCTTTCCAAATTCTTTGTAACTGTCGTAACGCTT
>Ga0310786_10004283_pt1 | contig 19959 bp, 22 predicted proteins | sample AusTroGonzalo_MG_FD_203881 | JGI IMG/M metagenome (GOLD analysis project Ga0310786, IMG submission 203881) | Bovine rumen microbial communities from tropical cattle in Woodstock, Queensland, Australia - Gonzalo_03 (v2) (version 2) | ecosystem: Host-associated > Mammals > Digestive system >... | reverse complement strand
GCATGGAATACTATGCTTCTTTGCCTCATTGTAATAGTTCTGATAGAGAGAGTCCACAAGGGCATCACTCTTCGTCACCCTGATAAAAGCGAACTGCACGGGACGCTGATTACGAGGTGCTGGTATCTTACCATTAACACTGCCATCTTCATCACAAGGCAATGACAACTGATCCCAATGAATATTGCCCTGCCAAAAGGATAAATCGAGGCCATATACCTGCGGATAATTGCTTTCGCTGCCTACTGCCGTTTCTTCAGAGTTCTTGGCATCATTCCTATTAATAAGACACACCAATGGACCACCTACAACAAGTCCACATATGAATGTGCAGGCATTTATGAGTAGATACTTTCTATTCATTCTTTGAATCATAATTCTATAGATTTATTTCTACATTTTATTTAATTCATTTATTACTTTCTTTCTCTCCCTGAATACCTCAATGGGCATAGGTTCTTTGCCCTCCTTTTCTGTTATATACTGATAGAAGGCATTGAGCACACGCATAATCTTATTGGTGTCATGACCATCTTCCCGTCTATAGCCTCTGATAGGAGGTGGTTCTATTCCCTTGTCAGCAGCATAGAACACCCAATATGTACAGAGAGCAATATCAGTACGATGGAGTCCCATGGCACATGCTATATAGAAATCCCCTTGGTCTATCTTTTCACAGAATACAGGGAAAAGCTCTGCCATTTTTACAATGGTTTCGTGGTCGTTATCTATAGGGTAATGGAAATAATCCACGCCATATTGACGGCATAGCTCAGGGTATCTGTCTGCAGAGTAGTCCTTTCGCAAATCTATCACCTGCTTCAATCCCGCCGCTACGATTGTCTTCCATGCGTATGCCTGCTTATGAGACGATATGGTACGACCTCTCACACCGCCGTAAACTGGTGCGATGTCTGGGATCTTCGTCTGCAATATTCGTTCTATATCAAGCATCTTACCAACCTCCTTTATGTTTCTTCTTTCGTGTATATACTTTATCTGACTTATGGATTTTATTATGCGAATGAAAGCCAGGACCAAGCAGTTCCATCTCTGCCTCACGACTTCCCCATCTCATTGCTTTAATTGCATCGAGCGTTGTCGGGATCATCTTTCGTTTTATCTTCTTCATCTCAACTATACCCATTAAAGTCGAATTAAGATAGAGAGTAACCACAAATATATCGGAATTTGCTTTCACTTTGTATTTATTGGCAACGCCTCCATGCCCCACAGCTCAAATACTGCTTACTTCGCTTTCTATTCAATCTGCTTTAGGAATTCGTCCCAGTTCATATACACAGAATCACTTAACGCCACCTCATTGACTCTAGCATTGACGACTATCGAATGTAAAAGCCCAAGTTTTGAACAGTCAAGTGGCAGATTGGATTCTGGGAGATATAGTTTGTCTATTGTTGCTCCTTTTAACTGCCTTCCATACTTAGATTTCAAAGCTTCATTATATATTATCAATGTCCCAATCTTGCTATTAGCAAAAGCGTAATTGCCCAGCTTCTCTAAATCAAAAGGAAGGTGAACCACATCACTCACTTCTATATTCTCAAATAGATTATCTGCAATATGTTCAATGTACGCAGGGAAAACCAAACATTTCAAACGTTGCCTATAATCATTAAATGGCTTCGTCCAACTGGTCTTAATGTTGTCCTCTGCCGGTTCAAAACCAATTACAGTTGATGCCAGTTCTCCTCGGCTTGACGAGTTTCTTATAATGAACTTACCACTAGGCATTTCCACCCATCCGTCTGACAGTTGAAATATACCTTCATCTATCAGCCTCTTCTTATATTCCATGCACAATTTTTCAGTTGGAAGGGCCTCCATCGTTGCTTTGTCTTCGGATGTAAACACATAAGTCCCAGCATATCTCATGCCTGGGAAATGTATATCTCTACGCATTACTTCCACAAACTCTTTAGGCAAAATAATATTTTGTATATCATAAGCTCTTGCAAATAGTGGTGCTATCTCTTTATCTTTGAATCCTGCTATTCCACAGCCTATACGGGTCACGAGGAACTTGTATTCTGGATGCTGTTTGGCAAACTCGATGAACTCATCCACGTAGGGTTTGATGGTTTCCACGCCACCTTGCATAGTGGGGATGGCATAACTCTGTCCTTGCAGCCCCACACCCTGACCCCATATCGCGCCAAAACGATTATAGGCCAGTCGTGCTGCGCCACCGCCATGCAAACCATCAAGGTTACTGCCAAACACAAATATTTCATTCGGCTTCAGTTCTGTTATTCTATCTGGTGTATATTCTCTATTGTACATAATTCCTATTGCTTTCGTTTTACTATTTCTTCAGCCTCTTTACGCATTTTATCCAATTCTCGATAATTCTCATTGATGTTCTTGAACTTAACCAGTACCTTGGCGTTCTGGTCGATAAATCCATAGATTTCCACTTCTTCATCATCTGTCATCCCATAGCCATCCTCGTCCATGTAGTATCGCCCATCAGGATTAATCTGCCAGCTAACTTCTGCGACACCGTTTTGGAACTTGCGAATGAACGATGGAAAATGGAATGAGAGTGCTCTTGCTGTCCTTTGCACATCTTCCGGCAGTTCCTTCAGCGAATCCCAGTCAATATCATCCTGAGTAACAGTCACAAGTTTTTGGTCACTGTTCATGAACTCGTATGCACATTTTGTATTGTGATTGATAAGGAAGCGGTGTTCCCACCATCCCCACATCGTTTCACCTATCACAGCCATGCCTTCACCGAGGTCTGTATATTCATAAGGCCGAACCTTGTACTCTTCAGTGTTCAGCACCTTATACAGTTTCTCTTCAGGGCTTTCAATCCCCAGCATCTTGTTAATCTTGTCGTAAATACTCATAATTCTACCCTTTCTCTATTACATATTTACCTATTAATGGATGATAAATGAGAAAAGTAACCATATCCTCACTCAACTTTATGGTATTTACCACTTGCATCTAATCGGTCTGCTTTATGTATCAACTTCCATAGACTGTTTTGCCTTGCTATTGCCACTTCATCACGCTCCTCCAGAGAAGCATGATGGCCTCCCATATGCCACCTTATGGCAAGTCTTTCGTCTTCAGTTAATAACAATCCTAACTTTTCCAATAGTTTGATAGAACGCCGTCCATGACCTTTTATATGTGTATGGTGACGTTGTATGTTGCCGTCAGCGTCGTAGTAAAGTTTTGATGCCTTGCAAATATCATGCAGAATTCCAGCAATAACAATACTATCATGAGGTAGCCCATCATTCAGTTCTGATGCAATTCTATATACCCCTAAACAGTGTTCGGCCAATCCTCCTTTCCAATTATGGTGCCGACAGACGGACGAAGGAGCTTCATAAAAACCAGACACATCAAGATACCGAATGACATCCTCTATCCCATCGCGTTGAGTCTTACGAAGCAATGATATTATTGCGTTCCTATTAGCCAAAATCGTATCTGGTGCTACAATAAAGGATCCCATACTTAACCTTTTAGATAAGCTCTACTTCATTATATAACTATCCAAGTGACAAAATATTATTCTTAAAATCCATAAGTACCGTAAAGGTATTGAATAAATCGAATCCAATAGCGCCATATAATCCCATCATTTTAAGCGGCATCGCCATTACTGGAGGGAGTTTACCGAAGTTCACAGATAATGACTGATTTCCAACAGAAGCCTCCATTGCATAAATAGGTGTACTGAACTTACCAATCAACGGGTTAAAATCATCTCTTGTTTCAATGATTGTTTCACCATTCGTAAATGCGTCATCAATATAAGAAATCTTAGCACCTGTATCAAGTGCAAGTCTTACACATTCCCCTTTTACCATTAAATCTATGCATACTTCACCCATTCTACCCCGTATGATAGGTACAGTGCAAATAGATTCGAAAGGAATTACGTCTGTACTGAACGTAATCTCTTTTTTCTTATAATCAGTCTGAACATAGAACTGTTCAACCAGATTCATCCCCATGAACACGTCTATATCATATCCCATTAGCGCAGCAATCTCAGGAATCCCTTTGCCACCAAAATCCGATAAGCATTGATACTGTTTACCCATAAAATCAAAATATGTATCCTTACCAATGGTAACGGGGCAACCTGTATCAACTAACACCTATAAGCCATTATCCTCAAATATCAAATGGCCATCATACAAATCAATGTGAAAAGTCTTCATCATACCATTATTCTTTAACAACGTTCATACAATAAATAATATCAGAAGGGCAATAGTTCCTCATCTTCTTCCTTGTCACCACGTAAAACAGAACCAAAAACAGGGAACCCACTATCAATGGGTGCCTTATGTTGTTCTTTGTCCCGTTCCAGACTATCTTTCAGAGATTTCCTTTTCCCTTCGATAGACGAATCAAACAATGACTTGTATTTCTCATCAAGAGCCTGATAGGCGTATATATCGGCAACTTCCACGCGCTTGTGTTCATATTCATAGTCACTGAAACCATAAATCTTGTCGACCAGTTTAAACTCAGGACTATTGTAAATAGTCTCTTCCAACTTCTCATTCCACTCTCTGAACTGTTGGATAGCATCTTCTTTGCCCAATCTCAACAGGTAGTAGATAGCGAGATTGACATTTCGGTAGTTGGCAGGTGTAATCACGCTACCTCGTTTGCCTTCACCCACATGCTCCAATCTCCTCAAAAAAGAATCCCCTAAACAATAATCATGTACGATGTTAAACAAGTAATCGCGAGCCTCGTCATCCGTAATCTCTCGTTCTGTATGATAAAGCACGGCCAAATAATCCGTCTTTGACAATTTGGTTCTATCAATTACATAGTCCTTATCCTTGGCCAGTCGCAAACAGATGAAGTAATAATCCCTATCTTCCTTGAATTGATCAATATTGGTCTTGATATAATCCAATGGGAAATGTCGGATAATTATCCATGCGCACCTGAATTCATGGTACTTAGCCCATAGTTCACTTATTTTCAGACTGAAAGAATTATCCCACAAATCAAGCAGCCTGGAATATGCCCAATCCCGATCTGACTTGCCCGCATCAAGAAATGCAGATATGATTCTCTTCTGGTCTTTCCAGTCCAACCCAAAGAATCTTCTCCGAATCTCTTCACGAGACTCTGTTACTTTGCCACTTTTCTTATCAAGGTAGTTCTTAATGACAGTAGCAATGGGCTTATTTCGTGGAATTCTCCTTCTATCCATATTCTTCAGGTGAAAATTCTATGCAAATATAGTGAATAAAATCGTAAACTTACTCATATTGGCCTATGAATTAACTACATTTAAGTCGCAGCCCATTATTATTCTCATTTTCTCTTCAATAACCAGTGCGACAACGGATTCACTACATCTTGAAATACGGCTGGCTCAATATCTAAAGATTGCTTGTCGGCTACGACACAGATTGTATATTTAGGATTCTCAGCAGGAAATACTCCTGCAAACTGAATTTGTTTCCCAATTGGGTTCTTCATCTCTTTATCTTCATTGGAATAAATGCTCTCCGCCGTAGCATAACCCAGCCAATCAATCCCATCACTTAACCATGCCAATTGAGGTGATTCTGACTTATCCACCCTTAATACCTCTATGAGATTGATGAGATTAGCAGGAGAAAAAACATCCTTCTCAACATTCACGCTGTCTTCCTTCATCGTAGGGATAATCATAGTGCCATTATGGGCCAGGCTGTTATAGCCAACGGCCATGATAAAAGGGCTAGTCGATGGGTTCCTGCTATCAGTCAGTTCTCTCCATTTCCTTTCCGCAACACTTCGTCGATAGCCGTTCATAATAGCCTGGTGCATCATAACGTTATCGAACTTTTTGATGCCTTGTCTATAACTGACGCCATTATAGATGCTGTCAAGCGATAATCCTTCATTCTCCAATGCCATAATCGTATGGAACGGTTTCGTCAAAGACCCGGTACATGAATGTACTATCAGTTTTCCTGCTTCATCCTTCTCCAAATCAGAATCCAACCTAATCCATGTTTTCAGTCGGCCAGTTTCTGCATCCAATATCACAATCTGAGCATTATCCAGATGTTCCTTTTGAACAAATCCTTCCAATAACTTCTTTGCCCGCTTCGTCATCTTCTTATCTATTGTGGTACATTCGTCCAACGAATAGACTTCATCTGGGTCATCCATCCAGATTGATACGACGTTATTATCCGGCTCGTAAACACTGATGATACCACGCTTGATACCCATTGTGCCATAGAATAAACTAATATACGCACTGTCCTCTGCCATAGTTTGCTTCGAAAACCCCAAGTCCCGATAAATTATCTCTGTGATATTCCGATGTAACTCCATGTCATATATGCCATTCTTTCCGTCCTTTGTGACAATAGCATACTTCGGGTTATAGCAGATCTCCACCCAATCATACTCTTTGAGATCATACTGTGGGAGATTCTGCTGCCATTCATCAATGGCTCCTAATCTGATAGTGTCTGCAACAATCTCGCCAGTGTAAACGCTATCTATAACCATCTCATCTTCACTAATGCTGTCGCAAGGTGTAATATCCACCCAGACACTGTCAACTACCTCTATAATCTCCTGTGCCATAGCACTCGCTGGTACCGTCAATAGTGCCGCAACCAGCCAAACATACATTTTCTTGTTCATACCCAATTCTCGTTATTTTTCGTTTTCAATTTTCTCCTTGATGTAACTTGATGCGAAATCAAGTGCTTTGATGATGTGCGGAACAACATCTTTTGGTTTTTCTCCTGACACCATTTTATGGTCGTATGTCAATGTTAGGCTTCCATTATCCAAAAGCGTTGCTTTTATGTATTTTACCTCCCGATTTGCCTGATTTATCAGGGTCATCATTTTTTCTTTATTTTCGTCCGTTGTTGTCGCCAAATACGGTATTGCAAACCTCAAACTATCATTACCTCTACAATACATATACAAACATAGTGTATTGTTAATCATAAAATAATACCCAAGTCCAGGCATCCACTCCACTTTGCCGCAAAGGCGTTTGATTTCTTCAATTACTTGATCCTTCATATTTTTTGTTATTCTTGTTCTTCTTGTTCTTATGTTTTTTTATGAGGGATTATTAGACAAAGTAACCACCATGCACCAACAAAAAACTGCGCCGAAGCAACTCCGACGCAGCCCATATATCAACAATAATGCCGATTCAATCCAACATTACGAACCCGGCCCAATAGTATGGGTCTGAATACTTACTTCTTATATAGGTCTTGGCATTGTTGAAAGCCTTACGTTTACTCCAATCACCATGGGCCAAGTCCTCGTAGAACTTTATCATGAACTCCTTTGTCACTACATCGCTGACATTCCATAAAGACATAACAAGTGTCTGCACACCTGCTTTCTTGAATGCCCTTTGCAAGCCAAACAACCCTTCTGCCGTAGCCTTGCCTTGACCAGTCTGGCAAGCAGATAGAACCGCCATCTGAATTCCATTCAAATCAAGTCGACTGATATTCGCTGCTGTCAGAATACCGCCTAATACACCTTGGGGGAGTTCCTTTCCCAACCATGCCGCATTACCGCCAGACATAACCAATCCCGATAATGTCATAGCGTCTGTATTCCCTTTAAGATAATCAATCTTTTGCGCTGCGTCAGGCGTATAATAGAACCCGTGTGTTGCGACGTGCAAAATTTGTGGAGCATTGCCACTCATATTCAAGAAGGATTCCTCCGTACCACTTATCCCCGTATATGGAGTTACTGCTAATCGTTGAGATTTCAGTACCGATTCTATTCCATCAATTTCTTTCTTCGTTTCAGGAAGTTCTCTGTATATGGAATCTCCACGCAATATATCACCACGGGTAGCCAACAATGGAGTAATATCATATTTAGCAGCTTCCTCTCTCATCACATCAGCACCGAGGTCATACTTCAATCCACCATACAAAATAGCATTGGCTTTCTTCACAGCGACATCGATATTGAGACGAGCGTTGTTGCGAACCACTTCACGGGCAGATGATAGTCTTACAAACGTATAGTGTTCTCCCAGCAATGTACCATCCTCCATTGGCAATGATTCAAGCGCTATCTGAAAAAGCAATTGCGATGGCACATAATAGACCGTAGCACCATCCTTTACACCATCCTTGAATGGTTCCCATAACAGTCGATACAATTCCTTGCCATACTTAACTGTATAGTACAAGTCAGGCTGCGTAACTTTCATTGAATCTATGACGCTTTCCTCAAACAATTCTTTCAACAAAGGATATTTCTGGTTCTTGTGTACTAAATAGGCAGCATATACCCGTCCTCTTGATTCCGTTACGTAATCAGTAAAGTCTATCAATATATCATCATTATGAAGAGCTTTCTTCACATCTTCATAGCCAATATTCATAAACGAAGTCATGTCGCCATAGCTTCTGCATCTGCCTGTCATCCGCTTCTCCAAAGCATCTGCCAAAGTGGCAACTTCAAGTATACTGTCAGCATTGTGTGCATAGTCTCGTTCCCAATCTTTTATCTTGGCTTGCATGGCTGTAATCATGGCCATATCATGCAAATCCTCCTCAGTACCATTCGACTTGACAATATCGTATGTTGAACGTTCCGACTCTAACAGAAACGACTTCGAGAGTACCAAAGCATCATAGCAATTCTTTGTGAATTCTGTCTGCCATTCCTCTGCCTTCACAGCAAATGCCGTTGTGTTCCGAAGCAAATCAGCCTTGGTATTCCAATAGGCTTCTCGTTCGATGGCCGTATAGTAGGGCAACTTCTGATGTATCTGTGTCTTTGTTTTCTCAATAGAGAAAGTATAATGATTACAAGCGTCATCAATATGGTCTGCAAAACCTTCTGCATTTGCAAGGTAATACATAGCATCTATATAGTCGTCACTGTTCTCACCGTGAAGCATCTTCATCCCATCGGCATACTCCTTATACAATCGTTCTGATTCGTCATAGTGTTTCAACCGATGCTCCATACCGCCCATCAGTGCTAACAGTTTTATCCTGTCCCCGTCACTTTGGGGGTATTTCGTCGCCAATTGTCTGTCTGCCTCCTTATAATCTGCTAAAGCCAATTCATAATTCTTGAATGCAGAATAACATCCAGCTCTTGTCGTATATAGATACTGCTTCTGCTTAGGCTCTGCAAGTCTATCTATTGCAGAAAATAGCGTATCAAGATGTGCAAAACACATGATACTGTCACCTTTCAAACGGTAAATGTATGCAGAAGACATATAGGGCATTAAATAATCAATGCTTTCCGGCCCATTCATTCGCTGAAACTCTCGTTTACTCAGTTCAGCATACTTCAAGGCATCATCATATTTACCCGCTTTAGTGTACAGGTCTCGCAGACTGGTATAGAATAAATGCTTGTCGGCACCTATATATTCGTCATTCAACTGTTGTACATACTGCTCATTCATCAGAAACCAATGTTCTGCTAGATTGTAGTTCCCTTGTTCCTTTGCCTCACCTCCTTTATAACTGTAGTACTCAAACTTAATCTTTTGGTCATCGGTGAGTGCCACCAACGAATCAATCTGCATCGCAACCTTGAAAGCGATTTCCGTGTTGCCAATAAGGCTACTTAACTGGCGTTGCTCCTTCAGAATACTCATCAGTTTGGCATCATAGTTGTAGCCTTGCGCCAATTCTCCCGCCTTTTGATACTCTTCGAGTGCGCCCAAGGTATCAAACATCGCATTCTTGATATTTCCCAACTGGCAGATAGCGTCTATCTCATTCTTTATCTCGCCAAGTTCATGGAATCCCTTCTGTGCCACTTCTATACACGGCAAGGCATCTTGATACCGCTGTTGTATCTGATACGTTGTGCCTTCAAAATACCACGACAAGGGAATCTTGGGCAGAATACGGTTTCTCATATCCTTATCAGCAAACGGTAGAATCTTGTTGAACATCGCCCTTGCATCCGCATAATGGCGATTACTGCTTTTCATATACGATGTAGCCATAAAATAGCCATTCATCACATAGAGATGCAGAATGTCCTCCTTCTCCTTATCCGTCAATTTCTCTTTCAACAGTTGCTCGCTTAGTACAAATCCTTCTTGATACTTTTTCAGCTGTTCATAGCACATAACGGCCATCGTTTGGCTGCATACATAGACCTGACGTTCTGCCTCAGTACGCTGCTTCTTCGTATTTTGACCAACCTTCAGGAATCCTTCTAATGCCTCCTGATGTTTTCCTGCCTGATTCTGCATAAAAGCACTATTCAGCAGTTCCGTTACCTCTGCCTCCGTCAGTTCCTGCGCTAAGAGCATTGTTTGGAACGACAGACATAGTAATATGCTCAATATCCTCTTCATGCACTATTTACATATAATAAGATATAGAGAATCTGCCTTCTCTTTATATACACCTTCTGTATGGCGAAGTTCATCGAGTATTTGAAGAGCATCATCGTGTCTGTCAGTACCGAGCAAAGCATATACCTTCATCCATGACAATTCATCTGCTTTTTCTTGGATTAGCATCTGGTCGTATGCCCGGCGTTCCTCGTCAGAAATAGAATCTGTTGCGGTACGCTGTTCTGCAATCTTCGCATCTTCTATTTCAATCTGCTTCATTGCATCCTCATAGTTCTTGTCCACAAGCAACTTTTCAATGTTTTCGTAATTTCCGCCACCTCTCTTAGTGCTATACTCTATGGATGAAGGATTAAACATTATGTCCTCCTCGCTACCCATATAATTGTGGATTAGGAAGAAGCCAACGATGAAAATGGCTGCAATACCAGAAATCCAGTACAGATAATGCCTACCAGAAGAACGAGGCATTGACCGTGTTTGATCCATTGATGGGGCAGGGCATGATTCGAAGCCACTGCCTGTTGGACGGTATCGTGCTGCCGCTACACCTCTATCATCGTCCCATTCATAATCATTTTCCCATTCCTGCATCTTTGCAAGTTTCTCATTCCTGCTTTTAGTGGCAGTCTGTACATCTTTGGTAAACTCCATTTGGTCACGGAGTTCATCATTGTTTTTCAGCTCCTGTTCGAAAGCTTTGCTGTCCTCGTCAGACATCCTGTCCAACAAATAATCGTCTATATGGCCTTGATATTCTATCTTCATAGTGAATCGTTTTATGCGTTCAAATATCTGTGATAAATCTCCTGGGCTGACTTCCGCAAGTTCTCCATGCACTTATACTTTTCCGTTTTCAGTGCATTCTTACTTTTGAATGTCGGCAATTCCAACATAATGTCATCCAGACTTTTCTCCTTATAGTAGAACAATGTCAATATCTGGCAGCACCGTTCTGACATGTGACTGATGCAGTCCGATATAATCTCCAACATAGCATTCTGACCCTCGTCATAAAGCATCTCCTTATAGATTTCTGCATCCTTGGCCTTCCGCTTCTTTTCTTCATTTTCCGCATCCTGACCAGTATGACGATCACGTACCCACTCCTTGAACTTCAACTTGGCAATGCCCATGAAGTAAGTTGTCAACTTTCCAGTGAAAGGGACTCCGTCTTTACCCTTCAAAACACCATTTTCAACATAAATCTTCCGTTTCTCAATCTTTTCCCATAGCGTGATAAACGACTCTTGGAAAATCTCCATCTTGTGCTCATCACCCACGAAGAACACGCCACGGTAGTTCTTATCGAAGTATTGCTTACAATGCTTGTGCAAGGCACGTTCCATCACAGGGTCACGCCTATACATCCCCTCCACGTAGGCAACATCTGAATACGTCTTTGCATATAGTCTTGCTTCTGCCATTATCTTAGAAAGTCTGATATGTTATACTTATTTGTCTCGCCAGTTAGTACGGGAGTCTGAGGCAGCCGTCCACGATAGGCCGACATCATGCTCTCTATTTCTGTCAGGCTCACTTTACCTTTCTGTGCTGTCATATATAGTGCATATGTCAGTTTCCCGACCTTTGGAGTTTTCATCTCCTGATTCAATTGGAAGTCCTTGCAGGCACTCAGTGTTATCCACCGCTCTGGTGCTTTTACTGTCTTCCCTTTCTTCTTGATGGGTATGACAAACTCGTCTTTTACGCCTCTGATTACTTCACCCTCGTCACCACGCGAGGAATCGCCGCTGTGACAAGCATCCACGACTACCAATAATTTCCCGCTATCACCTATCTTATTCCGAATACCAGTCAATAGCACATTGATTTCATCATCTATAAGATGCTTTTCGCCTTTATCCTTCTTTCCATATTTCAGATACGCATCGTATGGAATCCATGCTTCGTCCCATCCATCTTGTTCATCACCATTCACATCCGTTACTAATTGCCCATGCCCTGAGAATTGCACATAGACCATATCACCAGTCTTACATTTTCCAGCCAACTTCTTAAACGCAGAAACAAGACCAGCCTTTGTCGCTTTTTCGTTAACAAGAGTCCTCACATCCGTATATCCTGCGTTCCCTAGCATCTGCTTCACGTATTGAACATCTTTGTCACCATTTATCTTCGCCCAACTCTTATCTTTCTGTTGCCCGACACCAATAACAAGTGCTCTTCTTGTCTGTGCCACCATTGACATAGACAGGAAGAGCAATAAAATAAGAAAAACAAATTTTATAGCATTACATACTCCTTTATACAACATGTGATTGTTCTTTGTCATTACTTCTTTAATTGCAAGGCATCCAAATTAAACCCTTTTGCCTTCATCGCCTTGCTACAACTTGGACAAAATGACGTTAGACCTCGATATGGGAAACCGTTATTAGCATCTTTCATAAGACAGTTATTGTTTGGGCAATGGTAACGTAAATCCTCTCGCTCAATGACAAGTCTTGCAACAGAATGACCCAATTCGTGAATTACCACCTTCATCATATCATTTACATTGTTGAGATGGTTAACCTTTAATCGTTGATATGAAATGGTAGAGATATGTCCGCCTAAATTGCTCATACCCAAATTGGCATGACTCCCTTTCTTATTCGTATCCCAATTACATACTTCAGCATTGACAACTACTAAAGATATTCCATGTTTTGTGTCTGTTGTGTTTTTCAAGTGGGGAAGTAGTTTAGACCACCAATAACGATTCTTTCCTCTTGGGTCGTTCTTTATATAAGCACTGTCAACTAAAGATAGTGTTCCTGCATATTTCGTATCTGGATAAACATTCTGAAGTGCTATCACAAGTTCATCCACATCTTTAGCTGGAACTCCACCCATATTGTAAACATGTAAAGTGAGCTTCTGAGGTTTTGAGACCTTTTCAACTTTGTTTTTTATTTTAACATGCTGCTTATCTTTTGCTTTTTGACTGTCAGAACTACATGAAAACAAAAACGTGGAGAGTAAAGATAATAAAATGAAACTTCTCATAAGCAAAATAAATGTTATTATATTCTTTCTCATTATTAGCATTTATAAATGGAACAATACCAGATCATCACCAACACAATCTGATGAAGCAGTTGGTCGAATCCATACAACATCCAGTAGGGTTTATATCGCATATCGGCCCAATATGGATAATGAACACTTAAACGAGCCTTTGCAGTATCAATAAGAAAATGCGATACCAGTTCTAAAAGTACTAGGAGAAATATCAACTGCAAATTAATACCAAATAACAACAGGCAAAGTCCAATCAGTATTGCATGGATAAATGAATGTAATACTATTGGCCATAGATTCTTCCCGTCGGCCTTTGCCTCTATTAGTTTTGGCCAAGTCAGGCTGAAGTCCGCCAGATAGTGGCAAATCAGCATTATGGCTAATGAAATAATCATGCTTATTGTATTATGTGCCGTTTCAATTCTTTAATAATATTCTCTGTGGAAAGGATCGATAGTTTGATGGGATAGGTGTCCCATGTATCAGCATAGTCATAATCGTCAGGATTCCTTTCCAGCAAACTATATGTCTCCCACATGTGTCCCGTCTCCCGAGTCCACACCTCATGCCTGATACAGCAGCTCTCCAATCCGGAAAGCAGTTCTTCGCGACTGATATGCTCGCCCATTTCCTCAACCCTTGACTTCATCAGAGCAATGTCCTGCCAATTCAGATATCTAAGTTCAGCCGTTAGTCTTTCTTCCTCTCCAGGTGCCCATTCGTATTCAATCCAAATAGGGTTGCAGTCCATCGCGAGTAAATTGTCGAGAACGCACTTGATTTCAGCTTTTATACGTTCAGAAAAATGCATTGAACTCGATGTCCTCTCGGCACCGAACATCATCATCCTTACCGTCTCCAATTCTCTCTCTGTTAGCATTGCCGTATAAATCTGCTCTCCGGCATATATGGGCTCTTTGGGGTGCGAAAGCCCAATTCCCGACTCATAAGGATTCGTCAAGTAACGAATGTGTAGTTTTAAGGGACATGTCCTCAATGGGTTCATTAAATAATCCACTACAGTATTCCAGTCTGGAAACTTCTCCGAGCCGAATTGAATCCATTCGCCCTTGAACTCGCTGGTGCCATTTTTGCCTCGGTCGTCAATCAGATAGTCGCCCTCTACAAGGTCTTTTCTATGAGTGATGATCATCCGTTTATGGAACACGTCATCGAAGTATTTGGTTACCCACGTCACTTTGTCAGACCATGCCGACGGGTTCTTCCAAGGAGCAGTGGAGAGGATAAATACGTCATACTCCTCTGCCAGTGTACGAACGGCCTCAATAGCTCCTGGCATAGGATCCATTTTCCCGAACAACCCCGGGATCTCATCCAACCGATCCTTGTCGCCAGACCACCTTGCCCTGTACTGATTCTTGGTTTCTTCATCAATCTTGTCAAGCCCAGATTGAAAATTAACCAACACATTGTCCATGTCAAAAAATAGTCGCTTCTTCATAATGCTATTTCCTAATTCCGTGCTTCAACTCGTTTCATTATAGATTCCATTTGTGTCGGAATGTCAATCCAGACCTATATTTTCCGCAAACAGTGACAGAATGTTGTGATGCATCTGGAAACAAGAGTATATCTGCTCTACAACCACTTTTTCTCATTATCACACCGCCATCGACGTGCCAATATATCAAGTCCACTTCTGATGAAGATATCTGAAAGGTAGGCAAATTGTCTGTATGACTTGCAACAATAGGCGATGGCTGCATGACAGAAGAAAAGAAATCGCTCATCTCTCTCTCTATTTCGTAAAAACGAGAACATAATACCTTCCTCCCATTATCGTCTTCGTCTGTATGAAGTGTATGTTTGCCTGGCAGATCATAACTTATTAAGGTCGATTTTTTTTCGCCAAGATATTCAGTTATCTTTTCTGACCCATACATAGTTGGAAATAGCAACCAATTCAAGAATATGCTTTCAAAAGGATGACCTTTTCCGTATGGAACTACAGGATCCCCAGTACTATGGAAGGATATAATTGACGAAAAGGCATTGTCAAGAATAGACAATTTGTTGACTGCTCCCCACATATTTCCAACAGCGCGAATCTTATAAGAATCGTTCATCTCAGGATTCACGGCATTTTTACCACCCTCTTCTTGTGCTTCAGAAGGAATATCGCTATCTCTCATGAAAGCAACATTCAAAGCTGTGATTCCACCCGCACTTGTTCCAGCAACAAACACACGATTAGAATCAACATTATAGAGATGCTTGTTATGAACAATATAGCGAATGGCAGCATCTACATCCTGTACTGCATAGAACCCCGCTTGTTTTACAGATGCTAAATTCTTTTTAAATCCCAAACGATAATTTACGGATGCTACAACATAACCCATACTGGCAAAATCATGTGCCCATTCTGGGAAGCCTACGTCTGCTTTATCTCCATTGAAAAAAGCACCGCCATGAATCAAAACAAGCAATGGACGAGATACCCTATTACTGTCATTTGGAAGGTAAATATCCATGGTCAATGCCAGTTCTTTCTTTCCATTCTCCAGTTCTTGTTGTTTAGCATCGAATATTTCCTGATAAGTTCCTCCTGAATCGGGGTATGACTCCCAATAACCCTGAGCACTTCCATATACGACATCTTCTTTTACAGAGACAGAATAAATTGTGTCTTGATAAGCCCATGTGTCTGGATAATCCTTAAACTCTGGAACTTCGTAACGACTGTAGCTAATAATTGGTATCTCTTTCCCTTTTTCGTCAACTAACGCTAATTCCTTATCGATTTTTAATTCTACTGTACGTTTTTCTGCTATCAAACGTCCTAAGGATAGATAATAAATTCCCTTCCAAAGGCCATCTGGCATTTGCTCAAACTGAACGAATCCGTCACCTTCAGTAGTAGTGACACTATATAATGTCCCAGAAATAATATCTACTTCTCTCTTCTCGCATCCGACAAACAAGAATGAAGCCCAAACAACCGATATGAAAAACAAGCACCTCACTTTATGATTGGTTTATCAAGAAATGAAAAACGGGTTCTATTCGGAACAATATTACCATTTTCATCAGGACCAATAGTTCCCTCAATAGATATCCGAGCCGTACTTGGCAGCCGCAAAGTGTTACTGCGCAAATGAATTCGGTATTCACCTGAAGACTTCTTTGCCATTCCCCCATCGATGAATATAGGACTTGACAATGACATTTGATCAATAGACTCTATCGTCCATCTGTCAAACTCATTATCACATAGTTGTTTTACTTGTTCTTGAAAGAAAGAATCAAAATCAGAAGCAGTGATGCTATCCATTAACGGCGCAAGTAAGCGTTTCTTCTCTTTTGCATAGTGTGATAACCACATTGTCCGCACACCATCATAGTTGCTATACGATAATTCGTAATTCAACTCACGACTTTTAGTCAAGAAATCAGCATAAGAACTAAACGAAATCGAGAAGAAAATGACCATTTTCCTGTATTGATCTCTTATCTCAGAAGCTTCAGTAATTCTCGCCCCTTTTTTCTTGTAGAAATAATCAATATACTCTTGAGCTGTTTCTTCTCCTTCCTGTGGTGATGAATACACTGTTTCGCGCAATAGCTCAAACTCGGCTTGAGGATCACGCTGTTCGCAAGATGTAGCCACTATTACTAATAGTATAAGACAAATAAAAAATCTCTCTCTTACCATACGTTACACCAATTATCACATAAATAATCACTAGCAAACATTTGAGCCTTTTTTGAACTGTATCTAATTTGGTTCGCCATATATATTGGTACCATCATTACCTTTTTTACAAAGGAAATACAATAGAATAAAAGCTCCTATGTACGGGATGAAAATCACACAATAAAGCCATCCACTTTTCCCTATATCGTGCAGCCTGCGAATGGTGACAGCTAAACCTGGTAAGAATACCACAAGTGTATATACGAACGCCAAACCTAAAAAGATCAGACTCACATTTTCTTGGTTGATAATTATTGCAAGTCCAAATAGTATTGTTGATATTATACAGTTGAAAAGACAGAAAAACCAATATTCACTTCTTGATGCTCTACCCTCAAATGTCGCATATTTTCCAAAACAGGTTTTCACCGCCCAGAAGAATCCCTTTCCTTCAGACTCACCAGCAGAAGAAATAAAAGAACTGGATATGGGTTTCTCACGTGTATAACGAGGAGAAAGAGTTTGTCCGCCATCATCAGTCATGCTTCTATTAGGAGATTCATTTAGTAAAGCTCCCTCATTTTGATTCGAATTAATTACTGTGGTCTCTTTTTTCTCGACAACAATCTCGGGCTGTTTTGCTCCGCATTTTCTACAAAACTTTGCATTATCATTTTCAATGATATTACCGCACTGAGGACATTTTTTCATATTATTCAATATTAAGTTCAACTACATCTTTTGATTCCTCGATTCTGTTCATTTCCACTTGATAAGTTTTGGGGTCTTTCCCCTCTTGAAAGACTACAATAGAACAAATTCCAGACTCACCAACATTAGTTTTATGAGATGCCTGATAGTAAACCAAAGAAACTCTGTATTTTCCCTTGGGAGGATTAGCCCAGAAGATATTTTCTGCCGACCCATTACCTCCATCTCTATTATCCACGTCAAGAAAACCTCCCGTGGACAAATCTTTTGATTCCTTATAGTATATAGTTTTCCCATTTGGTTGGGTGACATGCAAATCAATATCACCCTGGAAATTCCACAGCAATGTCACTTTTAGGTTACCCGACTGGCCTGTATGCTGAGCTTGTTCAACAACGCTTGCAGTGTCAACAGGTTCCTCTACGACTCTTGTAGTATCAATTGGATCTTCCGTACTCCCACTTGTCTCTCTACTATTCTTGCATCCTTTGCAATTTGAAAGACATAAGAGAATTATCAGTATAGGATAAATAATCCCAAGTATAACCTTTAACTGTTTCATATTCATTAAATGGATTCAGATAGAGTTTTTAATATTTCATTATAGTCAACATCCGTCAAACCACCTCCAGTTGTAACGTCATGACGCTTTGCATTGTCCCAATTATTTTCTATAATATTCCATGTCGCGTGTGACGGAGCGAACATTATTAACCTTTTACTTTCTTTGGGGAGTTTTGTGTTCCATATAGATGTAAGTTCATCGAAGTCTCGAATACCAGAATTTGCTGTCCCTGATAAAGGATGAGAGGGTACATCAGTCCACAATATAATAACTTTGCGAGTGTTCGGATTATTACTCCAATTAGATTGAATCGCCATAGACAAAGCATCATAAGCTCTTTCTGGTTCATCACCCCCACCATAATCTTTTAAATCATGAACATAAGACTTAAACTCTTCCTCTTGTTCAGGAAAACTATAGAAACTAGATTCCTCAAAAGGTTTCTCATCACAAAAATCTCGAAAGGCAATTACTTTTACTCTCATGGAGAGTATTTCCTTTCCTTGTTCAACACACCTTTTTTTTATATCGGGATAAAAGTTCAATGCATTATTTTTAATAGTACCAATAATACTACTCATACTGCTTGTGCAATCAATACACATAACAACATCGGCATTAAATTTTTCTTTAATGGGAATCGTATGTGCATTGTTGTTGCATTTCTTCAGACTAAGAAGCAGAAGAAGTATAATTATTACATATGTTAATACTAATATAACTTTCAGCCCTTTCATAAAAATTCACCTCAAAAACACTCGAAAAATAATGTCCATCGCTAACTGTATAAACAAAAAAACAGGAACACAGATAAGGAACTTTTTATGAAGAGTTTTGTGCTTAAAAAATATCATAGCACACAATGCTCCAAAAGCACCGCCTAAAAGTGCAAAAAGAAGGAGTATCATTTCCGGCACCCTTGTTTTTTGTACATATGCCAAATGCTTATCCCATGCAAATAGTGCAAAGGTTATTAGGCTCATTACATATAGTATAAATAAATCTGGATAAATCATGTGAATATGTATTATATTAATAAATAGACTCGAACATCCCTTGGCAAAACCCTTCAAAGAACGGCCATAATAACCATAATGACGCAATGGCTATAAGACAGGCAAGTATTTCAATGATAATCTTCCACCATGTAGATTTTGTCTCTGGTTCTTTCTCCTGTAGCAGATATTCATATTCCTCTTCTTCCAAAGTGAAGGGTATTGGAGGATATTGCTCTGAATTTGACCAGCCATTAATGTGCACAGTCATGGGGGTATTAACATCGAATACGCCTTCTTTAAAAGACGTGTCCCCATCAACGTTAAGTAAAGTTTTTAATTCGGGCTTGCCTTCTTGTCGGAATATGACATTACTACAGACAACAGGATTACCCTTCAAATCACGGAACATAACCTTAATGTCTTTGGGCTCTTCATTCTCATCTTCTGGAATTATGAAAACATACTCTTTTTGTTCTTTATCAAGAGTATAGTCAGCAACATTATCCAAATTGTTTTTGTCTATGACTTTCATGGTCTTTCCATCTTCAAAATCAGATAGTGCAACAATACCCTCTGCATTTGAAACATGGTCAGTTATATTTTCATCATACTCTACAATTATAGGATAATTGTCTACGACATCACC
>Ga0310786_10004281_pt1 | contig 19961 bp, 17 predicted proteins | sample AusTroGonzalo_MG_FD_203881 | JGI IMG/M metagenome (GOLD analysis project Ga0310786, IMG submission 203881) | Bovine rumen microbial communities from tropical cattle in Woodstock, Queensland, Australia - Gonzalo_03 (v2) (version 2) | ecosystem: Host-associated > Mammals > Digestive system >... | reverse complement strand
CGGAAACAAAGTAATCCTTTTTTATAAATACGAAAAAATGAGACCAGCTTGGCCTCATTTTTTTTTGCTTAAAGTGACGAAGTCGCGAGCGCTGTCGCAAAGCACACGTTAGCGGGCAACCTCACTTCTGTTAGTGCGTAAATCCGGCGAAGATGTTGTCGCTCAAGAACGGCAAGAATCCAAGCACCACGACCGAGCAGCTGAGCAATATAATCACATTGCGTTGGCGCTTGGTGAGGCGGAGCGGATTCAGGTGGTTGTCCGGTTCGTCGACCCAGGCGCTCTTGATGAGCTGCAAGTAGTAGAACAATGCAATCACGTTGTTCAGAACGGCGAATGCGACGAGCGTGTAATGACCCGTCGATGCACCGCTGAAGAACAGGTGGAACTTTCCGAAGAAACCGGCAAGAGGCGGAATGCCTGCCAAGCTGAACATCGAAATGGCAAGTGCAATGCCAAGGCTCGGGTTCTGCTTAGAAAGTCCGCGGAGCGAATTGAATGTTTCTTCGCGGTGGTGTCCGATGATGCCGAATACGAAGAATGCGAGGTAGTTCGAAACGGCGTAGACGAAGAGGTAATAGATGATTGATGTCTTTGCCATTGTTGCAGGGCCGAGCAATGCCACCATGATGTAACCGGCCTGAGCGATGGAGCTGTAAGCCATGAATCGACGGAGGCGGCTCTGCTTGAGGGCACCGAGGTTTCCGACAAAGAGCGTGACGCCAGCCAAGAGGGCGATGAGCGGAGCAATCTTGTCTTGAATCGGAGAGAGCGGGCCGTAAACGAGCACGACGAGGAACGCGATTGCGGTTGCCTTCGAAGTAACGGAAAGCACTGCGGTAACTGGCGTCGGGGCGCCTTCGTAAACGTCCGGGGCCCAGGTGTAGAACGGGAACAGCGTGAGCTTGAATCCAATTCCGCAGAACAGGAACAGCACGGAAACCCACAGCAGCGGATTCGTGCCAGAGGCTACTGCAGCCTGGATTTCGTTGAAGTGGAGGCTTCCGGCAAAACCATAAAGGTAGCTGAAACCGAACAGTTCAAATGCCGTGGCGACAGAACCCATCAAGATGTACTTGGTGGCGGCTTCGGAACCGAATTGGTCGCGCTTGTTCCATGCGGCCAAGGCGTACATCGGGATGGTCGCAATTTCCAAGCCGAGGAAGAACGTGAGCAAGTCGCAAGCACTGACAACTACGAATCCGCCGAAGGTTGCAAATGCGATTGCGCCGATGAATTCGGCAATCTGGTGCATTTGCGGTTTCTTGTCGGCTCCGTGTTCGAAGTAGTCTTTGGAAAGCCACATGCCAAGCAGAGCGCTCACCATGAGCACCTCACGCATGAGTACGCCAAAGTCATCGACCTTCCAGTTGCAGATAAAGAACTTGCCGTTGCCGCTTGCGAGCGGGATAAAGTTCAGCAAGAAGAAAATGGCTATAAAGCCAAAGTTGGCAAGGCGCCAAGGCACCTTGGATTGCGTTGTCACGAAAAGGCGTATCCCAATCACAACGAACGGGAATATCAACAATAGCACATCTGGAATAATGAAACTATGAGTAAAATTTGTCATAAGTAAAACCTACTATAAACCTGCCGCTGAAATTTTTGCAAAAATGGGAGCGATGCTCTGGTCCAAGATTTCAGAAATCCAGCCGGGGCAAACACCGATAAACAACAGGCAAGCGACGAGAACTACAATGACGAGCTTTTCGCGGAATGTTCCGTCCGTGAGGCCTTCGTACTTTTGCGGGAGCGGACCGTGAAGCATGCGGTTTGCGGTCTGCAAAATATAGACGGCTGTCGTCGTGATGGATAGAATCGCAAGTACGGTAACAACGCGGGTAATCGTGGAATCTTGCTGGAAGGCTCCGATAAAGATGGTACTTTCGGCGATGAATCCGCTAAAGCCCGGGAGCCCAAGACCCGCAAAACCGGCAAGCACAAAGCCTACGCCAAGGAACGGCATCTTGCGCATGATACCGCCCATTTCCGTGATGTCGCGGGTGTGGGTGCGTTCGTAGATCATGCCGATGGTGGCGAAGAAGAGGCCTGTCAAGAATCCGTGCGAAATCATCTGGAGGCTAGCACCGCGAAGTCCGATCGGCGTGAGGGCTGCAAGTCCGAGGAAGATGAGGCCCAGGTGGCTGATGGAACTGTAAGCGGTGATGTACTTGAGATCTTTGTGGCGGAGCGCAATGAACGGGCCAAGCACCACGTTGAAAATCAAGAGAGCGACAACGTAGGGAAGCCAAATCTTTGCAGCTTCGGGCATGAGGAACATGGCTACACGCAAGCATCCGTAGGCACCCATCTTCATCATCACGCCAGCAGCGAGCATCGAAACGGCGGTCGGTGCGGCGGAGTGACCGTCCGGGCTCCAGAAGTGGAACGGGAACAGCGAACTCGAAACGGCAAAGCCCATGAACATGAGCGGGAATGCCCACATCTGGAAGTCCATCGGGAGAGTCGTCTTGGAGATTTCAATGAGGTTCCAGCTGTTGGCGCCGCTTTCGAAGAAGAGGCCGAAGAGCGTTGCCAAAATCATCGAAGAACCGAACGCGAGCGTCAAGGTGAGCTTTTTACCACCGTAGTCGCGCTTGCCGCTACCGTAGCAGGCGATCATGAGGTACATGCAGAGGGCTTCCATTTCGTAGAACACGAAGAAGAGCACCAAGTCAAAGCTCATGTACACGCCGTAAACGCTCGTGGCAAGGAGCTGGATCAAGGCAAAGAAAATCTTCTGGTTCCCTTTGATGTGGAGGCTCACAAGAACGCCTGCCCAGACGATGAACGCCGTCAGCGCAAGCAAGAGCATGTTGAGTCCGTCGGCACCGACAATGTAATGGGCGTTAAAAACGGAAAGCCAAGGAATGTCCGTGAAGAAGCGGAGTGCAAGAGGTGCTGCCGCCGGATCGCTGGGCGTTCCAGAAAGTGCGTACACGCTGTATGTCAAGTAACAGACGATGCCAAGCACCAGTGTTGCAGATGTCACATGGATGGTGCGAAGCGTCTTGGAGTAACTTGCAGGAATCAAGGCGCAAACGAGAACCGTTAAGAGGGGGAGAACCCAAATAGAATTAAAAAGTATTGTATTCATTGGTGCCGCCTACAAGGGAAGTTGTCCGAAGAATCGCCAAAGGAGAACGCCTACAATCAAGGTGCCCAAGTAGAACGGCAAAAAGCCGCCTTGGGCGAGGCGAACGAGGTCGCCCAACTTGTGGACGAACCAAATCACAAAGGCGAGGAGTCCTTCGATAACGTAATCGTTGAAAGCACGTGCTGCGCGGGCGATGCCACCAAAGATGAACTGGCGCACTACCGTGTAGTACATTTCGTCGAAGTAGAACTTGTGATAAATGATCTTGTAGATACCACTGCGGTTCGTTTCGTCGAGAGCGCGCTGGACCTTTGCCCACTTGCTTGCGTAAAGCAACCAAGCAATGATGAGTGCTACGACAGCAATGGCTACGGCTACATACGGAATCCATTCGGCATGGTTCAGCTTCATGAGCTGCGGCACATGCAACTGTCCCGGCACAAAGAACTTCTCGAAAAGTCCCTTGCCGAGGATGCCGCTCAAGAGAGCCGGAATGGCGAGAATCACGATCGGGAGCGTCATGGCGAAATCTTCATGAACGTGGCCTGCCTTGACGCCTTCGTGACGCGGTTCCCCGTGGAAGGCTAGGAAGAACAGACGGAACATATAGAACGTCGTGAGGCCGCTCGTGAGGAGGGCGAGGCCGAATACCACGTAATGGTGTCCCTGGAAGGCGGCAAGGATGATTTCGTCCTTGGAGAAGAATCCGGAGAACGGCGGAATGCCCGAAATGGCGAGAATCGAAATGAGCGTGCAAGCGTAGGTAAGCTTCATCTTCTTGCCGAGACCGCCCATGGCGTCAAGGTCGTTCGTGCCGACTTGATGGATGAGGCTACCGGCAATGAGGAACAAGCTGCACTTGAAGAAGGCATGCGTAAAGATGTGGAATGTCGAAGCAGTCCAACCGGTGACGGCGACGACTTGGCCAATCTTGCAAGCTCCGAGCGCAAACATCATGTAACCGAGCTGCGAAAGCGTGGAGTAAGCGAGGATGCGCTTGATGTCCTTTTGCGTGCAGGCGATGACCGCTGCAAAGACCATCGTGAAGGCGCCGACCCACATAATAAGCGTGAGGGCGTTTTCGCAAATGGCAAAGAACGGGAACAGGCGAGCGACCAGGTAAACACCGGCGACCACCATCGTTGCGCTGTGGATAATCGAGCTCACGGGTGTAGGACCTTCCATGGCGTTCGGAAGCCAAATGTGCATCGGGAACATGGCGGATTTGCCCCAGCCACCGGTAAAAATGAGGATGGAGCCCAAGACCAATGCTTGAGCCTTGCTGACCGTCACGATGCCGAGGTTGATGAAATCCTTCTGGAAGTCTACGAGGGAGAGCGAATTGATTGTCGAGAAGTCGAAGCTCCCGACGACATAGCTCACAAGCACGATACCGAGCAAGAAGAAGCTATCGGCAAAGCGGGTGAGGATGAATGCCTGCTTGGAGGCGCTCACGGCACTCGGCTTGTGGTACCAGAAACCGATGAGCAAGTAACTCGAGACGCCCACGAGTTCCCAGAAGATGAACATCTGGAAAAGGTTCGTGGCGACGACGAGGCCGAGCATGCTGAAGCTGAACAGCGAAAGCAATGCAAAGAAGCGTCCTGCGGCACGGTCTTCGCGCATGTAGCCGATGCTGTAGATGTTCACCATAAAGCTGATGAACGTCACCACCACGAGCATCATCACAGAGAGCGGGTCGATGAGCATGCCGATTCTTGCGACAAGGTCACCCACGAATGGGATAAACGCATGGTCGAAGAGGATGGCCTTTTGCGGAGCGAAGTCCGAACTGAAGTAGTTGAATGCGATGGTTCCCGCTGCTGCAAATGCAAGACCGTTACAGACGACCGCGAAAATGGCGGCTGCCTTGGCGCACTTGTTTCCGAGGAAGAGCCCGTTCACGACGAACGTAATGAGCGGGAACAGAAGAATCAAATAACCGAGAGTGATATCATTAATCATGGAGATCCCTCAACTGGTCAACGTCAAGACTCTTGTGACGACGGTACATAGTGACGATAATCGCAAGCGCGATTGCCATTTCGCAAGCCGTCACGGCGATAACGAAAATGCTGAACAATGCACCGGCAGTAGCGTCGTGTGCGGTAAAGTAGGCAAAACTGATAAAGTTGATGTTTGCCGCATTCAGCATGAGTTCAATCGAGATAAGCATGCCGATCAAGTGGCGGCGGCGCATCAGGCCCCAAACGCCAATCCCGAACAGCAAAAAGGCGAGAATCAAGCAATTCAGAAGGTTCATTTGCTAGCCTCCTTTTCTTCTTCAACTTCTTCTTTACTGCGGCGGGCAACCGTGATGGCGCAGATGAGCGTCATGAGCAAGAGAATGCTCACCACTTCGAACGGGATGATGAATCCGTTCTGGTCGTAGCCGAGAAGTCGCAAGGCGAAGTTCTGGAGAGATGAATAATCGGCAGGGGCGCTGACTGCTCCATTTGCAAGGTCCGGCACCGGCAAGATGCACTTGACCATCACGAACACGAATGAAATCGAAAGCGCAAATGCGATAAAGACTCGAGGAATCTTTGTCGTAAAGGCGTCTTCGCCCAAGTGGCTCGTGAGGAGAATCGTAAACACCACAAAAATCACGACACCGCCCACGTAAACCATCACCTGCGCAAGCGCGATGAATTCGGCGTGCATGAGCATATAGAGAATGGCGGTGGTGACAAAGCTAAAGATAAGGAACACGGCACTCTGCAAGATGTTCTTGACGGCGACGCAACAGATGGCAGTCAAGAGAATCACGAGTGCGACGACATAGAACGCAATGTCCATGCCTCCCATCGGGAATGAAAGTGGCAAATTCGGGAACATTAGCCTTGTCCCTCCTTCTTGTTTAAAATCATTTCGAGATCGTTCGGGTCGGTTGTGGCGACTTCGAAAGCGGGGCTCATCTGGATGGCGCCGAACGGGCAAGCTTCTACGCAGAGGCCGCACTGGGTGCAACTGGCAAAGTGGTAGACGTATCGTCCGAGAACCTTCTTGCCGGCAATGTTCTTTGTCGCAAGCACGTTGATGGAGGCGTTCGGGCAGGCGCGTTCGCACATGCCGCAAGCGGTGCAGCGGTTGTTTCCTTCTTCGTCCTCGATCATTTCGAGGCGACCGCGGAAGCGTTCGTGCATCTTGAGCGTCTTACGGTTTTCGGGATACTGTTCTGTAACAATGCGCTTGGGATTGAAAAAGTACTTGAGCGTCACGGAGAGACCGCAAATAAGGCTCCACGGACCGGTAATGCAACGCTTCAAGTAGCGTTTAATGTATTGTAATGTTGAAATCTTTTTTTGCATATAAAAATCTCTCGTCTTTCGTCTATCGTCTTTCGTCTAAATTAACCACCAATGACGATGTATGCTGCTCCAGCGACCAGCAAGACAAGGTTAACGGGCAACAAGAATTTCCATTCAAAGTCCATAAGCTGGTCTACACGCGGGCGCACGAAAGTCCAACGGACCATCATGTAGCACCAGACCATAAAGTAAATCTTCGCGAAGAACCACACGACGCCAGGCACCATCTTCAAAACGTTGTCAATCGCGTCGATGCCCACGCACGGCGGGAAGAATCCTCCGAGGAAGCATGTTGTAGCGAGTGCCGAGTTCGTGATGAGGGCGATGTATTCGGCGAGGTAGAACATGGCAAACGGGGTGCCGTTATATTCCGTGTGGTAACCACCGGTAAGTTCCTGTTCTGCTTCGGCAATGTCGAACGGAGCACGGTTCATTTCGGCGGTAGAGGAAATAAAGAACAAGATGAACGCGATGAATCCAAGAACCGGAATCTTGAAAATCCACCAGTCAAAAATCGTTCCTTCCTGGCCCATCGTGATGCTCATGAGGTTCGTGGAACCCGAAATCATGACGACGAACAAGAGGATCATCGCAAACGAGATTTCGTAGCTGATCATCTGGGCGCCACTGCGGAGCGCACCGAGCAAGGAATACTTGTTGTTACTGCTCCAGCCACCCAGCAAAATGCCAAGCACGCCAAAGCCGTTCACGGCGATAATCAGGGGAATACCCATCGAAACGTCGGCCACGACGAGGTTCTTGTCGAACGGGATCAAGGCGCAAACGATGAACGGGGCAATCAGCACGATAAGCGGTGCGAGGTAGAACATGAGCTTGTCGGCTCCGCTCGGTGCATAGACTTCCTTGAAGAGCATCTTGATGACGTCCGCAATCGTCTGGATGGTTCCGTGCCAGCCAAGTCGCATCGGGCCCAGACGGCATTGCACGTGGGCGCACACCTTGCGTTCCATGTAAATGAGGATCGGGGCCGAACCGATGTTCACCACGCAGACGGCGATAATGCAAATCACGGCGTTGATAAGGAAGGCGATAACGCTGTTGAGCGTGTCGGACTGGATGCTTGCCGGCAGGTATTCTGCAAGGCGCGGGACCCATTCACGGACAAAATCGCCAATCGGATTAGTTACTGAAGGTACAAACATAAACTACCTGTCAATTTCTGGGATCACGGGGTCAAGGGTTGCCATGATGGTCACGAGGTCCGAAATCTTGTGGCCCTGGACCATCTTGTTGAGCGCTGCAATGTGCGGGAAAGAGGGACCGCGAGTGTGGATGCGGTACGGCTTTTCGCCGGTCGTTGCGGCAACGACGTACGTGGCGTAGAGACCCTTTGCGGTTTCGATTTCACTGTAGTAGCGGCCCACGGGGAGGCGCACCGGCTTTTCCTTACTGCGCCACGGACCTTCCGGGAACTTTTCGACGCACTGGCGCAGAATCTTCATCGATTCGTGAATTTCTGCAATGCGGATCTTGTAGCGGTCGTAGCAGTCGCCGTTCTGGAATACAGGAACATCAAAGTCGAACTGGTCGTAAATGCTGTACGGGTTTGCACGGCGCACATCAAAGTTCACGCCGCTCGCGCGGAGCACAGGGCCTGAGCAACCGTAAGCAATCGCATCTTCCTTGGTGAGGACGCCGATGCCAATGCTACGTTCCAGCACGATGATGTTTTTAGAAAGGAATCTTTCGTAATCCCTCATCGCATCTTCCATGTGGTCGAGAAGAGCTTTTACGCGCGGGATAAACGTATCGGGGACATCGTAACGGCTGCCACCCGGTCTAAAGAAGTTCGTCGTGAGGCGGGAGCCCGTGACTTCTTCGAGGATGTCGTGGATCATTTCACGTTCCTTGAAGCCGAACAAGAGGCAAGTCTGTCCGCCAAGGTCACCACCGAAGCAACCGTAGAACACCAAGTGCGATGCGATACGGCCAAGTTCCTGGAGCATCACGCGGATGTATTCGCCACGCAGCGGAACGCCCACGTTCATGCCCTTTTCAAGAGCGATGACGACACCCAGGTTGTTCTGGATGGCGGTGAGGTAGTCCTGTCGGTCGCTGAGCGCAATGTACTGCAGGTAGCTCATCGATTCCGCTTGCTTTTCCATACCGCGGTGGATATAGCCAAAGTGCGGGACAAGTTCTACAATGTTTTCACCGTCCATGCGGAGCGTGAGACGCAAAGCACCGTGAGTACTCGGGTGCTGCGGACCCATGTTGATAAAAAATTCTTCAGTATTCGATTTGCGTTCGAGGCGAAATCCCGGAGGTAACTGATGACTCATATAGGCCTCCTGATCATTTCCGGGTGAGTAAAGTCTTTACGGAGCGGGAACCCGACAAAGTCCTTGTCGAGGAAGATATGGCGCAGGTCGGGGTGACCTTCGAAGTTGATGCCGAACATTTCGTAAACTTCGCGTTCCTTGACTTCGGCACCGGGGTAGAGGTGCGTGATGGAGGGAACTTTTGCGAGGAGCGATGTCGGGCGCTTTTCTTCGTCAATCGAGAAGTCCTTCTTGAGCTGCACGCAGAGGAAAATCTTGTGACCGATTTCGAGGCTTCTGAGCATCGTCACCATGTCAAAGTGATCGTCGTAGTCGATTGCCGTAACGTCGATCAGGTAATTCATCTTGAATTCAGGATCGTTCTTGACGAATTCCACGACGTTCAAGTAGTCTTCCTTTTCGAGCATGACTTCGAGCGGGCAGTCGGCCGGCAGCTTGGCAACGACATCTTCTGGCGTGTCTTCGCCGCGGGTATGCACGGTCACGTTCGGGAACTTGGCGCGGAGCTTGGCAAAAAGTTCCTGCTGCGTAAGGCCCAGGCGCTTGAACGGCACGCGTTCGACTTCCGGGAATTCCGGCTTCTTGACGCGGATCGGCTTGAAGGTGCTCTTGTAGTCCGGATTTTCTTCCTTGAACTTTGCACGGGCTTCGGCCATCTGCTCGTCCTTCATTTCTTCGAGGGCGGCCCAAGTCTTTGCGGCTTCGCGGTAACGGTCCATCGTCGAGACGTCCTTGGGTTCACCTTCGTGCCAAGGATTACGGCATGTTTCGTGTAAAATCTTGTCGCGGAGCGTCAAAAGTCCGTGGAACAAGGCTTCAGGGCGCGGCGGGCAACCCGGAACGAACACGTCGACCGGAATCAAGTTCTGTGCACCACGAACAACAGAATAGTTATCGTAGATGAACGGGCCGCCGCTAATCGTGCAGGCGCCCATGGCAATCACGTACTTCGGACCGGGAATCTGTTCCCAAAGCATCTGGATGGCGGGTGCCATACGGCGGGTAATCGTTCCTGCCAAAATAAACAAGTCCGCCTGTCGTGGGGACGAGCGGAACACTTCAGAGCCAAAGCGTGCAATATCGTAACGAGCCATGGAACTCGACATCATTTCGATAGCGCAACAACTTGTACCGTAAGTAAGCGGCCAAATGGAGTTGGCACGAGCCCAGTTGACTACGTAGTCGATAGCGTTGACGACGTATTTTCCACCGGGAATCGGGTCCAGAATTTTTGGAGCAAAATTGATTATTCCCATTTGAGAATTCCTTTTTTCCAGGCGTAAGCAAGGCCTGAAACGAGAATCGCAATAAAGATGACAAGGTCAATAATGACAATCGAAGGGGGGAGTGCCGTGTGGCCAGCCATGATTTCCCTGAAGTTCATCATGACGGGGAAGAGAAACAGCGCTTCGATGTCGAACACGAGGAACAGGAGGGCGAACAAGTAATAGCCCACCTTGAACTGAATTCTTGCGTTACCGATGGTCTCCATACCGCATTCGTACGGTGCCATCTTGTTCTTTGTTTTCTTGGTGCGGTAGCCGAGCAATAGCCCAACGACCGTTGCCGCGGCAGCGATAAACGCCCCTAGAAAAAGGAAGATTGATAGGATTATATATTCTGACATATCTCTAGTCTCTCGTCTTTCGTCTCTCGTCTAGTAAAAATTCTGCAAATCCTGGACGGTTCCAAAGAGCGTGTTGCCAATCTGGAAACGGTCTAGAACGTGTTTTAACAAGTCCTTGAATTCGTCAATCGTGCCGGCATTCATGGTGTTCAACTTTCCTTGAATGTCGCTCACAAAGCCGTATGTCACGGGACTGGACTTCATTCCTTGCATGGCTCCGCTCCATTGTTGCAAGACTCTGTCCGTTTCGATTCTTGCAATAACATAACGCGTAGTGGAGAGGAGCTCCTGCAAAAAGTGAACCAAGAAGATTTCTTCTTGCAGAATACCCCAGCGTTTGTCCTTAGAATAAAGGGATGAATTTTCGGCCTTGCCGTAAAAGATGGCTGCCTGTGCATATTCGAGGCACGTCATCAGGAGGCGTTCATAGCGGTTGATGTCCTTACGCAAATGCTGATACCAGGCGTTGTTCTTTTCGGGAGTCGATTCCCCTTCGGTAAAGTCGTTTGGGCAAAGCGCACGGAAGGCATAGTAGACTTCTTCGTAGTAGCGGTTGCGCATACGGCAGTTGAACGCACGGTTTTTTTGTGTGTAGTCGCAATGGTGTAAGGACGCTATCATGCTTTTTCTACCCCTCTGACTCCTTCGACTTGCCTGATCTTTGTGACGATGGCATCGACCTGGTCCTTGCGGAACGCCTTGAATTCCATACGGATACGTCCCGTGTACTGGGCACTGGCAATGCTCAACCTGTCAAGCGCCAAGTTCTCGTCCTTCAAGACCATCAAGATGCTAAGCGGAAGATTCTTTCTGTTGTCCGTCTCGATGGTGAGGTGCGTTGTAAACGGCTTCGTCACATCGGCACTCCAATCCACAGGGAGCAGCTGGTCTTCCGGGAAATCCTTAAGGCACGGGCAATCGCACTTGTGAACTTCGATACCGATTTGCGGACGCATGACACCCACGATCGTATCGCCGGGAACAGGGCCACAGCAACTGGCGAAGTGGATAAGAAGACTGGTCTCCTGGCCAATCATCAAAGGCATGTCGTCCACGGTGCTGTTCTTGTCTTTTCCGAAGTTCGGATAAAAACGCAGTGCCGCCGTTTCCTTAGAAATAGAGTTTCCGCCGTTCAGGAATCGGTGAATGTCCTGGAGTGGAAGTTCGCCCTGGCCCAAGCGTTCGTAGAACTCGTTGATGCTAGTCTTTCCAAAGTAACTGAGGATATCCTCTTCCTTGGGACGCTTGTCCTTTTCGATTTTCTGCAAGCGCAGTTCGCGGTCCCAGATTTCCTTACCGAGGCTGCGGGACTGGGTGATGATACTCGTCTTCATCCACTTGCGGAGTTCTTGCTTGGCCTTGATGGTCTTGACCATTTCGAGCCATTCCGGGCTCGGTTCTTGGTTCGGGCTCTTCAAAATCTGGATGGTGGCACCATGCGGTACCGGTTCGTCGAGACTGACGACCTTATCGTTAATGCGGGCGCCAATGCAGTGGAGGCCGAGCTCCGTGTGGACTGCAAATGCAAAGTCCAAAACGATAGCGCCTTCGGGCAATTCAATGGATGCCCCTCTGGGGGTGAACACCGTCATGCCTTCGGGCTTCAAGTCCACCTTCAAGAAGTCGAGGTATTCCTTGGAGTCCGAAATTTCGGATTGCAACTTTACCATGTGGTCGAGCCACGCGAGTTCTTCACCCTCGTGCTGCGTTTCCATCTTGTAGGCCCAGTGGGCGGCAAATCCCTTTTCGGCGGTGAGGTCCATGTCCTTGGTGCGGATCTGGACTTCGACCATCTTGTTTTCGGGACCGATAACCGTTGTGTGGATACTCTGGTAAAGGTTCGGCTTCGGAGTCGCGATGTAGTCCTTGAAGCGGCTCTGGAGCGGCGTCCACAAGTTATGGACGTAACCGAGGGCGAGGTAGCATTCCGGGATCGTTTCGACGATAATGCGGATGGCGAAAATGTCGAAGATGTCTTCGAAACCGCAACCGCGGGCAATCATCTTGTTATAGATGCTGTAAATGTTCTTGGTACGCCCCTGGATGGTGCAGTCGAAGTCTTCGAGGGCCATCTTGATTTGCAGAGGGCCGATCACGGACTGTACGTAGTTTTCGCGCTTTTCCTTGTTTTCGATAAGCGCATCGACGAGCTTTTGGTATTCGTCGGGGTTCACGTACTTGAAGCTCAAGTCTTCGAGTTCTGTCTTGAGCTTGTATAGACCGAACCTATGGGTAAGGGGAACGTAAATATCGAGAGTTTCTTGCGCAATGATCTTTCGCTTTTCGGGTTTCATGTATCGCATGGTGCGCATGTTATGGATGCGGTCTGCGATTTTGATCATGATGACCCGCGGGTCTTTGGCCATTGCGGTAATGAGCTTACGGTAGGTACTTGCCTTCTGGGCTGTCTTGCTTGCTTCTTGGACGGCAGTGATCTTTGTGACTGCATCGACCATGAAGGCGGTATCTTCACCAAAAAGTTCTGAAATTTCGCTAAGAGTATGGGACGTGTCTTCGACGACGTCATGCAATAAGCCTGCCAGTACCGTTGCCTGGTCTTGCTTCAAGTCGGCAAGAATCTTTGCCACTTCATAGGGATGTTCTGTGTAGGGCATGCCGCTCTTGCGATATTGACCATCGTGGGCATCGGCAATAAAGGCTATGGCTTTCCTAAGGATCCCTTCATCAAGTTTGGGATTCTTCTTAAGGAGCACACTGACGATGTGCTCTTGGTTTGTTGTAAAATTAGCCTGATCCATTACTCCCAATTTATCTAATATTTTTAGACCTATACATGTTGTTTCTATAAAATATGTCAAAAATAAGATGGAAAATCACATTTTTTTGAAAAAAAAGGTGAATAAAGGGATTTTTCCTGTTGTGATTTGTTGTACTCTTTGACAACGGAAACTTTTTTGTAAACGAATTTTTTTAAGCAAGAAACGCAAGAAAAAATTATGTTATTGTTACCTTTTGGCTGAATTCCCAGTCAAGAATGGGGTTGGTAAAAAATGAAAAATTGGATGTATTTAGTGCCAATGGCGGGAGTAGCCTTTGGTTTATTGGCCTGCGGAGAAGACACTCCTTTGTCCTCCGTGGAATGTACAACACCAGAATGTCTCGGGCAGTTGCCTTTTGTTCAAAGTTCAAGCAGCTTTGAACAGATTGCGGACTCTATATCGAGTTCTAGCTCGTATTTTGCTGAATTGGGCCTTTCCAGTTCCTTTGGCGATAATCTTTCGAGCGCAGAAGTTGGTTTGTCGTCGCAGTCGTTAGGCGGTGGCGAAGGCGTTTCCAGTAGCGATGCAATCGCCTTGGTATCGTCATCATCCTTCGCAGAAAACGCCACGAGCAGTGCAGAATCTGCATCCAGTGCGGCTTCTAGCGCTGTCGAAGAATCGAGCAGCAGCGAGGCCCTGCCCCCGCAGGAATCTCCGTCTTTCGTAGAAGACCATCGCAGCGAATGCCAAATTGGAGATATTCCGACTAGCGTGAACAACGCAAAACTTCCGGATCCGTTCAAAAAACTCGATGGCACGCGCATTTCTTCGAAGGCAGATTGGAAATGCCGTCGTGAAGAAATTGGTGCCATGTACGAAAAGCTCATGTTCGGTACAAAGCCGCGCAATCCGGAAAAGGTGGAAGGCAGCTATTCTGGCGGAAAGCTCACCATTAAGGTCACGGACAAGGGCAAATCCGGTTCGTTCTCCGTGAAAATCAGCAACGCCGGTACCAAGGACAAGCCGAAGCCTGCACTTATCGGTTTTGGCGGCGGCATGATGGGAGGCGGCTGCGGAAGCCTCGGCAAGGCAACGGACGGCCTCGATATCGCCATGATTACGTTTAACCCGGACGATGTCGCTCCCGAAAGCGGTGGCGGTATGTTCTTCCAGCTTTACAACGGTGGCCAGGGCACCATCATCGCATGGGCCTGGGGCGTGAGCCGCATTATCGACGCTCTCGAAAAGACTCCTGAAGCGGGTATCGACGTAAAGCACCTCGCCATGACGGGTTGCTCTCGCTGGGGCAAGGGTACTCTTGCTGTGGGCGCATTTGATGAACGTATCGCCTTGACGATCCCGCAGGAATCCGGTTCCGGTGGCGCTTCGCTTTGGCGCGTGGGTGCCCAGGTCAACAAGCAGAAGGGCAAACAGTTTGTGCAGGGCCTTAGCAGTGCGGGTACCGAAGGCAAGTGGATGATCAGTTCCTTCAAGAATTACGATGGCAAGGAAAATACGCTCCCGTTCGACCAGCACATGCTCGTGAGCATGATTGCTCCGCGTGCGCTCCTCATTATCGACAATGCCGGTCAGGAATGGCTTGGCGAAGTGCCGTCGAACTATTGCGGACAAGCTTCCAAGGAAGTCTTCGACGCACTTGGCGTGAGCGAAAACTACACTTACAGCCAGGAAGGCGGTCATAGCCATTGTGCCCTTCCGAATGGACAGTTCGACGAAGTCAAGGACTTTATGAACAAGTTCTTGCTCGGCAAGGATGCTAAGACGGGTAAGATTGACTATTCCAAGAATACTCAGACGATCGATTTCAAGAAGTCCGAATGGATTGATTGGGAAACTCCGACCTTGAATTAAGTTCATAAGAAGGAGAGATGGATCACACTCCATCAAAAAAGGAACCGCCAAGTGGCGGTTCCTTTCATATACTTTACAGTCACCCCGGCCGATTTGTCACCCCGGACTTGTTGCGCAAGCGCAACACCCTTCGGCTCAACCATGCCAAAATGCAAGCATTTTGTCGCGGCACTCGCCTCGTATGTTTTTCCGGGACGGGGTCGCCTTTTTATACGGGCTGGGGCCTTTTACAGGCTATCCTGGAACTTGTGGAACTTGTCCAAAAGTTCGGCGTACGTCTTGGTGGCTTCGAGTTGCGGGAACTGTGCCACGATGGAATCCGGAGCGCAGAAGAAACAACCCTTGTCGGCCTGCTTGAGCATGCCCGTATCGTTGAACGAGTCGCCCGAAGCGAACACCTTGAAGTTGAGTTCCTGCAAGTGCTTCACGACCTTCGTCTTCTGGTCGCTCATGCGCAAGTGATACCCTTTGATCATGTCGTTTTCGACAATCAGGTTGTGGCAGAAAATTGTCGGGAAGCCGAGGTTCTTCATGATGGGGTAGGCAAATTCCTGGAACGTGTCTGAAAGGATGATTACCTGCGCTTCATCGCGGAGGGTGTCCATGAACTGTCTTGCACCGTCCAAAAGTCCAAGGTTGGCAATCACGTTCTGGATGTCAGAGAGCTTGATGTTTTCGCGTTCGAGAATCTTGATGCGGCCCTTCATGAGCACATCGTAGTCCGGGATGTCGCGAGTGGTGAGGCGGAGGTCCTTGATGCCGGTCTTTTCGGCAACGGCAATCCAGATTTCCGGTGCAAGGACGCCTTCCAAGTCAAGAGTGACAACACATTGCTTTGTAAACATAATGGGTAAACAGTGGTTAGTGGTTAAAGATGTGTGGTAATGAGGTCGTGCTAAAGTACTTTGAGATCGCTTCGCTTTGAGTTGTGGCGTTGTCATCCCAGACTAGTTCCGGGATCTTCTTACGCGGTTCCCGTTGCGCTGCTGACTGCTCACGGCTTTTGTCTCTCGTCTATAAGGTCCTGCAAGTCGCTTGGCGTAATCGTGTAGCTGGTGCGGCAAAAGTCGCAGACAACGTTCAAGTCCTTGTCTTCGTTGCGGAGGCTCTTCAGTTCGCTGATCGGGAGTGAGGCTAAAGCGGCGACCATGCGTTCCTTGCTGCAAGGGCAGAAGGGCTTCGGGTCGATTTCGCGCACGACTTCGATGTCGTAAGGGCCGCGGAGTTGGTCCAAAAGCTCGTCGAGGTCAAAGCCCTTGTCGGCCTTGTACATGTCGCAGAACTTGGGAAGATTCTGGACGATCACTTCGATGAGGTTGATGTCCTTGTCTTCGAGGTCCGGGAAGGCTTCGATGTAAAAGCCGGCGGCGTAGTCCAGCTTGCTCGGATCCTGGGCGTTAAATCTTGCTTCGATACCCACGGCAGAGCGGATCTGTTCGGACTGCAAGAGGTACATGGCAAGGTTCTGGCCCATCGAAACGGACGGAGCCTCGATAATGCTTTCGTGGACGCGCTTGCCCTGTTCGTTCAGTTTCACGACGCTAATGCGCTGCGGAATGAGGGCGGGTTCGTTGGCGCCGACCGCTTGGATTTCGGTCTGCGGAATCATTGCGCGGACAAGACCCATCGGTGTGGAGTCGGACTGGACCTTCGTGATTTCGCCACCAAACGAGGAAGTGAAAGAAACTGTCCCTGCAAACTTGAGGCCTGCGCTGAGGAAAATGCTTGCAATGGAGTTCTCGGCGAGCATCTTGAGGGCGAAGCCCTTGGCGTCATGATGTCGTCCAATTTCGTTCATGGTCGAGGTCAAGTCAACCACGATAAGGCGGAAAGGCGTTTTTTTGCCAGTCGCACGGATAATCCTGTCTTTGAAATTCATGCCCCAAATATAGAATTTAACTAAGGAACGGCCATAGGGGGTACGGCTTTAGGCCGGTTTTAACCGTTTATGAACAACTTTATGGTGCCTTTTGTATAAAATGTTTGCAGAAACTTGAGAAAAAAGCTATAATAAATACGAAAAGATTTGGAGGTTATATGCAGATTCTCGTTTTGCTGGCAGACGGTTTTGAAGAAACAGAAGTCGTTGTTCCAGTGGACCTGTGGCGTCGTGCCGGTTTTAATGTGACGGTCGCCTCGGTTTCCGGAGAATCTCTTGTTAAGGGCGGACACGGGATAAACATCGCATCCGATGTGGCTCTGGGTAAGCTCGATCCTACTGATTTTGATGCCGTATTTTTACCGGGTGGTGTAGTCGGTGTCCAGAACCTCAAGGCCAGCGCCGCTGTCGAAAATGTGATTTGCAGCCTGAACGACGACAACAAGTGGATACTTGCTATTTGTGCGGCTCCGCTTGTGTTGAGCAAGGCTAGAATCCTTGTAGATCGTAAGGCGACTTGCTATCCTGGATGTGAAAAAGAACTTGTTTGCCGAGAGTTTTCCGAAGAACGAGTCGTGGTCGATGGTAACATCGTAACGAGTCGTGGTGCGGGTACGGCTGAAGAATTTGCACTGAAGTGCATCGCCGTGATAGGCGGCGTTGAAATTTCCGAGAAAATCAAGAATCAAATTATCGCTCGCTAAATAGCAGCGAATTTTCTCGTTTGTATTTTGTTGACTTTATGTGCTATGAAGGTCAACGCTTTAGGTGTATCTTCGTAATACGAAGGTACTTTTTTGTTTGAAATGAATTTGTGCGATATACAAAAAAAATTTGGTTAATCTATTAAAAAAGTGTGGTTTTGCTTCGCAAAAAAAGCTATATATAAAGTACTCCATATACACCAATAAGGGTCGGAAACTAAAATTTCCGGCCCTTTCCTTTTATGGAATTAAATGTCCACAGTTTTTGGGGTGGTTAACCGACGCTATGTTCGAGTTTGAGCGTGAGTAGCTGGCGTGCTTCGGTCGCAAATTCGCCCGGGAGTTCCTTGAACACGTCCTTGCAGAATCCGCCGACCATGGCTTGTATAGCGTCTTCGCGCTTGATGCCGCGGCTCTCGAAGTAGAACAGCTGGTCTTCGCTGATACGGCTGGTCGTTGCTTCGTGCTCGGTCTGGGCGCTTGCGTTTGCCACCGTGATGTAGGGGAAAGTGTGTGCGGCGCTCTTGGTACCGACGAGCATGCTATCGCACTGGGTGTAGTTGCGGGCGCCTGTAGCGGACTTGCGTATGCTGACTTCGCCACGGTAGGCATTGCTCGAATAGTCTGCGCTGATGCCCTTCGAAATGATCGTGCTCTTGGTGTTCTTGCCAATGTGGATCATCTTCGTACCGGTGTCGGCCTGCATGTGGCCGTTCGTGAGGGCAACGCTGTAAAATTCGCCCACAGAATTGTCGCCCTGCAAAATGCAGCTCGGGTACTTCCACGTGATGGCGGAACCTGTTTCGACCTGCGTCCAGCTGATGCGGCTGTTCTTGCCCGCGCACTTGCCGCGTTTGGTGACGAAGTTGTACACGCCGCCTGCACCGGTCTCGCGGTCGCCGGCGTACCAGTTCTGCACGGTCGAATACTTGATGCTCGCGTTATTCTTGGCTACGAGTTCCACGATGGCGCTGTGGAGCTGCTTGCTCGAAAATTCCGGAGCGGTGCAGCCTTCGAGGTAGCTCACGCTTGCATCGTCATCGGCGATAATCAATGTGCGTTCGAACTGGCCTGCTTCCTTGTTGTTGATGCGGAAGTAGGTGGAAAGGTCCATCGGGCACTTGACTCCAGGCGGAATGTAGACGAAGCTTCCGTCGCCAAAGACCGCGCTGTTGAGGGCTGCAAAGTAGTTGTCGCCAGCGGGGACCACGCTACCGAGATACTCTTCGATGAGCTCGGGGTATTCCTTGATGGCATCGCTGATGGAGCAGAAGATGATGCCCATTTCCATGAGCTTCTTCTTGTGGCTCGTGTAAATACTGACGGAGTCGAAAACGGCGTCCACGGCTACGTTGGCAAGTCGCTTCTGTTCGTCGAGCGGGATGCCGAGCTTTTCGAAGGTGGCCAAAAGTTCCGGGTCCACGTCTTCGATCTTTTCGTGGCTCTTCTTGGTTTTCGGAGCGGAGTAATAAACGATGTCCTGCAAATCGACTGGATTAAAGTGGAGCTCGCCCCAGTTGGGCTGTTCCATCGTCTTGAGCTTTTCGTAAGCCTTCAGGCGAAAATCGAGCATGAACTGCGGTTCGCCGCGAAGCGCTGACGCCCTGCGGATGATATCCTCGTTAAGACCTTTTTCGAAGGCTTCGTTTTCAATATCAGTGACAAATCCGTATTTATAGTTTTCGCTCATCTTATACCCGTATTAACCGCACAATTTCCGCGCACAAATATAGTAAATGCTGAATGTAGCGAAAAATGGAATGCTCCCATTTCCTGTTCTAACCTATAATTATGATAGGATTCTTCTGCGTTGTCATCCCGGCCCCGCCCGCATATTGCGGGTTTAAGGCGGTTACCCCTTCTTAATCACTTCCACGGTGAGCTTGTTAAACGCAATTTTCCCGCCTTCACGCAGTTCGAGTGCGGCCCTGAACGTGGTGTCGTTCTTTTTGAACGGTTCAAGAATCGGCGTGGACTTGTTCTTCAAAAGCGTTTCGACTTCTTCGTCGGTAAAGTCGCGCTGGAAGAATGTCTTGGGAATGCCGTAATTGCAGGCGGGGTTCATGCAAACGTAGGCGGCGAGTGTCTTGGTGGTTTCACCGTTGGCGCCTTGCGTGGTGATGCCGCTTCTAAAGCGGAGTTGGTCGCCGCAGCAAGGGCAGGGGAGGTCGCGGTGAACGAATTCAAAGCTTGTGCGACCGTCAGTACCGAGTTTCACATAGGCATCGAATTCAGTTCCCTTTTTGCTCTTGAAACCGGTTAAAAGTTCGGTCTTACCGTCGGTAAGGAGCGCCTTGATGTCTGCCACGCGGAGCTTTTTACCCGCCATAGATTTGAACAAGGTAAAGTTGCAGGCGGGGCAGAAAATGGCGTTCTTGTTTTCTTCGAGTTTTTTCTTGCAGAGCGGGCAGTTGAACTTGGTTTCGGTGCCGTGGAAATGCCCGTCGT
>Ga0310786_10004280_pt1 | contig 19962 bp, 39 predicted proteins | sample AusTroGonzalo_MG_FD_203881 | JGI IMG/M metagenome (GOLD analysis project Ga0310786, IMG submission 203881) | Bovine rumen microbial communities from tropical cattle in Woodstock, Queensland, Australia - Gonzalo_03 (v2) (version 2) | ecosystem: Host-associated > Mammals > Digestive system >... | reverse complement strand
ATGTTAAAGGGAAAATGAAATTGAAATTGCAATTCAATTCATTTGTTTAAAATGAAAATGAAATTTCAATTATACATTATCCCATTTTACAATATACTCAAATGAAATATCATCATGTACAACTTCAAATCCATATTCGCGCAACCTATCTATATGTTGCCATTCATGCGGATCAAGTATATAGTAATCATAACCATGATATGCTGCCCATTCAATATTATTTATGAGCTTTTGCCAATAAGTAAGCATGTCAGAACGATATTGTTTAGTGATGTGTGCCATAGCGCGAGCATTGAAAGGCATAATGATTTCCTCCTTATTTTCTAAAACTATTATAACAAAAATTAAGAAAAAAGTCAAGAGGGAAAGAAAAAAGCATTATGGCCCTTTCAAAGGTGGTACATCTTGTAAAATAAAAGAAAGGTAGAAAGATAGATTATAAGTAAGTAGTTAGTAGGGTTGGAGTAGTAGGGAGAAAAAACTAGGGCGGCAAAAATTTTGCTATGGTTTGTGCGATGACAGGGGAGGTAGGGGTATGGTAGGTAGTAGTGCGCCAAATTTTTACTTTTGTCAAATATTTAAAAATAATTTTTTTATTTAAAATAAATAAAAAATAAATAAAATAAATTAAATAAAATAAATAAAAATAATTTTTTCTTATTTTTTTCCTTACTTTTTTGGCCTGAATTTCCCAATAACCTACCTGGTAACCTATCCGCCTCAAGGCGGATAAGTTATTATATATATATTATATATATAATTAAGGAAAATTACTACCTTTTAAAAGGTAATAAAAAAAATGAGTTTTTTTTTGACTACCTTCTAAAGGGGGGTAAGGGGGTAGTCAAAAATCGTCTCATTTTTTTTATTAAAAAAATATTTTAATTTAAATAATAAAATATAATAATTTTTTGAATTATTTTTTTTATTTTTATTAGAAAAAAAATAATTCAAATATTTGACATAAATCAAATTCTATGCTATAATATAAATAGAATGAAAATGGGAGGATATATTGATGACTACAGTATCCGATTTACAAGAACAACAGAAATTAATTTTTCGCCGCGGCGATTATAATATATTGGATTGTGGTGTGCGCACAGGTAAGACTTATTGGGCTATAAATAATCTGGCCGGATTTACACGTGATGGCAACTTAAACCGCATTCTTTTTCTTACTGATACAACCGCATTAAAAGACCAGCTTCTCACGGAGTATGGCGACAGCTGTGTAGAAGCAGATGAGTTTTGGGAAACGCCAAGCGGAACATGGGACGCAGATAATAACAAAAAAATAGGGGTTATGTGTTACCAGCGTTTGGGCGCGAAATGTTTGAAGGATGAATTAAAGTTCCTAGATGAAATAGATGTGATCTGTTGGGATGAGTGTGATAGTATATTTGACTTTGCGACCCAGGCTTTTGTGCGGGCCAGAAAAACAGACTTCGCGCGCAAAGAGGTATCTAACGCGGAAGTCCTTTCAGTTATTCAGCAATTTTCTAGTAAGAAAGAATATATGTCGCTTGTGCTATTGGGCGCCTGGGAGCGTCTGATTGAGGAAGGCCGCATTATGTGTATTGGGCTTTCAGCTTCTCCGGAGCGTGCGTATCATTATTATAAGTCACTAGTGAGCGCCAGCTACCAAGGTAAGTTAGAAGTTGGCTACCGCATGGCAAATGATATCTATTTCTGTAATATTATAGAGCATGTTTCCCAGCTTACACCAGAGTTGAATAAAGGATATTGGTGCTTTTCTCCATTTATTGAGCCTAACCAGCGGCTGGTAGAAGCAGCTTGTGCGCGCGGTTTTCACGCTATTGAACTTCATTCTCCCAATAATACGGATAAACCTATGTCAGAAGAACAGATGCGCGTGTATAATATGGTGGTGGCTACGGGGCTAGTGCCGCCAGAGTATGATTTTGTCATAGTGAATAAGGCGCTGGCCCGCGGCATTACTATTGTTGACCAGCGTTTCAATCATCTTATTATTGATTCTGTTAATCAAGTAGACAGGATACAAGCAGCTCGTCAAACCTTTAATTATCAAAGACATTTAAAAGTATTCGCGCCCGCTATACCAGATGAATATTTAAATCAATGGTTGCATGTGGAGAAGTGTAGGGAACTGGCCGAGTACATGGCAGTGCCCGAATTGGATAGGAATAATAAGAATACAAATCGTATAATGACCTGGAATAAGTTAAAAGATTATCTTCCAGCTTTAGGATATACAGTAGAGCAAAAGCGTAAACGTATTGATGGAAAGCAGCAGCAAGCTTATTTTATTTCTGGTGAGTGGCATGATGTGGAAGTGGTGGATAACGATTTTCTCCAGCTTGTAGCGGCGAAAAATATTTGACAAAATATAAAAATTATGTTATAATAAAATGGGTGTATGTGCTTTATAGGTACACTAACCCCAGCTGTTGCTTCATAGTAAACAACAGCTTATTTTTATTAGCAACTAACCATAGTTCCAGCTCTCCGAGTGCAGCTTTCCAGCTCCCAGGTTTTTAGGTTATGTAGCGTGTGGTGTAGTAGCTCCTTCTATAATTATTATACCATAATTTCATATCAAAGTCAAATGGTAGGATTACTCTGGTAGCATGGCATCATGCTACCACTTTATCATGCTACTATGGTAGCATAGTGAAGTATTGTTGACTTTTTGTAAATTTGAGTGCACGTGCATTCTAATTTACATAGGTTTAACTTGACACATTATAATTTTTCTGCTATACTTATACTATCAAATGAAGGGAGAACAGAAAATGAAGATAGGCGATAAGGTAGTATTTGGCGATTATTCCATGGTTGGTTATATTGTCAAGATTGAGATTGACCCCATCAGCGAGTTTGTTACTGATTTTCAAAAACCAGAAGAATTTGCGACATATACAATCCGCGTTTTTAAGCCTTTTTATAAGGACGGGTATACTGATTTCCAAAGGTCAAGAGATGAAATAGCGCTCTATTAAGAAAGGATATAAAAATATGATGCAACGTTATCAAGTAGCAAATAGAAATATGCAAGCACTTTGTGCAGCGGCTTGTGCGGCAAAAGGATTTGTCTGGAATATCTTTTTTGGCTGGCGGCGAACATGGCATGATGGAGATATAGAAATCATGGAGTTTTTGTTGCCGCCACGTTTATATAATGATTTGCTTTGGGATTGCCGCTATTATTTTCCTAACTCATAGAGTTAGGAATTTATTTTAATTATATGTAAATTAAACTGTACGTACAATCTATTTAACATTTGCTTAATAAAAAGAGGGCTTTACACCCTCTTTACATCCATCCAACAATTCCGTCTTATTCCTTTACCATATGGCATTGCCTTGTGACTTTCAAAGCATCGCCGCATAATATAGGTTTCAATGAGTACATCGTCAAGACCTTTATGTTCTTCTTCAAATTGCGGCGACAGTATTAAGTATTTGTAAACCGTTTCTGCGCTGGTGCTATAATTTTTTGCGTTTGGTTCTCCTTTGCGATTGCTGGTGTACTGATGCTGTTCACAAAAACTCTTATATGTTTTGCGCTGGCATATAGTTTGGCAAGCCATATTCCATATACACATAAAATTTGTATTATAAGGGAAAAAGTAACGTATTTTTGATTTGGTTAGCCATCGTAAAGTTGTGTTTAATGCGTTACGGTCAAAATGCGCATTATAGGCGGCAACATCACGCACATTATATTCTTTCATGAGATTAAGAATATAACGCCGCGCTTGCTGGAAGTCAACCATGATTCTTTTTCCTGCGTGAATATCTTTCACATAATCGGGGATTTTATTGGCATAGTAGGCGGTTTGCATAAGATCACGTTCATAAACAAAAACGTCACGTATTACAAAAGAAAATCTTTCGTAAATGCGTCCTTGTTTATCAGTGATTACACCGCCTATATCATAGACGAACGGCTGTTCAAGACTGTTTGCGGTTTCAACGTCCAGTACCAAAATGTGATTAATTCGGTTATCCATACTTAAAATCTCCTTTGTTTTTGTTATTACAATTATACAATATGGAAGAAATGAAGTCAAGTTAAATATATGTAAATTAGACGGGACGTGCATTGTAATTAATCTATTTTTAACTTGACTTTTAGTATGATTTCTGTTATTATGTATATAGAAAATGAAAGGGGATACGGTTATGGAAAAAATTATTATCTATCGTGCGTTTGATGGTGAGGATTTTTACAATGAGCAAGAATGTCTTGACTATGAAGCCAAGTATGAGGGTTACATTGATGAGTTTTGCCAATGCTATTCTTTCTATGATAAAGATAATAATGAGATTATTATCAAGCGCGGTGATTTGTGTGAAACGCTGACTAATATTGAGGATGCGTTTGATTTTTGTGAAACCATCAAAATAAATAATCATATAAGTGATGATGCTTATAATTTTTTCTATGAGGAGTTTGGGTGGGATGTTCCCACTGAACCCGGCAAGTATCTGTATGATTTTGATGATTATAAATGGGGATATTACGGGAGGTTTTAACTCCCGTTTTAATTTTATGTTAATTAAAAGGTACGTACATTGTAATTAATTTATTTTTAACTTGACAATTCCTGGAATTTCTGCTATACTATAATTGTTCCAAGGGCAGGGAGGTAAGGACGAAGAGTTAAGAATTAACAAAACCTTTACTTGACTTTCCGCTGAATCTCTGCTATAATAGAATCACAAAAGGGAAAGGAAAATCCCCAACACCAGAAAGGAAAAAGCCTATGTCTATGAACGCTGCTGAAATGAAGAACACCGCCCGTCAGATGACCATTGCCGCTATCATGCCCGCCCTGCAGGAGAATGACGCCGTAAAGTTTGCGGATGCGTCGTTCGCCATCCTTCAGACAGTTGACGGTCAGGAGATTTGGACGGAAGTAACCGTCAAGTCTAAGGCATACAAGCCGACCAAGGTATCGCCCGCATTTGACCCCTTTGAGGCGGCTCAGGAATGGGAAGCCGAAAAGAAGTTGAAGGCGGATGCCAAGGCCGCTAAGGAAGCCGAGAAGGCGGCGAAACTTGCCGCAAAGGAGAAGGCGTAAGCTTTCCATTAAGAAGAAGGCGTAAGCCTTCTTTTTTTTATGGCTGTGTTAATTATAAGGTACGTACTATGTATTTTACAAAGGTTTAACTTGACACCTTTATTTATTTCTGCTATACTGTATACAGATAAACGAAAGGGGAACCGCATTATGAAGTCTGATTATATCACGCGCGCAAAGAAGTTTATGGTTAGTTTCATGCCCTATTTTGAAAGCTATAAGGACACCCGTGAAGCTGTACGGTATTATAACCATGATAAACATCGTCATGTGGAATATTATCATGGTATTGCACGTCGTTGTCTGTGTTTGGCTGATTACGCTGTGAAATGGGATTATAATTATGAAACTGTTGAGCGTTTTGGTGGATGCGAACAGGAAGTCATTAACTATCAGTTTGCGTGTGATTATGGCTATGACTATTTGTTTGCGGAGATTACGCGTATTGAAGTTAATGGTTATATCTTTTATGTGATGCCACGTATCACGGTGTTGGCCATGAACGCGGGAACGGATGAATATCATCCTGATGAAAGACTGTCATGTGATGAATATGATTTCATCTATAATACAATGAGGTTGTGCGACCTGCATGATGAAAACTGGGGTTTCCTTCATGGTGAAGTCAAGATTATTGACTATGCTAATACACACAGGGAAGATTAACTTCCCTGTTTAATTTTATGTTAATTATAATGGACGTGCGATATAATTTACACGATGGTAATAAAAAAGAAGGCGTAAGCCTTCTTTATTTAAGGTTTAATTAAATCCTGAACCATTTGATAAATCTTTTCATACTCCTCATTATAACGATACATATCAAACAAGTTTAGCCGCATACGGCGAACTTTTAGATTACTGGTTGGCGCTCGTTTTACAATCTCGCGCATTTGTTCTAAATCAAATTGCATATAATCTCTCCCTTCTGTTTATAGTATAATATATTTTCTATAAAATGTCAAGTTAAGATTGGGTAAATTAGAGTGTACGTACTTTCTATTTTACATATGTTTAACTTGACAGCATACTTTTTATCCTGTATAATAGACTTATAAAAAGAAAGGGGAAAATCGCTATGAAGTCTGATTATCGTGTGCGCGCTTTTAATTTCCTGAAGTCTATTTTTCCTTATATCTGCGATACAATGGAGAGTGCTTGGGAAACCGAACAGGCAGTATGGCGTTACAATGTAATTAAGTCGCGCAATGTTCAGTGTATGTCTGGCTCGGCGCGTATCGCACTGATTACCTCTGATTATGTAATCAAATGGGATTATGACGAAGAAAATGTGCAGGAAATTGGCGGTTGTGATGTTGAATATGAAAACTACCGCGAAGCGGTTGCGGCTGGTTATGGGCATCTGTTCGCGGAAACCACGCAGGTAGAATATAACGGTATTACTTTTAATATTATGCCGCGTGTTAAAAATATTGGCAGAAAGCATCACGCTTACGATATTGACCATTATATGACGCGCGAAGAATATAACTGGGTCAGTCACTTTATTAGTGATTTGCATAGTTATAACTGGGGCATCATGAATAATAGGGCGGTAATTATTGATTATGCTTATAGATATGATTGGGGATATTAAACCTCCCCATTTTTTAAGTAAATGTTAATTTAACTGTACGTTCGCTGTAATTAAAGAAAAATTAACGACCATCAAAGATGGTCGTCAACTTTTATTCGTTCAATATTTTCACAATGTGAAAAGGTATAAACCTCTATCCATCGCCATGCTTTTCCACAAGTTGAACACGTACCCTCAACAGTATCATAATATTTATTGCCATAATATTCACTGTCAAGAGTATCAATGGCGCGGACAAAATGCCCGCAATGAGGACATCTCATAAATTATCAATCCTCCTTACAAATTCCTTCAGCAAACTCGGCATCAAGAACATCAAAGTCAATTTCCGCGCCGAAGGTTTCGTCGTTCTTGGTAGTGAACTGATAGGAATAACCATCGAGATCTTCAAAAGCTACGATATTCTCATCACTCGCAAGAAAATCTTCAAACGCAATCCGCGCCCGCTTGATGCTGGAATAGGTGCCGAACACGCCACCATAAAAGTAATTGGAAAAGACAATGTAAATAACCATACTGTGAAGTCCCCTTTCGTTTTTTTCTGTATATAGTATAGCAAAAATTATATTCAATGTCAAGTTAAAAGTAAGTAAAATAGAATATACGTACATTTTAATTAACACGCACTTAATAAAAGAAAATCCGCCATAGGCGGATTTTCTTTTTGGATTATACCGCAAGGCGGTAGGTATTCGCCTTGCCCTTGGCTTCGGTCTTAATGACCTCATCCTTCATTTCGCGAAGGAGGATAGCCTGAACCTTCGCGGCGGTGAAGTCCTGCGGCAGGCGGTCAGCCGCGGCGGTGAAGATTTCCTTCGCCGTCATGTCGGTGGTGATGGTATCACGCAGGATAGGGAGAACCTGCGCCATCAGAGCAGAGCGGGCGTCAGCACGCTTGGCCTTGGCCTTGGCCTTGGCTTCATCACTGGTCTTGCGGGACTTTGCGATCTGGTCGCGGATTTTGGTGAGAACCTCAACGATTTCGGTGGGGTAGGGTTGAACCTCGGTGGAGTTGGTCACGGCGGCGATAGCGTAGTTCAGGGCATCAACGCGGGTCAGGGAATTCTTCATAGTATTTTCCTTTCTGGTTTGTGAGGTTTTCCTTCCTCTGTTGTGTATTCATTATAGCACGTTTTGTGCTTAATGTCAAGTTAAGAATTTGTTAATTCCAAGGGGTTTTCGCGGAGTTTAGCCTTTTCATTTTTTTTCGCAACGAAGCCTAATGCTGTTTTGACCTGTTGCTCCCCTTGGAACAATAATAGTATAGCAGAAATCGCGGTGAAAGTCAATACTTTGGCGAGTTAATTGTAAGTAAAATACAATGTACGTACATTATAATTTACATTTGCTTAATAAAAAAAGAAGGGCCTTTCGGCCTTTCTTTAATATTCAGGGTTTATGCCGATATACTTGGCAAGAATATTTAAGCGGTTCATTAGTCCGCGGCAATATCTGCTAATATTATCTTCTTCAATTTTGCCGTTGACATAATTTTGAATTGCTTCATAAACGGCGTAGCACTCGCGCATGTTAGGTACCTTTCGCCGCATACAAAATTCATCGGTGCCGCCCAAATCACGGAAGGGAAAATATTTAATGCCGGGTGTAATTGCGTGCTTTGCCGCAATTTTAGAAAGAATAAAGGTTTCTATTTCTGCGTCACTCAATGCCGTATGACTTTCCACAAAATCATATTTGTTAATCAGATACTGATAGGAAGATTCAGCGGAAGTCTTAAAGAACGTACCGGAATTAGTAAACATATTGTGATTGATACATTCGTTTTTGTAGGTAGGATTATTGAGAAGGTGAGTTGTGGCAAGCCCCCAAAGGTCAAACAGGATATACTCATTTCCACGAAAACGAAAAATATCGGGTTCAAAGTCGGGGTTAGGTTCGTTTTTGGTCTTACCATTCGCAATAATGGCGGCGGCGTTGCGCTGGTATTGCTCCCACTTGAAATAATCGGGGCTATACAGTTTACAAACATACAATTCAGTAAACGGAATGGCCTTCTTGAAATCAAACATAGAGTTAAATGCGCCCACGGCATCAACCTTTTTCAAATCATTTATCATAATATCCATGACATTATCCCAAGGAAGAACGGAAGTTTCACCCTTGGCGAGCATTTCAAGATAAATCGGGCGCTTTTCCGCATAGTATGCAGTATTGAATACGGCGGGAACGCTGAAAGTTTCGGCAATCAAAAATTGCTTACGCTCGGAAATATTACCCTTGCGGTCGGTAATAGTCCATCCAATATCATAAATCAGGGGCTTGGCAATAGCAATACGCTTTTTGCGCTCGGAGTCATTTCCCGCAATTTCATTTGCAAAGGGAAGGGTCGCGGTTTCGCTGTCCAGTACCATAAAATGCAGTTTCTTCATTTTTTTTTCCTTTCTGGTTTGTCGTTGTTTTCCTTCAACTTATGGGATAATTATACCATGTAAAAATGAAGGTGTCAAGTTAAAAGTATGTAAATCAAATTGTACGTACTATATAATTAACATTCGCTTAATAAAATAAAACCGCCCCGAAGGGCGGTTGGCTGGAATTACTTCGCCGTATAGGTGAAGGGGTTCTTGCCGTTGTCATGCTTGACAACTTCATCATTCCAGTAGTGCAGGAGCGCATACTGCAACTTAGCGGCAGTAAAACCCTGCGACCATTCGTCGCTGGCGGCAAAGATTTCCTTGACCGTCATCGGCTTGTCGCTCATAACGTCGAAGGCGATTTCCTTCGCCACATCGTAGGCGTTGCGGTTAGCCTGTGCCTTAGCGTTCAGGCGGTCATATTCGGCGTTAACTTCCTCACGCAGAACAGACAGGTCGATGGTTTCGTCGCCGTTGAGATAGTTGCGGATGGATTCAAGAGTGGACTTCTTCATAATGGTAATTCCTTTCTGGTTTGTTGGGTTTTCCTTCCCTTTGATGTATTTATTATACCATGATTTCGGTATAATGTCAAGTAAAGAGTTTGTTAAGTGGGGCGATTTCTCACTTTTGGTGGGTCAACGGCCTCTCTGCCCTCGCCCCTCTCAACAATAATAGTATAGCAGAATTTCAGATAAAAGTCAAGAGGTGGGTGCGTTAAATGAAAGTTAAATAGAAAGTACGTACATTATAATTAACATTGATTTCAAAATGAAATGGTGAGAGTGGCGAGGATCGAACTCGCGACCCACAGATTAAAGGTCTGTTGCTCTACCAACTGAGCTACACTCCCATAATATGAAAGGGTTCGGAAATATGCGCATATTTTTCCTTAATTCCTCGTGCGTTCCTATGCGACTTAATTATCGCAATCTTATAAGCGCGTTGGGTCTATTGCTATTTCCAACCATAGCCCCACACCCACGAAGTGGCTCAGAGGTTTTCCCTTTCAACAATATTATTATAATCCAATTTCCACTAAAAGTCAAGTTAATAATATGTAAAATTGAACATACGTACATTGAAATTAAAATGAAATTAACAAAGGAGAACGCTTATGCGTTCTCCCATTCTTCCCACGATTCCCAAAACGCGCCCCAATCATCGCAATCTTCCATGGGGTCGCGCACATAGCAAACGCCCTGTTCATAATAGGGGCAGTCCCAACCATTACAGGGGCAGTAAATGGGTTCTTGCTTGCCTGTGTTGTGGTCATAGTGGGTGCCGTTGCTTTCCTTAATAATCATACTTCCTCCTTAGGTACTTTATACCAAAAAATCTCATTATTATTAAAATAATAATACCAACCCTTATATAATACTCTTATCCTACCATTAGGGAAAATAGTAAAGGAATAAGCTACCCGCATTCTGTCAAGACCATTAAGGAATTGAGTTAAAGTTATATTATACATCATAATTATATTCCTTTCCCTTGTGCTTAACTTTGGGGTTCTTCTTCTTGTTGGGGATAACCTTAGTTACGGGATTAATCGCGCCCCAGTTACCGCGAATTTTGCGGACGACCTCGTAAGTAGAATTAGTATTTTGTTTCTTCATATTATTTTCTCACTTTCAGGATAAAGATTATTTCCTTAACTCTGGTATTAGTATAGCAGAAATAAAATGAAATGTCAAGTTAAATGATTATGAAATAGAATGTACGTTCATTTTAGTTAACACGAAATTAAAATGAAATTGTGTAAAAAAAAAGAAGGGGTTATTCCCCTTCCTTTTCCTTCTTTGCGGCTTCGCGCTTCGCCCTATCCTTGGCGGCCTTCTCCTCACGTTCGGCGGCACGCTGTGCCTTCGCTGCCTGCTTCGCGTTGTAGTCTGCGATTTCGGCGGCCATGAGTTCGTCGGCGGTCATGTCCTCGCGCTGTTCGGCGACGATGACGGCGATGCGGGCATAACGGCGTTCGCCGTTGATGTCCTCAACGATGCAACCAAACTGGCGATCGTTGATTTTCTGATAGTCGTACAGGTAGTCGTCAGTGCTGTTACCGAGAATGTCGTCAAAGATGGCGGAACGGATGTTAGAATCGACAACGGCCTTGGAAATCTTCATAGTGTTTTTCCTTTCTGGTTTGGAAGAGTTTTCCTTCTCTTATGTATTAATTATATCAGAAATCCGGAGGATTGTCAAGTTAAGAGTTTGTTACCCATTCATTTCATGAATGACCGCGCAGATGAATCCAACAATCAGCGGAATCACCCAACACAGAGCGCCATAAGGTACTTTACCCATTGTCCAAAGAACGTAGTCAATCAGCGCGGTAATAACGAACAAAAAGGAAATCTGTATCTTCATGGTTGTGCCTTTCTGGTTTTTAAGTGTTTTCCTTTACTTGTTGATATAAGTATAGCAGAAATTGTGGTAAAAGTCAATAGTTTTCTATGTTAATTGTCAGTAAAATAGATTGGACGTACACTGTAATTAACATAACGTTTAAAAATGGCGGTTAAACCGCCATCAAGGTATTAGTTGGGTTCATCTTCTTCATGTATCATGGCGTCAAGTCCCTTTTCGTTAAGGTTCTTGACAATCTTGCGGGCGTTGCGCTTGCGTTCCTTTTCCTTTTCTGCACGCTCTGCCTTTTCCTTGCGTGCGGCGGCCTTGTCGGCGCGATCTGCGAGGACAAGTTTCCAGTCCTCTGCGGCGGCGTAACCGTCATAAGCGTCATAACCGCCGTCACCGTTGCGAGTACCACGAGGAATGGACACCTTGATAAGCGCAAACTTTTCGTTGCCCTCACTGTCAACAACAGGGATGGTCAGTTCGCTGGCGCTAACTGGCATAACGTCAGTATCGTAAAGGTCAGACAGAGTGCCTATGATGGCGTTCAGAATGTTATTGCGGATTTCGGTTTCAAGAGATGCTTTGCTCATGGCGTTAGTCCTTTCTGGTTTTTTAGTGTTTTCCTTCACTTTCTGGAATTATTATAGCAGATTCAGAGAGAAAAGTCAAGTTAAGATTTTGTGTCAAAGAATGAAAAATCATTACGAATACATTCATAGGCGAAATAACAACAATAGGTATTGAAACGAAAAGCACAATCTTTGCACTTTGAGCAATTACTAACAGTTTCCATCAAAAAATCGTTTAGTTCTTCCATTTGACTTTCTCCTTTCACTTTCTATAATTATTATAGCATAAATTTCAAAAAAAGTCAAGTAAATTTTTTGTTAATTTGAATGTACGTACATTATAATTAACATAACCGCAATAAAGAAATCGGCTTACGCCGACTTTACAAATTCTGTTAAGATTTCGAAAATTTCGCTCGGCTCGTATGCTTCGCCGTTTTCCCATGTGGCGCGGTTTCGCGTTTCATCGTCAAACAAACAACCGCCGCCGCAAGTTTCCCATTTATTCACGCCATAAGGAATAATTTTAATTTCATCCCATTTAACCGACGGAAGATGCAAAGACAACCAAAACATTTTAGCACTTGTCACAAGCGCGTCATATTCGGGTGTGCTGGTTTTGGAAAGCCACGAAATAACACCTATTTCATAACCCATTTTTTGCAGGCGGTTCAGGTAACGCGCAAGCCGCGAAAGATTTACAAGTGGGCGGGCGATGGCATATGGTGTCGGGTCGCCGTCAATTAGCATAGCAAGCCAATTTTCCACGCCGTAAAGATCTGCGATTGTTCCGTCCATGTCAAACCAAATTTTCTTCATTGTGTGTTCCCCTTTCGTTTTCTATATATAGTATATATCAAAATGGATATTCTGTCAAGTTAAGTGTTTGTTAAATAGAATGTACGTACATTGAAATTAAAGTGGAATTTACATTCCACTTTGTTTTTTCCATTCTTTATATTCAGTATCATAAATAGTAAACCGATTCATGGAAGTCATGGTTCGTCCCCACATATCATATTCTTTAATGCCGCCATCCCATAAGCAATAAAAGAAAATAATAATTTGTACAGGAATAAATAGAAGAATGTAGATGGGCCATTTAACTTTAGCAGTTAGTAAAACACTTGCATCTCGTTCTTTAAGGTAGCAATTACAGCAGTATTTAATAAAAGGGTGACGCGCCTTGTAATTCATCAGGTAGGCGAAATCTTTGTAGCTAATTTTCTTCATAATTAGTAGCTCCCTTCATTTTCTATATATATTATAACAGCTTTCCAGCTTTGTGTCAAGTTAAGTTTATGTTAAAAGCAGCTTCCAGCTGCCAGCTTGGGTATGTTAAATTAATGTTAAGTTTACATAAACTTAACATAAAGTTAGGTACGACTAATAGACCCGATACACGGGTCAATTTACATAAACTTAACAGTTGCTTAACCATAACTTAACGTCTCCTTAACTCAAACATAACATTCACCTTCCTTATCCACTTTATACCATTTTAACGCAGTATAACGCGGTTGTCAAGTTAAATATCTGTAAATTATATTGTACGTACAATATAATTAATAAGCGGTTAACAAACCGCTTATTAGGGCCAAACTCACATGAGTGGTAGCTTGTCATAGTCAAACCGCGCGGCCCGGCAGGCGTTACGGAACGTGATCCGCCAAAGCTGGCGTGGGTCTTCGGTCTGGAGAATGTCGGGGTAGCGCTCGCCAGGCCAGTACATGCGGGCGGACGGCACGCCGTCCCACATGAAAAAGGTCACGCGGACGGTCGTGTGGGCGGTGATGGCGAAACCGTGAGCAGACTTAATAATACGCATAGATATACCTCCTTTATGTGTCGCTGTGGTTTTCCTTGATTACAGTAAGAGTATACCACAGAGCGCCAGGAAAGTCAAGTTAAAAGACGGTAAATTATAGCGGACGTACTATATAATTTACACAACAATAATAAAAAAGAATTGAGTTTCCTCAATTCTTTGCTACAATTTTAAGGTACCAAAGATATTGAGGTTGCTCAAAAGAGAGATAGTCAACCGCGATTCGCGCCTTGAGGCGGTCATAAAAAACGAGGGTTTGGGTTTCGGCGGTATTAGTGACAATGTACTTGGTCATGGGGCAAACCTCCTTTGTTTGATTAACTATATTATACCACAAAAATAGTGCGGGCACAAGAGATTTGAATGTAAAATTTATGGAAAATACAATGTACGTACAACATAATTTACATATAATTAAAAAAAGATTTGAGGTTTAGTCCCTCAAATCTTTTTCGCTGATTTCGGTCATAGTACCGAACAGGTAAATTGTCGGGTCATAAATCTTATCGCGGTTATTCCAAAGGAAATTACGTGCGGCGCGGGTAGTATGGAAAAAAGCATCTTCAAGTTTAAAGGTGTTCTTATCAAGATAGCAAATCATGTAAAGCGGAAGATTCATAGTTGCGACCTCCTTTATTTGATGTCTTATTATAGCACATTGAATATTAAGAAGTAAGCAATTATAGGTTAAGTTGCTGTAAAATATAAGGTACGTACTATATAATTAACATATAGTTTAAACAAAAAGGGCTTTCGCCCTTTATACGTTTATCGGGTAAATGTTAATTTCCTGCGTGCTGTGGTCATCAGGGTCAATATAGATAATGAGCGGGCAATCTTCAATATCGGAGAAGGAAAGCACTTGCAATCCTTCTGTTACGCAATGGTTAATTGCGTTTGCAATAGCTTCATCCTTGGTGTAGGCGGTTGCGGCGTATTCGTCACGCTTATCAATAATACGGTAAAACATGGGGTTACCTCCTCTCATTTGATAAGTCTATTATAACATAATATGATGTTAAAAAACAAGCAATTAGAGATTGAGTTTATGTAAATTATAAGGTACGTACAATATAATTAACAGTGATATAATAAAAATCACGCGGGTGGTTAATCCGCGTGATGGCCCGATCTATTAAATCTGTCTTACTTAACAATGATTTCCCGCACAAGCCAAGTCAAACCTGTGCAAAGTTCACGCCACCTTGCCGCCTGTATCGCCTCGCAACGGGATGTGTAATAGGCGGAACCCTGCAAACCTGTTTCACATTCAATCACGTACTTTTTCATTTTGAAATTCCCCTTTCTTTTGATAGATACAGTATATCATACAAATATAAAGATGTCAAGTTAAATAACGGTAAAATTGAAGTTACGTACTTTTGATTTAATATAAAATTAAAGTGGATGGATTACTCCATCCACTTCGGGGTATACTCGCGATTGCAGTAAAAGAAATGGCAAAAATGATAATCATCGCCGGACAACCAAATATTGTAATAACTCTCCATGTCAGTTTCGCGGGCGAAGTTCACTTCGGTCGGGTACTTGTTCTCAAGAAGCTGGTAAACGATAGTGTACAACATTGTTTTGCCCTCCCTTGTTTTGATAAGACAATTATAGCATGGGGTAGGTAATATGTCAAGTTAAAAGATAGTAAAATCTGATGCACGTATATTATTTTTAAAATGAAATTAACTTTTGGGATATTGAAATATAAAAATGGGATATGAAAATAAAATTGAAATTGAAATTGAAATTATAGGAAATGAAATTGAAATTGAAATTCAAAATGAAATTATAGGAGTCAAAATGAAATTACAATATATAAATTATATGTAAAGATGAGTGTACATGCATTTAATTTAACATAATAATAAAGGTTGGATTAACCGACCTTTATTGCGTCAACATACCAATCTAATCCTGTGCAATTTTTCCGAAAACGTGCTGCGGCAAGGGCTGCCGCATGGGTATCGTAGTATCCAATACCTTGAAAACCATTAATGCAACGAATAATGTACTTATACATTTATAATCTACCTCCTTTTATAAATTTATTATATCATAAAAGTATTTTGATGTCAATTATTTTTATGTTAAAAAGAATGAACATACTGTATATTTAACATAAACTTAATTTATAATAATAAGAATAAGCACTATTAATGAAATAGTGCTGGTAATATAACAATTAAACCAAATCCTATTACGCCCATTATTATTTCAAACAAAATTGCTATAATATTTTTGATTATTTTTTTAACATCTTGGCAAGTTAATTGATATATCCACATATTAAATTTATAAGATAAAGAATTTCGAGTTCGCTTCATAACATATCGCCTCCTTTTTTATGTTAATAAAAGTATATCATATTTCATTATAAAAAGCAAGTACAAAAATAAATTTATATTATGATTATTATTTGACATAAATTATAATAAATGTCTAATTTAATGATTTTGTTAATTATAATGTACATGCAAGTGATTTAATGATTATTTAACTTGTTTTTGTATTTATTATGTGCTATACTATATATAATAAAAAGAAAGGGGATTCACCACTATGATGCCTATTTATAATGCTTCTACTCTTTTTCAAATTACTACTAACGCCCGCCTTGCCGAATATAATCGCATTAAAAATGATTATGTTCCCGCGGCACTTTGCAAAGTCAATGAAGCAAATTTCGCCGCGGCTAATGCTGGGTTTCAATCTGCTGTGAAAGATTTTAATCTTCTGTGTATGGGTCTTACCACAGAAGAAGCGCAAAACTATTTTAGAATTGGTTTGAAAGCCGAATTAGAAGAACTCGGATTCAAACTGGAAATTAAACTTAATAACGGTATGATGAAAGTAACGTGTAAATGGTAATTGCGGGCAACCGCAATTTCATTTTATATAGGATAATTAAAAATAATATTATTAATGTACTGTAAATTATAAAGTACGTGCATTATATTTTACATAAAATTAAAATGGTATGTTAAACATACCATTTCATTATTTCTTCCAAATCCTTTATCTCATGCGAATAGCAATCAATAGAGATTTCCATGTAACCCGGCGCGGGCCAATGCTCATCTATGGTATAATCAAAACCGTAATCATTTAGTTGCTCAAACATGGTTTCGTTGTCCGTGTTCATCTCCACAATATAGCACTTCGTTGTCATTTCAAATTACCGTCCTTTCCTCAATTTCTATAATCATTATACCACATCATTAGATAAAAAGCAATAGTTTAATGTTAATTTTATGATAATATCAATGTACGTACATTATATTTAACATAATGATAATTAAAAGGCGCTTAATAGCGCCTTTTCCTATTAAATTTTGCACTTTGTTGGTTAAATCTGTCATATGCACTTACTTGTCTATAACTGTTATATTCTTGTTCGGTAATTTCTTGACCGAATATTGCTATTCGTGTATGCTTTACACTTGGCATCCTGCGCGCTTTGTCGCACGCTTCAAGTAGATTGTTTGCCGCGATTGCGAACTTTATTTCAGTGCTGTGACCCATTCCGCAATGCCCACGATGACACAATACCATAAAGTACCTCATTGTTAAGTCTCCTTTCGTTTCTTTCTGGTTATATTATATCAAATAAGATGAAACGTGTCAAGTTAAGTTTATATTAAAATGAAAGTACGTGCATTTAAATTAACATAAATTAAAAAGAATTTTGAGGGTTATTAACCCTCAAATTCTTTACTTAACTTTACAGTCAAGTGCGTGAATCATTCGTGCAAGGACTTCGGCACAATGCACGCTGACATCACCACGATCCCATGGAAAACCAATGGTTTCCCATTGTCCCCAATCATTCCAATCATTTTTTTCGACTTCTGGATTGTAAAGACCACCATAGCAAGGGCTGCCCATACTACCGTTATGGCAAATAGCATCGGCGTCAGGATAGTCCTTGAAGGTGACAACCCAACCATGCTGGTAATAACTTACCTTATCAATCTTAACATTATTCGCGCGACATGCGTTAACGAGATCAACAAGGGAATTGATATAAGCGGCGTCAATCTGCTGATTGGTGAAAGCAATTTCATTGTTAGCCATAAATAATTACCTCTCTTTTATTTATTATATACAGTATATCATATTTCTTTATATTTGTCAAGTTAAGCTAATGTTAAGTTCAGTGTACGTGCAGCTTACTTTACATAAACTTAACTTCCCAGCTGCCATGTTAATTTTATGTTAAATTTACTGCGGTTCCCAGCTGCGTTTATACAGCTCCGCCCCAGCTCCAAGTTCCAGCTCCCATGGCGCATATTAGGACCTGGCGAATAGTATATATGGGGTGGGCCTGGGGCTGGGCCGGCCCTGGCGCCTGGCGCTTTACTCTGCTAAAGTGGCACAGTGCAAAGGCAACCGCCGGTTGATGCAACCGCCGGTTGATTCTACCCACAGTTGCGCAACCATAGGTTGCGCAACCATAGGTTGTACAACCGCTGATTGATTCTCTTATTAGTTGCGTGCTACTTTTAAGCGACTTTGTTAATTTCTTAACATACATTTTACATCCCGCCTTTCATGTACATAATAGCATAATTTGTTAAAATTTTGAAAAAATCCAGTGTACAGCAAAACACTTTACATAAATGCCACAATTAGCACTCAGCACCCAGGAGTGCTAATAATTGCATAAAAATACATCAATATGAATAAATATACATCAATACTACTGAAAAAAAAGTCAATAAAATGACCATGGATTTATAAAGAATATTAGATCAAATTAGACTATTCCGAGGCATTTGTGTAATTTTCAAGTAAAAAGGATTGACAGAAAAATCCCCATATTCTATAATGTCTATAATGCTGAATAGGCAGAACACATTATAAGATGTCGGCGGACAATAAACGCAGAAAGTGAGGAAAGACTATGAAACGCTGGAATGATTTGAACAGATTTAGTTATTCGGTGCTGTTGGTGGTAAACATTGATTCTATCTTTCAATACATCTCTACAATCTATACCGTAGACTATAAAAAGAAATTGACAAGGGTCGATGCTTATAATACTTTGTCCTATCAACTTGACGAGATTTCGACCGATTTCCGTGTTCGTGTTTATGGTAATCTTGACGCGCGACAGTTTGTTGATGACGTAACTATTGAGGGTAATTGGTACTACTCAACAGCAATTGAATACTTTGAAGTAATTGGTACACTGTGCGATAATGAGTTCATGATTTTTTCTGATGACAGAGATGAGTTAATTGCTATGATTAACACAATTCATGATAATTGTGTTTCTTGTGGTATTCATGGGGAATTTACTGAAATCACAATGCACAATCGTCCTATTGACTGGAACTATGGCAAGTTTTAATCACACAATGACAGATAAGAAAGAGAGGATTTAACCATGAAGATGGCATCAAAAATGTTTTGCAAGTATATTCGCGATATGCAAGCGGATTTTGTGGCGATTCCTGTAGAGGGCGATTGCTTGAAAGTTGCTATAGTTGCGCCGGATATGGTAGTTAAATGTATAGAGAATAGCGCAAGGGTAATTGAGCGGCGCAAGGGTGAACGATATGCACGGATGAAGAGGGTATATACGGCTACGATTGTTTGCCCTTTATGGCGCCCTGTCGCGTTGATAGATACGCCGTACAAGCATTTCAAAGATATACCTAAACATTGCGGGATGCTGTCAAGGGGCTTTGAAATACTTGTTGCAGAGGTTACACACGGTGAACACAAGGGTGATAATGCGGGGGTTGTTGATGTAAAGAACAGCGATTACGGGGATTTAGAATGTAAAAGCGGGGGGTCTAAATTCTATCATACATTCATCGCAACAATATGACGACAAAAGCAGGGCAAACGCCCTGCTTTTTTATGCCTTTATTGCCTACAAAACCTATAGGGGCGGTAGGATTCGGGAGTTAGTCCAGGCTAACTCCTGGGCGACCAGGGCCCCTCCCCAAATTCCACCAACTATTTTATTTTTAAAGTAAATTCCAAACCACCATATCCAAACACTTGACTTTTCCCGCAAAATATGTTAAAATCTAAAATGAAGGAAGTTGTATCTCTCCGGAGATGCTACAAATGAAGAAAAAATACTCACTTGATTATTCAATAGAACGCGACGTGGACCGCCTAGAGGCAGTTCGCGCTA
>Ga0310786_10004279_pt1 | contig 19968 bp, 14 predicted proteins | sample AusTroGonzalo_MG_FD_203881 | JGI IMG/M metagenome (GOLD analysis project Ga0310786, IMG submission 203881) | Bovine rumen microbial communities from tropical cattle in Woodstock, Queensland, Australia - Gonzalo_03 (v2) (version 2) | ecosystem: Host-associated > Mammals > Digestive system >... | reverse complement strand
GGCCTTGGATCGCACATGCGCTGCAGCAGTTCAACGACGTGTCGCGGCGTCTTCGGACGCATCGTGCGGATGTCGGGGATGCGCTCCCCCCGCACGGCCCGGGCCATGATCTCCGCCTGCGTCGCATCAGCGTTGGGACGCTCCCCGGCCAGCATCTCCCAGAGCACGATTCCAAGCGAATAAATGTCGGCCCGGCAGTCTGCGCTATGCGAATCGAGCAAATGCTCCGGCGACATGTACGACGGAGTGCCGACGATCACGTTGGACATCGTGAGCACCGTGGACATGTCGCTCTCGACCTTTGCCACGCCGAGGTCGGCCAGCACCGGCTCTCCCGCCGCATCGAAGAGTATGTTGTCAGGCTTCACGTCGCGGTGCACGGCACCCGCCTCCGAGACCGCTTCCAGAGCCTCGGCGATTCCGCGGACGACGTTAAGCGCCTCGCGGTAGGAGAAACGTTCGCCAGCGAGGAGCTTTTCCGAGATCTTGTCGCGCAGGCTGCCCCCGCTTGCATAGTCCATCACCATAAACGCCAGACCCGTCTCGGGGTCTCGCCCGACTTCATAGACCTTCACGAGATTCGGATGCTCAATCCGCATTGCGATCTCGGCCTCACGGATGAACCGGAGCTCGAAGTCGCGTGTCCTGATCGTCGGATACATCACCTTGACGACCAGTTCCGCCTCATTCCCGGGGTCGCGCACCAGATAGACAGCCCCCATGCCGCCTTCGCCAAGCTTTTTGACGACAACATAGTCGCCAAACGTCCCGCCGGGACTAAGCAAGGCTGTCGGCACAGGCGTCACTTTCCGTTCTTGGCCTTCCACTCTCCAACATAGTCGGGCCCGACCACGATGTGAAACACATTGATGAAGGGGGGGCTCCACGGGTGTCCACTCGCGAAAACCATTTCCGGTGTGCCGTCGTCAACATAGCGGAACGGGTCGGTCTCTTTTGGCCGGTAGTTCAGGGCCTTTGCAAGATGCAGGGCCATCTTGGGGTCTTTCCCAATGCCTTGCAGCACGCTCCTTCGGTCAACACCCTCGGCGCTCAGGGAAATGCGGTCGAGGCAGTGACTTCTAGAAAGGTTAGAAAAGACGAGATTCTTCTCCTTTTGAAGATCGGATGCACCAACTATGAGCGCCTGTGCAAAGAACATAATGCAAGGGGACTTGATCTCCCTTATTGTCTTGTAGTCGGCGAACATACCCTTTGCGTGCACAGCATTCATCCACTGATTGTCCAGCCTAGACCCGTGGATTTCGTTCCAAGACTTGTAACCCGCCCGAAGACTGAAGGCCGACAACTGGAGTAGTTCGCCCTGGGTCGGAAGGCGAAACACCCAGCCTTTGGGCAGCGACGAGCCGAACTTCTCGTTCATCCACTTGGCATACTGTTCTGCATATTCAATCAACGGGCAGGCCAAGATGATGGCGTCCTTGTCGTCCGCAAACTTCTCTTCGAAGAAGTCCCCTCCCATCCTGTCAATGTCAATGCCCGCAAGGCGGAATTGACGCGAAGTGACGGGAATTCGCGTAATCCAGAACGGCCGCGTGATGCAAATCTCGTGCTGTGGCAATCGCTGCCTTTCGTTGAAATAACGGGCCGAGCCCGCGGAAATCGCGACGAAAGGCAGGATCTCGCCGCCGCCAATGTCAAAATCCAGGCATCGAGGGCCTTTAAAGTTCTTCGGGAGCGCCCAGTCGCCCTGCCTGCCGCCGCCGCGCACCGCGGGCTGCGGCTCCGCGACGCGCGGCTTCTCAGCCACTTTGACCTTGGCGGGCGGCTCTGCCGCCGCCGGTTCGCCCTTCTGCTGTGTCTCGCCCGCGCCTCCGCCGACTTCGGCGATGCGCTTCTTCGCCAGCATGAGCTTGAGCCCTGGGAGCTTGCCCGCGTCTATCGCCCTGCGGTATAGCGAAGCGGCGTATTCCCGGAACGGATCCCCGTCCACCCCGTCGATATCGGGCTGGTAGCCCCACCAGAAGTCGGCCGCCTCCGCTATGTCGCCATCCTCGGCCTTCACGGCCGCCGCCTCCTTGCCGCGGAGCTCGAGAAAGTGCTCGCGCGCGGCCTTCCAGTCCCCCATCTGCGCACACCGCACCGCGAGAAGCCGCCGCGTTTGCCTGTCGGCCGGCGACGCCTTCAGCTGCTTTTCGAGTTTGCCCCTCTCATCCATGGCGGCCATGCGCCGGCATATGCCGTCGTAGAGGTTGAAGATGGCGCTTCCGTTCTTCTTCGGGATTCGCTTCAGCTTCTCGCGCAGTATCTCGGCCACTACCTTGTCGGGGACGTCCTTCACCGCCGCTTTTAGGTGGTCAATCGCGCTGATGGCCTCGTCGTAGCTGCCGCCCTGGACGTATAGCCCGAACGCGCCCTTGTAGAGCAGGAACTTCGCCGCCTCGCCCTGCGCGTCGCCTGCCAGCCTCTCGGCGTTCGCCGCAACCTGCGACGGCTTGATCTTGCCGGACTTCATCGCCTGTATGTCGCTGGCCATCAGCTCGTTCACAAGGCCCTGCACGCTCTTGAGTTCACCGCGTGACGGCATGGACATCGCTGCCGCACACGACATGACGCACGCCGCCAGGCACATTACTTTCCTTTTCATCGCTACTATCCTCCTTTACAATATACTACGGACGAGCGGCGAAAACGCACCACTGAAATTTTATTTTTCTTTTTATGAAACAGACGAGGGTATGGAGAAGATCTCATCCGTCTGGATGTCCGATTCCGAACCGCCCAAAGACAGGAGCCATGCGACAATCGCTGCGGCAACCAGCAGCGCGACGGCGACAGCAGCGGCTGCGAGGGCCTTGCACAGCCTGCCGCGCCTTGACGGCGCAAAATGGGGCGCCGAACGGCACGCAGGGTCTGACGCCAGCAGCGCGGCGAAGAGGGTACGCCATCTGGGGTCGAACGGCGCGAGCAAATCGAACGCGCGCGGGCCCGGCTCGTACCACATGCCCGTCAGCAGCCGGAAGAAAGCGACGCCAAGCGCATAGTGGTCGGTCGCGGCGGACGGCTCGCGGCCCTCGCGTATCTCCGGCGCCAGATACGCCACCGTTCCAAGGACGCGCTTCACATCCGTTTCTCCGGACGCCATTGTGCACGACACGTCCAGCTCCTTCCGGAGCTCAGGATCGGCGATCCGCGATATTCCGAAGTCGGAGAGCATGGCATGTCCGTCGTGGCCGACGAGGATGTTCTGGAGCTTGACGTCGCGGTGGACCACCCCGGACGCATGCACGAAAGCGAGCGCCTCGCGCACGTCGTCGTACCAGCCGGCTATCTGCGACTCTGGCAACCCGCCGGCCTGCGGCACTTCGCCGAGATTCTTCGGAACGCCGTCTGGGCCCTCGACATAGTCCATCACGAACCATGCGAAATCATCCGCAACGCCCATGTCGTATACCCTGACGACCCCGGGATGGCGCAGCCGCGCCAGCAGACGACCCTCAGCCAGAAAGCGCTTGCGGAAGAAATCAGCCCCCGCCCCGGCGAAGACGAATGCCTTCAGTGCCATTCGGCTGTCGAGCTGGACATGACGCACCTCGTAGACCGCGCCTACCGCACCGACTCCTATGGGGCGGACGACCTTCCACTGGCCAACCGTCATTCCTATCGATATCGCCCTGAAAGCAGGCGCGCGGCTATGGCGAAGCGGCATGGTCTATTACAAGCCTGCGCACCCTGCCGGAGAAGAAGGACGAGTCATTCGACGGGGTGCCGCCGAGAATCGCCGTGTTCATGAACACCGCAAGCATCGTCACCGGCTTCCTGGCAGTCTCGCCGTCCATCGTCACCAGCATGTCCGTCCCGTCATGGCGAGCCACAAGAGAATGCCACTCCTCTGGAGCGGCCCTGAGACCCGTGCGGAACTCGAACGGCCTGCCGTGGTCGCGCGGCGCCGCCACATACCCCGAAACGACGACCTCGCCCCTGTCGAGGACGATTTCGTACAAGCCGATCCTGTCTGCATGGCGAACGGTGAAGAGGGTCTCCTTCCGCGCCGCGCCAGTCCCGGACTGGCAGAACTCCAGCACAATCGTCGCCGCCGCCCACTGCGGGACGGTCTCGTGCGGGAAGCTCACGAAGTCGTCCACACCGTCGAACACAAGCTCCCAGGCGCCGGAGTCGCCTTTTTTGCGAAGAGGCTGAGAGCCCTTCGACTGGCGCCAGAACATGCTGCCGCGCGGGAACGGTCCCTCGAGCGAGCTGCCGCGGTTCCATAGCGACGCAAGCGCGGCCGTGGAGCCGAGGATGCCGAAGAAATGGCGCTCGCCGCTCGCCGGGCGCATGACGTCGCCCGCTTCCGGCGAGAAGTCGTATTCCAGCCGGGGGATCCGTGCGCGCGGCAGCACACATTCGACCGGGCGCTCCTTCAGCGCGGATTGCACCAGCTGCGTTCTTCTAATGCCGTCCGACTTCTCCATGACGATCGGACGAGACCGCCACGTCTTGCCGTCCATGGTCACAACCTGCAGATGGTACATCATGGAATTGCGGTCCGCGTCGGGAGCGATGGCGAAGCGGCACTCCCTCGCCTTCAGGGACGACGGATAGCGGCTTTGGAGCCTGAAACGCGCCACTGCGCATTCCGCACCGTACTTGCCGCCCCCGGTGGCCCATGCGCCGAGGCGCGACACCTCGGAGAGCGAGACTTCCGCGTCCGGCATGACCCCGCGGGCCTTGATCGCAAGCCTGGCGTCGGCAAGCCGGGAGCGCGGAATTCGCAGGAACACGTTGGGGTTGTCGACGAAGAACCGGTCGAACTCGAAGCGCTCGCCGCGTTCCTCGCGCTTCCAGCTCAGCCATTCCGCCTCCGGGATGCCCGAGACCTGGAAGCTGTAGGAATTCGTCACCGATATCTCGCGCGTCGTGGCGATGGTGAACACCGCATGCTCGTCGTCCTCCCGGAAGCGCGAGCATGCGCTGGCCGGATTGTGGATGTACTGTATCCAGCCGTTGCCGCACAGCATTGCGTGGCGGATCGGCGAACCGCAGGAGATGTCGGCGTGCAGCTTGCCGTCTTTCAGCGCGAACTCGCGGCAAGTCACCGGAGCAAGGTCGCGGAGCGGCTGCTTGACGTCCTTGCGGTTCCAGCTGTTGGCGGGCGCAAGGTCAATCGGGTGGAAGCCCGTCACCCGCACCGCGGGCGCGGCGCCCTTCTTCCACGAGAGCCGCACGTCGACTGCGCGGGAGAGCGGCGCGAGCTCGTCGGAGTGGACGTCCCACCACGCCGTGTCGACGACATCCTCGCGCAGCGTCTTTGCCGGAAGCGACGCCAGCAGTCCGCCGCGGTCGTCGAACAGCTCGAGCGACACTTCCAAAGGCCCGGTTCGCGATCCGTCCGGCACGTTCGCCGCCTCGAAGTAAAGCCACTCTCCGGGCGAGAGCGCCTTGCGATACGAAAGAATGACGTTCGGGATCGACGTGTCGTCCCCTTCCATGACGGTCTGCGGGCGCTTGCGCAGGACGGCGTTGTAGTAGCGGAAGAAGCGCTTCGTGGAATAGCCGTTGCAGAGCGTCGGCTGCCAGCAGGTGGACTCGTTGAGCTCGTCCCACTCGGGTATGAGGATCACGTCGGGGTCGCCGGCTATGGCCGCCTCGAAGCTCTCGCGCAGCGTGCGCGTCCCCATCGCGTTGGCGGTGTGGTTCTGGTGGTAGCCGTTCTGGTGGCCGATGCTGAGAGTGAAACCAAGTAGCTTCTTCCCCTTGAACTCCGGCTCGTCCACGACTGCGCGGGCGGTTTGCGTCATCTGCTTGTGGTAGCCGCCGTTGAACACGAACGTCTGGTTCGTCATGGCGGAGTTGGACATCGTACCGTCCAGTATGATGCCGTCGGCGGCGCGCAGCATGTCGCGGAAATGCGCCTTCATCTGGGCCATACGCGACTCGTTGACGCGACCGGTCTTCCACCAGTCGTATCCGCCGAGGCCCCACGACGTCGAAGCCATGTAGAGAAAGGTGTCGCCAAGGCGCTCGCGGGCCAGCTTCAGCTTGGCGGCCAGCTGTTCCGGCGTGTTGTGGCGGTCAGCCCAGTACGAAAGGACGATCGTCTTGCCGTCGTGCTTCGCCGAGCAGCCGTACCTGACGGCGTTGCCGATCTGCTCGATGTCCGGGTCGGTTTCGCTGTCCCGCCAGAAATTTACGATTGGCACCAGGATCGTGCCCGACGTCGAGTTCCTGGCGCGCCATTGCCGCATGCGGTAGCGTTTCGGGAAGATCGCGAAGCCGTCCATCCCATAGCTCTTGCACACCGCGCAGGAGGCGTTGACGTCGGCCATCGAATTGTACTCGCACCATCCTGGGGCGAAGGGAAGACCCGCCCTGTTTGCGTCCTCGGGCAGGTCCACGTCCACGACAAGCGGCTGGTCCGGGTATCGTCCGAGATACCCTCGCGCCTGCTCGCGCACGGGATAGTATACCCACTGGTTGACCACGACCGGTTCGGCGAGCGTCGCCGCTAAAAGCAACGGAAAGAATGCTGTCATTGTTGTGCTCCTCAATTATGCTGGCCAGTCGCGCTACGGACGCCCGAAACGCCGTTCAGCCACGGCATGGTCGACGACGAGCTTGCGCACCTTCCCCGTGAAGAAGTCAGTTTCGTTCCTCGGATTGCCGCCCATTATGGCCGTGTTCATGAACACCGCCGGCATGGCGACCTCCTGCGAAGCCGTCTTGCCGTCGAGACTTGCTTTCAGCTCCGTTCCCGTATGCCATACCCTCAAGGAATGCCACACATCAGGACTGGCGGAAAGACCGGTGCGGAATTCAAAGGGCATGCCAGAGACCTTTTCGTCGGAAGAACAACCCTTTACGACAATCTCGCCCTTGTCCAAGATGATTTCATAGAGGCCCACGCGATTATCGTACCTGGCGGCAAAAAGCGTCTCTACACGGCTCGTGCATGAATGCGCCTGGCTGAATTCTATCTCGATCGCCGCCGCCGCCCATTGCGGAACCGTCTCCTGCGGGAAACTCACGAAATCGTCGATGCCGTCAAAAACAAGTTCCCATCTGCCGTCCGCCCCCTGTACACGCGCAGGGTGCGGATCCTTCACCTTCCCCCAATACGCCCCGCTGCGGGGGATGGCGCCCTCGAGCGAACTGCCTCTGTTCCAGAGCGTGACGAGGGATGCCTGCGAACCCAGTATTCCGAAGAAATGCCGTTCGCCGCTTTCGGGGCGCATCACATCGCCAGCCGCCGGCGAGAAATCGTACTCGAGACGCGGTACGCGCGAACGTGGCAGGTTGCACGGCACCGTATGTCCCTTGAGCGCGGCATATACGACCGTCTTCGCCGTTGCGCCAGGTTTTTCAACGACAATGGGACGCGACCGCCACGTCTTGCCGTCCATCGTCACGACCTGCAGATGGTACATCATGGAATTGCGGTCGGCGTCCGGCGCGACGGCGAAACGGCATTCGTTGGCGTTCAACGACGACGGATAGCGGCTTTGCAGGCCAAACCGCATGACCGAGCATTCCGCACCGTGCGAATTGCCGCCCACGGCCCACGCGCCAAGGCGCGACACTTCGGACAGTGCGATCTCGGCGCCGTGGATCTCCAATGGACAGTCGATTACGATCTTCGCCTCTGCAAGCCTTGCGCGCGGAATGCGCAGGTACACGTTGGGATTGTCCATGAAAAGTCTGTTGAACGAAAACCGTTCACCGCGCTCCTCGCGCTTCCAGCACAGCCATTCCGCCTCCGGAACGCCCGGAACAGAAAAGCTGTAATTGTTCGTGATGATAGCCATGCACGTCGAAGCGACGGCAAACACCGCATGGTCTTCGTCTTCGCGGAAACGCGAACATGCGCTTGCTGGATTGTGGATGTATTGTATCCAGCCATTGCCGCAGAGCATGGCGTGGCGGATCGGCGAACCGCAGGAGATGTCGGCGTGAATCTTGCCGTCTTTCAGCGCGAACTCGCGGCACTTCACCGGCGCAAGGTCGCGGAGCGGCTGCTTCACGTCCTTCTGGTTCCAGCTGTTGGCAGGCGCAAGGTCTATCGGGTGGAATCCGGCGACCTCCGTTGCGGCGGTATCGCCCTTGCTCCATTTGAGGCGCACGTCCACAGTGCGGGCGAGCGGCGCTATCTCATCCGAATGGACGTCCCACCAGGCGACATCGAGCGCATCTTCGCGCAAGGTTTTCGCGGGAAGCGACGCGAGCACCTTGCCGTCCGCATCCGCCAGTTCGAGCGAGACATTCACCTCGCCCGTGCGAGATCCGTCAGGCACGTTCACCGCCTCGAAGTAAAGCCATTCGCCCGGCGAAAGCGCCTTGCGATACGAGAGGATGACGTTCGGGATCGAAGTGTCGTCCCCTTCCATGACAGTCTGCGGGCGCTTGCGCAGGACGGCATCGTAGTATCGGAAAAGGCGCTTCGTCGAATACCCGTTGTACAACGTGGGTTGCCAGCTCGTGGATTCGTTGAGTTCGTCCCATTCCGGAATGAGGATCACGTCGGGATCTCCGGCGATCACGGCCTCGAAACTTTCGCGCAACGTGCGCGTGCCCATTGCGTTGGCGGTGAAGCTCTGGTGGTAGCTGTTCTGGTGACCGATGCTGAGCGTAAAGCCGAGAAGCTTCTTGCCCTTGAACTCGGGTTCGTCGACTACGGCACGGGCCGCACGGGTCATCAGCTTGTGGTATCCGCCTGCGAAAACGCGAGTCTTGTTGGTGACGGCATGGTTGGACATCGTCCCGTCGAGGATTATGCCGTCCGCAACTCGCAGCATGTCGCGAAAGTGCTCCTTCATCTGTTCCATCCGGTGCTTGCCTACGGCCCCCGTCGCCCGCCAGTCCCATACGCCCCGCTCCCATGATGTCGCCGCCATGTAGAGAAACGTGTCGCCAAGCCGTTCGTGCGCAAGCTTCAGCTTTTTTGCCAGCTGCTCCGGCTTGTTGAAACGGTCGGTCCAGTACGAAAGGACGATCGTCTTTCCGTCATGTTTCGCGCCGCATCCGTATTCCACCGCCTTGCCGATGGACTTTATGTCGCCGTCGGTATCCTTGTCGCGCCAGAAGTTGACGATCGGCATCGTAAGCATGCCCTTTGCCGCGCTATCCTTCGCCCTCCAGTGGAGCGGACGGTACCTTGCCGGGAAGAACGCGAATCCATCGAGTCCGTACCGCTTCCCTTCCGCGTACGAGGCATTTATGTCGGCCATCGAGTTGTATTCGCACCAGGCCGGGTACTGCGGGATCCCCTTCTTGTCGGCATCTTCAGGCAAATCGCTGTCGACGACAAGCGGCTGGTCTGGATACCGCCCAAGATATCCGCGGGCCTGTTCCCGAACGGGATAATACTGCCACTGCGTTACGACTATCGGATTGCCGAGCGTGGCGGCGAAAACAAGTGGCATGATTGCATTCATGGTTCTTTGATCCCTCGTGCTTGGCATCCTCGCCTTGCATCAACATCAACTTCTTGATGACACGCGATGCGGGCGAACACGTGGCGAAAACCAGACCCTCTGCCGCTATTCCACAGCTTCTTCGCCAGACTCGTCGTCATGTTCCGTGTAGCACACGCGGAAGCCGTAATGATCGTTGGCGGTATTGGAATACGAAATCGCAATGGCCCATCTTGTTACGACCGCACCTATGGAATCGCCCCAACCGCCACCGCGCCGCGCTCTCCGCCCGTTCTCGCTCTTCGTGCCACCCATCGGATTGACCTGCACCACAGTATCATCGGGATTGGTTTCAAGATAGTCCAGCACCCATTCGGATGCGTTGCCAAGCATGTCATAGAGGCCATACGCATTTGGCGCGTAGGAACCGACCTTCGCCGTGCCGTGCGAAGTGTCGCAGTCCGCCTCAGGCACTGGATATGAGGAGTTCCCCCATACATTAGTGACTCCGCCATTCCACCTGTAGCGAGCCAACTTGTCAAGGTTTGCGTCCTTGGTGTTGGAGTTGAACGTCGTCTGTACGTAATTTTCGCCGGAGTAGAGTGGCGTGGACGTATTCGCGGCCATGCAGGCAATCTCCCACTGGGCACCAGACGGCAGATCGAGCCGCTCCAGACCGGTTCTCTTGCGGAATACGTCAAACCACGTGTTATTGTCAACCTGCCTGGCAGTGGCGATGGACACGTCCTTTTCCCACTTTGCGCCAAGGACAGTCCCCCGCAGACTATCATACTTTATCATTTCCGCCGGTCGCGTGGCCGCGTATGCGGCATTGTTGAAGTGGTGCGCTACGGTAGCCACCCCCATCTTGGCATACTGTTCCTGCGTAACCTCGAATACACTTATCCAGTAGTCGCTCGTCAGCTTGACAGTACGTTCCTTGTCGCGTGTTCCGTTGCCGGACCACGAGGTGGCATTGGCCGTACCGATGGTGATCGCCTGATTCGCAATCGGAATCTTCCTAAACACCATGTGCGTCGTCATGTATTTTACGTCGTTGGTGACACCCGTCCACACTATTGGATTGGGAAGAGGCGTGTTGAAGTTGCTTCCGAAAACGGAGTAGTCCGTCTCGTATGTTCCGTACTTTCCGTTCAGCAGGTCGGCGCGCGAAACATACGTGATGTTCGAGGCGTTGACAAGATCGACAATCATGTAAATGGCGTCCGTCATGCCGCCCGGCGAGTCGGCGAGCGACAATGACACAGTGACGTCCGCATCGCGCCGCACGCTTGCGGGCAGCTGCCCTGCGTCTATGGCGAATACATGCAGTCCGTTGCCGACACCATACAGGTCGCCGACGAGGAAGGTGGTCTTCTCCAAGCCTGAGACGTCTATCGGCTCTCCTCCCTGGCTCAATGCCACGGACACGTCCTGCGGCGCGGTCGCCCCGGAAAGCACATACTCCACCCTGACCAACCCGTTCCACGGCCACTGCTGGCGAACGACCATGCGGTCGACGGTTGCAGCGTTCAAAAAGGCGGCGGCAAGCGCTGACAATGCAAATATCGTTCCTTTCATCTCAATCCTCCTTTATGCACAATCTGAAACCTTGAGAACTGACCGAGCTTGAACGCGAATTCTTTGGGCGATAGGAGAGGTTGCAGAAACGTGGCCCTAGCGCCCAGTTTCCTCCACGTTGGGCGCAACGGTCGCTGTTGCCCGAGGCACCGTTATAGCCATCAGCTGTATCGTATTGGCTTTTATTGTATCCGCCCACCGGATCAAGCCATTCCGTCCCGCTCGGAAAGACGGTCTGGTTTGCTGGCGTCTCCATAAACACGTCGCCTGTCAATTCCGACACGTTGCCAAGCACATCGTAAAGTCCGTACTGGTTGGGGATGTAGCTGCCGACGCGCACGGTTCCGTTGGTTACCGTGCCGTCTATGCCGCCGTTGCCGGAATAGCGCCCCAAAAGCCCCACGTGGGGCCCCGCATGTCCATCGGCACCATTGGTGTTCAAGTAACCGTCATAGAACGTAGCAAGCACATTCGCACGCGCGGCAACTTCCCACTGTACATCAGACGGAAGATCGAGCATCGCCAGGGCGGATGGATTCTTCGCGCGAAAACGGCCAAGGAAGCTGGTGGAATCCACCGAAGCGTGGATCGCATCCACGCTGGTGGCGTCTGCCGACCATTTCTTCCCGTCGGAAGAACCGCGAATGAGTGTCCAGTAGATGTTGTCCACGGGATGCACGTCCGCATCGTCGTCCGTGCTGAACACGCTGGGGTTTGAATTGGATATCTTCCTGAACTGGTACTGCGTGACCTCGAACACACCCATCCAGAAATCCTTGGAGAGCGTCGCTGTGTAGGCCTTCTGACGAGTGGCGCTGGCGTCGGCTTCGCCATCTTGCGCACCCATGCGGAACGTCTTGCCGCCGGCGGGGATCTTGCGGAACACCATCTTGTCCTTCGCCCAGCGCAGATCGTTCGTGACTCCCGTCCACACCAGAAGGTCGTCAACAGAATTGGTGATCCCGAACGTCGCCTCCATGTCGTCCGTCCAGGAGCCGTAGCGACCGTTCTTGATGTCGGCGCGTGTGAGATGTGTGACGGTTCCGTCGTTCATGTCGACGATCTTGTATATCGCCTCGGAGATGTTCGCCGGCGAAGCCGACAGCGTCAACCGCACCTTGAACGACGAGGTGAAGGCCGGCATCGAGGACTTCAGCTGGGTCGGGTCGAGATAGAGCACGTGCGGTCCATCGGTCGAGACACCGTACACGTCGCCGCGCAGGAACATGCTGTCGGTGCCGGCAAGGCTTATCTCGGCCTCGCCGTCGAGAACGGCGACGGACACGTCGACCGGCTCGGACACGCCGTTCAGCACGTAGTTGACCTTGACGTCCGTGGAAACCGGCCACATCTGGGATATGGACACGCTTTCGACCGTCGCCGCGTCCGCCAGACAGGCAAGCGCCGCCACACAGGAAAATATCGCTGTCTTCATGTCTGTTCGCCTCCGCTACTTGATGCTCATCAAGAACCCAGGGACCAGGAAGTCCATCACAAGGCTGATTTCGCCGTCTGGCCCGAAAAGCGTGAACTCGTGCTCGCCGGCCGCAAGCCTGGGGCATGCGAACCAGCCCCACCCGCCGTTGGAGCATGCGGCGACGCCCTGGCCGTCTATCTGAGGCTCGTACCCAGCCGGCACCTGGACCACCCGCTTCGCCTCGATCTTGCTCCAGCTTGACTCCGACGTCAGGCGGACGGGGCAGCTTGCGCCAAGGGACTGGCTCCGCACCAGCGCAAAGGCGCACTTGTTCGTAGTGCCGTCGTTGAACGCAAGCGTAATCTCGTAGACGTTCTCGGCGGCGTCCGCAGACGGCTCTGGCAGCGAGACGGGCAGCGACGCGGCGGTGACGCCGGTCTCCGACGCCGAGTACCGCACCCCCTTGACGTACACGTCCACCGCCGACGCCAGCACAGGATACTCTATCGGCAGGCTGAACGACTGCGACTTGCCGGTGTTCCACATGCAGCTGGACGTCGTGTCGACGAACACTTCGGCAGCGGCCGACGTGTCCGACGCGGCGCATGCCTGCGACGCGGCAAGCGCCAGCGCGCAAAGAAACGGTCTTCCTCTCATCGTTGCCCTTCCTTTCCTTTTTTACGCGGCAATTGCACTGCCGCAGCCTTGCCATGGGCCGGCTACCCGACCATGCCGCCGTTGACGCCGATCGTCTGCCCCGTCACGTAGGCCGACTCGTCGGAGGCGAGCCACGCGACAACGTTTGCGACGTCCTCCGGCTCGCCGAAGCGCTTGAGCGGGATCGTGTCGGCGTACTGCTTCTTCACGTCGTCGGGCAGGACGTCCGTCATCTGCGAGCGTATGAAGCCCGGGGCGACGGCGTTGCACCGGACGAGGCGCGAGCCAAGCTCCTTGGCGACGGTCTTAGTGAGCGCGATGACGCCGCCCTTCGACGCCGTGTAGTTCGCCTGGCCGGCGTTGCCGGTTATGCCGACGACGGACGCGATGTTGACTATCGACCCGCCGCAAGGCTGGCCGTCCGCGCCCTTGTTCTTCATCATCGGGCGCGACACGGCGCGCGTGAAGAGGAACGTGCCCTTCAGGTTGATGTCGATCACCTTGCACCAGTCGTCGTCGGACATCCTCATGAGGAGGCCGTCCTTCGTTATGCCGGCGTTGTTGACGAGCACGTCGACGCGGCCGAACTTCTCGATCGCCGCCTTGACGCACGCGTCGACCTGCGCGGAATCGGAGACGTCGACCTTCATGCACATTGCCGCGCCCTCGCACGACTCGATCGAGCGCGCGCATGCGACGACCGTCGCGCCCTCAGCGGCAAGCTTGCCGACTATCGCCGCGCCGATTCCGCGCGAAGCGCCCGTGACTATCGCTATCTTTCCGTCCAGCCTTCCCATTTTTCCGTCCTTTCCTGAATTTGCGTCGTTGTGAAATGCCGCGATCGTCCGCATGCCTGCCTATTCGACGACCGACGTCTCCTTCGCGCGGTCCTCCAGGTCGCGGAGATCCAGGGACATCACGCCCTCCACGGCCTGGGTGCGGTCGCCTGGCTCCTTGCGCGTGCCGCTCGTGTAAGTACGGCCAAGAACGGCGTTCTTCGGGAGCCCCACGTCGCTCTTGATATCGTCCGGGTCGGCAAGCCCGACCGTGACGAATATGATGATTTCGCGCTGCTCCTTTACGCGTCCCTTTCCGCCGAACAGCTTGTTGCCTATCCAGGGGATGTCGCACAGGTACGGTATGCCGTTGTCGTAGGCCGACTCCACTGTCTTTGAAAGCCCGCCTATCACGGCGGTCTGCCCGCTCTTGAGGGTGAACTCCGTCACGATGCGCTGTATGTCCACGATCGGGAACGACGGCGTCGGTATGTCGTCTCCGTCGTTCACGTTGACCGCCACGTATTCCGTCACGTCGCTGATTGTCGGGATGATGGAGACGGTGATGAGGTCGTTGGTGAGTATCCGCGGCCGCACGGCCAGCGCCACGCCCCAGCTGAAGAACGCCTCGTGCGCGAACATAAGGTTGTCCTGCCCCGGTATCTCCATCATCCGCGTGTCGACGTCCAGCGTGTTGTTGGAGCCGTTCAGGACGCGCTTGGCACTTGCGACCACGTTCGGACGTTTCCGCGTCATGTCGACGACCGCCTCCTTGCCGCTCGTCACTATCACCTTCGGGTTTGAGAACGTCGACACGTCTTCGCAGCCCTGAAATGCCGCAATGATGAGCTTCATCTGGTCGATGGACAGCGTCCCGTGGAAGTAGCTGTTGTCGGCGGTCCCGCCCTTGGTGAACTCGTATGACTCTTTCTTGCCCCTCGCCCCGGAAGTGGTCTCCTGCGCATATCTGGAGATGTTGTTCGGAATGCGCTGCTGCGATATGCCAGCTCCCCCCGATGCATCGACTTCAAGCATGCTGAGATTTCTCCAGTCTATCCCCAGATAGTAATCCGCCTTGTTTCTCAACTCGACGAACCTCGCCTCGATGTAGACCTGCCTCGGCTTGCGGTCGACCTTCGCGATCATCGCCGCGCAGTCTTCCATCACCGACGTCGGGGCCGTCACCATCACGGAGTTGGCCTCCTTGAAGGGAACGGCCATGTCGCCGGCCACCACCGGGGTTCCGTTTGTCAGCACCTGTCCGCGCCACATGCGGTTGAAGTTCTCCGCCACCTCCTCGGCGGAGGCGTACGTCAGCTCGAACATGCGTGTCTCGACGCGTTCCTGGGCGTTCGCGGCGAATGCCAGCGCGAGGAGGGCGAACGCAATGTGCAGCCTGGCGTTCATAGCGCGGCGGCCGCGGCGTCCAGCGTGGCCAGGTCCGCGACATTGAACGTTGCAAGGGCCGCGTCGATCTTCTTGACGAGCCCAGAAAGCACCTTGCCGGGGCCGAACTCGACGAACGTCGTGCAGCCGAGGGCCTTCGCAGCCTCGACGTCAGCCGCCCAGTTCGTCGTGCCCGTGACCTGCTCGAGCATCGTCGCCTTTATCTCGCCCGGATCGGACGAGTGCGGCTTGCCGGTCACGTTGGAGAGGACCGGGAACTTCGGGGCCGAGAACTCAATGGTGTCGAGCACGGCGGCGAGCTTCTCGCGCGCCGGCGCCATGAACGGGGAGTGGAACGCGCCCGCGGTCGCAAGCGGAATCGCGCGCTTGATGCCGAGCTCCTTCGCCGCGGCGGCCGCCGCCGCTATCGCGTCCTTCGAGCCGGAAAGCACCTGCTGGGCGGCGGAGTTTATGTTGGCCACCGTACAGCCCGTCTTCTCGCAGAGGGCCGAAAGCTGGTCGGGGGCGGCGCCGACGATCGCGATCATCCCGGACGGCGTAGCCTCGCACGCCTCCTGCATGAAGCGCCCGCGCGCCTCGAGCACCTTGAGGGTCGAGTCGAAGTCGAGGACCCCCGCCGCGCAGAGCGCGCCCCACTCGCCGAGCGAGAGGCCAGCCGCGCAGGCGAACTCCGTCGGGCGCCTCTTCTGGAGCGCCGAGTAGGCCGCGTAGCTCGTGACGAATATCGCGGGCTGGCATATGTTGGACTTTGTCAGCTCCTCGGCCGGTCCTTCGAAGCACGTCTTCTTCAGGTCGAAGCCGAGAACGGCGTTGGCCTTGTCGAACAGTTCCATCGCCTCGGCGTCGGCCTCGGCGAAATCCTTGCCCATGCCGGGGACCTGGGCACCTTGTCCGGCGAATATGCAACAGTAGCTCATAAGTGGAATTATACCATAATTCGGCGGAAAACGCCGCAGGTCAGGATTCTGACCTGAAGTGCTTGACTTTGGGCTGCCAGCCAGCGGCCTCGTCCGGCGTAATCTGCGCGAAGCTCATGACAATAAGGATATCTCCGACCTTGCCGAGATGCGCCGCGGCGCCGTTGAGGCAGCAGACATGGGAACCGCGGCGGCCCTCTATCGCATATGTCTCGAAACGCGCGCCGTTGGCGACGTTTGCGACAAGTATCTTCTCGTATGGAACGATGCCGACAGCCTCCATGTCGTCGGGATCAAGCGTCAGCGAACCCTCGTAGGACAGGTTCGACTCGGTCACCGTTATGCGGTGAAGCTTCGACTTGAGCACTGATATCAGCATTTCCCGAGCTTCTCCTTTATCATCTTCGGCGTAACGACGACATGCTGGTGGCTGTCGCTGCCGGGCGCCTCGTACATGATGTCGGTCATGAGATGCTCCATCTCCGCCCGGAGGCCGCGGGCGCCAGTCTTGCGCTCAAGGGCGGCCTTGGCGAGCGCGCGGAGCGCCTTAGGGTCGAACTCGAGATCCACCCCGTCCATCGCGAGAAGCTTCTGGTACTGGCGCACCAGCGCGTTCTTGGGCTCGGTAAGGACGCGCACGAGGTCGTCCTCGCTGAGCTCCTTCATTGTCGTGACTACCGGGAGCCTTCCCGCGAACTCGGGGATGATCCCGAACTTCACCAGGTCCTCGGGGCGCACGTCCTGCGGGTTTATCGCGTCTACCTGCGCCTTCTCCCCCGCCGCGCCGACGCCGAATCCGATTACGCTCTTGCCTCGCCGAGACGCCACGATCTTGTCGAGGCCGACGAACGCTCCGCCGCATATGAAGAGGATGTTGGAGGTGTCGACCTCTATGTACTCCTGGTCCGGGTGCTTGCGGCCGCCCTTAGGAGGAACGCGGCAGACCGTCCCCTCGACCATCTTCAGCAGCGCCTGCTGCACGCCTTCGCCGCTCACGTCGCGCGTGATGGAGACGTTGTCGGTCTTCGAGGCTATCTTGTCGATCTCGTCGACGTATATGATGCCCCTGCTCGCAAGCTCCACGTTGCCGTTCGCGTTCTGCAGGAGATAGCGCACGAGGTTCTCCACGTCCTCGCCCACGTAGCCGGCCTGGGTTAGCACCGTCGCGTCCCCTATCGCGAAGGGCACGCCTATTATGCGGGCTAGAGTCTTGGCGAGCAGCGTCTTGCCGGTTCCCGTGGGGCCGAGGAGGAGTATGTTCGACTTCTCGATCTCCACGTCGTCGCTGGCCTTGCCGCCGCCTGCGGCCGTCGCCTCAAGCCTGCGATAGTGGTTGTGCACCGCGACTGCAAGCACCTTCTTGACCTCGTCGTGGCCGATGACGTACTGGTCGAGGAACGACTTGATCTCCTTAGGCGTCGGGGTCGGCGGAAGAGGCGGAGTGTTCCTGCGCTCCTCCTGCGACTCGTGGAGCCTGACCATCTCGCCGGCCTGCCGCACGCAGTCGACGCAGATGTTCCCGTCCATGCCGGGAATGACGGCGACCTCCTTAGAGGTCCTGCCGCAAAAGGAGCAGCGCTGCGTCTTCATCAGAGAACCTCGTCCACAAGGCCCCAGGCCTTGGCCTCGGCCGCGCCCATGAAGTGGTCGCGGTCGGTGTCGCGCACGACCTCCTCGATCGGCCTGCCCGAGTGCTTGGAAAGGATCTCGTTGAGAACTTCCTTGAGGCGCAGTATCTCCCTGGCGGTTATCTCGATGTCGGACGCCTTGCCCTCGGCGCCGCCCCACGGCTGGTGGATCATGATGCGCGCGTTCGGAAGCGCGAAGCGGCGGCCCTTCGCCCCAGCGGCGAGAAGCACCGCGCCCATGGACGCCGCCTGCCCGAGGCAATAAGTGGCAATCGGGCACTTGACGAACTGCATCGTGTCGTATATGGCAAGCCCCGCGGTCACGCTGCCGCCGGGGGAGTTGACGTACACCGACACCTCCTTCTTCGCGTCCTGCGCCTGGAGGAACAGCAGCTGCGCGCAGACGGCGTTCGCCATCTCGTCGGTGACCTCGCCGGAGATGAAGACGATGCGGTCCAGGAGGAGCCGCGAGTAGATGTCGTACGTGCGCTCGCCCTTGCCGGTCTGCTCGACGACATACGGTACCATATACGATTTCATAGCCATTCTCCCATGCAACGGCCCCGTGCGCCGGGGACTACTTCTTCGCGTTCGCCAGCAGGAACTCCACCACCTTCTTGCCGCGCTCGTCGTCGTTCGCCTCGATGTTCTCGGCCTTGGCGATCGCGTCGAGCACGTACCACAGGCGCACGCGCTTGGTGGCGGCCTCCTCGGCGTCCTTCCTGATCTTGTCGCGGTTCTTCTCGAAATAGCTCGCGTCAAGCCCGGAATACTGGGCGCGGCGCGCCAGGTCGTTGAGGTATGCGTCCATCGCATGCATCACCTGGGACGACGGCACGTCGAAGTCCACCTTCTTCATCAGCAGCTCTATTGCCTCGTCCTCGCGGCGCATCGACTCCTGCTCGACGGCCATCTTCTCCATCGACTCGCGCGTGTTCTTCTTCAGCTCCTCGACCGAGGCGACGCCCATCTTCTCCGCGAGCGAGGCGTCAGTCGCCGGGATCCTGCGGCGGAACGCCTTGAGGGTGACCGAGTAGACGGCCTTCTCGCCCTTGAGCCCGTCGGGGGCGGCGTCCTTGTCGAACTTGACCTTGACGCCCTCCTTGGTCTCGCCGGCCTTCATCCCCTTCAGGGCCTCGAGAATCTCGGGGAGGAAACGCCCCTCCTCGATCTGCGTCCAGAACCCCTGCGCGCCTGCGACCATCTTCGCCTCGGGGGCGATTTCGAGAATCGGCTTCTTGCCTACCGTGCCGGAGTAGTCGATCTGCACGAAATCGCCCTCTGCCGCGGCTTCGCCATCCTTGGCGTCCTCGAACGTGGCGTAGTTCATGCGCATGCGGTCGATCTGGGCGTCAACGTCGCCGTCCTTGACGGTCACGTCCCTCGACTCGACCTTGAGGCCCTTGTAGGCGGGAAGCTTGAACACAGGCTTCACCTCGACTATGGCGACGAACGCGCCGCCGGAGGCGTCGTGCGATATGTCCTGTACGTCGGCAAGGGCGATCTCGTCGAGCCCCTCCGCCTTGACCGCGTCCGGATAGTAGCGGCGGATCATAAGCCTCTCCGTCTCCTGCTTGAGGCCTTCGGCAAAGTCCTTGCGGATAATGTTGATCGGCACCTTCCCCTTCCGGAACCCGGGGATCTGCGCCTCGCGCATGAAGGTCCTCTCGACCTCCCTGACCACAGAGTTCATCTCGTCCGCATCGAGCGCGATTGACAGCCGCACCTGGCATTTGTCTAGATTCTTAGTGCTTGTCTTCATCTTTCCCTAGCATCTCCTGTGATTTCCAAGTTCTGCATATTCTACCAAAAACTCCCGCACCCGTCCATCCCGCGTCCATCCCGGCGAGCGCACCGACCCTCTTTTATGGTATAATGCGCGGTTACAGGGAGACAGGGGAACGGAAAATGCCGGACATGTCAGACGAGGTTGGCCTTTTCATCAGGACGCTCGAGTTCATCGGGACGTTCGCAGGCGCGGTGTCGGGCGTCCGGCTCGCGAGCGCCAAGCGCTTTGACTGGTTCGGCGCAAGCGTGATCGGCGGGATCACGGCCCTTGGCGGCGGGACCCTCCGCGACGTCCTCATGCGCGTCGAGCCGTTCTGGATGTCGGACCCGCTCTACATAGTGGCAACGGGGATCGCCATCCTGTCGCTGGGTCTTTTCGGCCGACGCTTCATAAGCGGGCAGATCACCTGGTTCATCTTCGACACGATA
>Ga0310786_10004277_pt1 | contig 19974 bp, 24 predicted proteins | sample AusTroGonzalo_MG_FD_203881 | JGI IMG/M metagenome (GOLD analysis project Ga0310786, IMG submission 203881) | Bovine rumen microbial communities from tropical cattle in Woodstock, Queensland, Australia - Gonzalo_03 (v2) (version 2) | ecosystem: Host-associated > Mammals > Digestive system >... | reverse complement strand
TTGGGCAATTACTGATTCGCCTATGTATGGTTCTGGATATTCGATTCAAAGATTATTGAATGGTTCGTATACTGAGCCAAGCTCGATGGTGTCTCAGAGGGTTAGACTCGATTGTACACATGGGAACCTTAATATTAATTGTGATGCTATAAGTGATTATTATTACCAAATCAGATTTAATGCTCCTGGACAATATGTTTTTTGTGAGACTTTACATATAGATGGTACTTCGTCTCGAAATAAGATAACGAAAGCTTGTGTGACTGTTAGTGTTGGCTCTAGTAGTGGTGCAGCTGGTAGATCTTCGGTAAGTGGTAAAGGTGAGACGAGATATACTGATTATAGGACGGAGAGCACAGTGCGAACTCAGAGTGTTGCTGAAACAACTTTGGACCTTGGTTCGTATGCCGTTGGTAGTGAGTTAAGCTTTAGTTTTGATCATTGGGGTGGCATTAGCCCAAGTGGTAGGAGCTTCTGGTCATTGAAAGCTGGATTTGAGCAGGGTAATGCTTCTGCAGTGCGACTGGGGGGGTGGGTTGGTCAGCAGCGACATCCTAAAATATGGGTGGGGGATGGTAGAGTTGACATGGATTCTAGCTGGATTACGCTAGGTGGAAAGCGTTATTATAGTGAACTACCTACTGGCAAATTGGTTTCACCGTATTTTTCGAATGTATATACCGCTAAAGCTAACGCTGTAGGTACTTATAAATTCTGTCAGACTTTGAGTGTGGCTGGTGTTATGTTGACAAAAGCGTGTGTTCAATGGGATATTGAAAAGCCACCGAGGGATTGTGATGCTGATAACGACGACGTTACAAATGTCACGTCAAAAGTTAAGAATGAAACTACGCGTACGGATGATAGTACTTTGGTCTATGCAAAGCCTGAGGATACTGTTACGTGGTCACAGTGTTATTATGCTGGAGTTCAGAATTTGGCAAACGAAATTGTGACAGATGTACACGTTGAATATACTGGTGGTTCGCATAATCTTTGGCCTTCTGTTGATCCGTCTACAAATGTTAATAAAGAGTTCTATTTAGTTTCGACGCCTTGGGAGAATAAGTATAAGTCTACATTCCCGCCTGGTAGTACTTTGGTAGAGTCGTCTGGTTCGTGGAACCCAGGTGATGTTGTGACCGTGAAGCCAACCTCGAGTCGAATAATTGAGACCGATGATGTCGGCAAGACATTGAGTGATTCAATTATTTCTGGTACTCCTACGACTGCTTCTTATCATAATCATGGTAAACATACCTGGAATTGTATGCCGAGCTCGAGCTATTCTGCCAATAATCGCGGTGCGGTATCGAAATATGATTGGGTTGATAGGGATCCAAGTAATTACACGAAGGTATGTGATGGCACAGAAACGTGCGCTACTTATCACTGCTGGAATTATACATATTATACTATTTATGACCCAAATGAAGGGGTATGTAAGCCTGGGGAAAATGCACGAGAGAGTGATGCAGGGCAAACTAGACCAGATAATATTCATGTGGATACGGATGATTGTACATGTAGTACTGGTTATAGATGGATCACGAAGGATTGGCTTCCGGTTGAGTGGTACAGGAAGACATTATGTTCGCATGATAATGATTATATTTCCAAGAGTTCAAATCAACCAAGTATTGCTTCAGCCGCTTCAAGTGTGAAGGTTCCTTATAATTTTAAATTGACTGCCGACGTGAAGGTTAGTGATGATGCGCTTTATGCAGGCGAAACAATGCTTGTTAAGGGCTGGGCAAACGTAGAGACGAAATATAATGACGTAACTAAGGGAGAATATGCGACGAAGGCGGAGAAAGTTAAAACAAAACTTGTTGCTTTTGTAAAAGCTCAAGACATGAGTGGTAATGGTGGTGTTGAGTCGTCAACGAGCGATATTTGTGCGGAAGTCAATGGCAAACAATGTGCTGTTCTCGAAGAAAGCAGTAATATTACGTTAAATGATGGCGCCAACAGTGATATTAATGGAGTAGATCATCAATTTATATATGGCAGTCATCAATCATACAAATCTTATAATGCTTTTGACGCAAGCGCTGGTGACTATGTCTGTTTTGCTTTGGCTATTTATCCGGCTACGAGCGGTTCGGATACGAATATGAATGATTATGATGGCAATGGCAAGTGGTATATCTCTAAGTATTCCTGTAAGATAATTGCAAAGAAGCCTATGTTCCAGGTGTATGGTGCTGGTTTGTATTCTGCTGGTGATATTACCTCTAATACGGCAACGAAATATAATCTTTATCCGGCTGATGGTTATGCGGCTTATGCTAAATCAGGCACGAGTAATGCAAGAGTATTTAGCCCTTGGGTTGAGCAAAATTTGTTATTAAAAGGCATAACCAGTAGTGTGGCATCTGGTTCAAGTTCTGCTGGCGGTAGTACCAACCTTAGTTTCTGTAGATACAGGACGCCATTGAGCTTTGCTAACTATTCAAGGACTTTGGGTGTTGGTACGATTTGCGGCCCTAGTATTGGTAATAACGTTGGTCAGATGGGCAGCACGACTGGGTCTACCTTTGGTGTAATGTCGGATCGATCAACCTATGTAAATTATTGGTTGCCTTCTGATGCCGCTCAGAATGCATCTGCTGGTATTACTATTTCTCTAAACAGCTATTACGCAGAGACAATTAGTCGTTCTGGTGTGCGTATTCGTTACGTATATGGTAGTGGTGACCTTAATATTAGTAGTAGTACTATTGAAAAAAATGTGACTTTCGTAGTGAAGACTGCTGGTAATATTAGAATTAGAGGCAACATTTATTACGATGGTTCTGGCCTAACTAGTATGAACTCTATTCCAAAGTTGATAATATATGGCAATAATATTAACATTGACTGTGCTGTAACCGAGATTGATGCGATTCTAATTGCAAATGGTACGATTGATACTTGTCGTGAAGGTGGGGTTGCTAGTGCGGCTAATAGGGCACAGCAGCTTTATATCCGTGGTATGACTATTTCGAACAAACTTGTACTTGGTCGTACCTATGGTGCTGCGGCTGGTAAATACTCTGATTATCCTGCAGAAATTATTAACTATGATTCATCTGCAATTCTCTGGGGTAGATATATGTCTAGCTCCGCTGAGACTGGTGATCTTACTATGACCTACCAGCATGAGCTGGCGCCTAGGTATTAAAGCCTAGTAGCAAGAAAAGGTGGACCTAGTCCACCTTTTTGAGGTATAATTGGTACTAATGAAGGTAAAGAGTCAGTTTGTATGCCAACAGTGCGGGGCATCTTATGTGAAATGGGTGGGGCAGTGTACTAATTGTCACGCTTGGAATTCTTTGGTGGAGCAGGTAGTGGAAGATGCTGCCGGAAAGTCGGCAGTGGCTAAGGGTCGGGTTTCTGGTAAGAAATTGGATTTTGTAAAAATTAGTACGATTGTACCAAGCGATGCTAAAGCAAGACTTGCAACATCTTTTAAAGATTTTAATACTGTACTTGGTGGTGGGATCTTGATGGGATCCGTCTCGCTTCTTGCTGGGCAGCCAGGTATGGGTAAATCTACACTTCTGATGCAGGTTTGTGCAGAGATTGCGAATAGTGGACACGAAGTGCTTTATATTTCTGGTGAGGAATCGGCTGGGCAGGTAAAACTGCGTGCGGAGAGGTTAGGGGCTAAGTCTGATAAACTAAATTTCGCTGCCTCTACATCTGGCAATGATATTGCGAAAACGATTGAATCTGGTGAATTTGACCTTGTGATCGTAGACTCTATTCAGACACTTGCAATGGATGAAATCGCTTCGGCGCCGGGTACTGTATCGCAGGTGACGAATTGTGGTAATTTGATTATTCGTGCGGCTAAATCTACCGATACGGCCGTAATAATTGTAGGTCATGTGACGAAAGAAGGTACACTGGCTGGGCCGAAGGTGCTAGAGCACTTAGTAGACGTAGTACTGAATTTTGAAGGTGATAGATATGGCGGGTTTAAGACCGTACGTGCGGTAAAAAACCGCTTCGGTTCTACGAACGAAGTGGCGATTTTTGAAATGGTCGAGAGCGGGTTAAGGGAGGTGGCAAACCCATCCGCAGCTCTTCTGGAAGAAAGAACCAATGAGGATGGCTCGGTGATTCTGGCTACGCTTGAAGGGAACAGACCGCTTCTTGTTGAGATTCAGGCGCTCGCGACGCCTACAAATTTTGGTTACCCGAAGCGGACAGTGTCTGGGTTTGACCTAAATAGACTTAATCTATTAATTGCAGTGTTAGAGCGAAGGACGAAGCTGAAACTGTCTGATAAGGACATCTTCGTAAACGTTGTGGGTGGTATTAAGCTTAACGATTCAGCGGCGGATCTTGCAGTGTGCATGGCGATTGCTTCGGCGGCGGCCGGCAGGAAACTGGGCGAAGAATATGTGGTGTTTGGTGAGATAGGGCTTGGCGGCGAAATTCGCTCAGCCTTCCGGGCAGACCAGAGAATTGCCGAGGCGAAAAAACTGGGTTTTAAACATGCAATCGGTCCAGCTACGGTAAAAGATAAGTTTGTGGCGCCAGTTACAAATCTTCGTGATGCTTTGATCAGATTTGTCAAATAGTCATTAGGGAGTGAGTGATGGCGGCGGCGAGAGCGTCGGCGGCGTCATCTGGTTTTGGTTTTTTCTCGAGACCGAGGTGAAGACGAACCATTTCCTCCATTTGTGGTTTGCCGGCGGCACCGTATCCGGTGAGGGTTTTCTTGATTTCGTTTGGCGTGTATTCGTAGACTTTGAGATGATATTGTTCGGCAACGAGAAGGACAATGCCGCGAGCCTCAGCTACCATGATGCCGGTAGTGATGTTTTTGCTGAAGAAGAGCTTTTCAACGGAGACAACGTCTGGTTTGGTAGAGTCGAAGACCTCGTGAAGCGAATCGTAGAGTTCTAGAAGACGATTTGGAAGCTCACCGTTCTCTGTAGTAGTGATAACGCCGAAGTCTATGGCTTTAGCGTTGGCGCGGGTCGTCGTCTCTATTAGGCCGAAGCCACAGCGGCCAATACCAGGGTCGATTCCGAGGATTTTCATGGTATAATTATAGCATACGGAGGTTTTATGATTGCACATATTGAGGGGACAATTACAGAGAAGTACGGTAATTTTTTGATTGTAGATGTGGCTGGTGTTGGATACGAGATGATGGTACCAACGCCGGATTTTGAGGCTGTAACGGTGGGTGAAAAGCGCAAATTCTTTACTTATCACGCAGTGAGAGAAAATTCTGAGGAGCTTTATGGCTTCTCTAGCTTAGCGGCGAAGAAAATTTTTGAACTGTTGATTTCTGTGCAAAGTGTGGGGCCGAAGGCGGCAATTGCGATTCTCTCTCTTGCGGAAGCAGAGGAAGTGCGCAATGCGATTGCGAATGCAGACGCTAGCTTCGTAGCGAAGGCTTCTGGCGTAGGCAAAAAGACAGCAGAGCGCGTAATTGTGGATCTTCGCGATAAAGTAGGGATTCCATCTCACTATGGTGCTACGGAAGCAAAGTTTGCTTCGGCTGTTGGGCTAGCTTCGGATGAGGCCTTGGATGCTCTAATTGCGCTTGGTTTTCCGCTTAAGGAAGCCACAGCGGCGCTAGCTGAGGTAGACCCGGCTCTTCCAGTGGAAGAACGGATAAAATTAGCCTTGAAAAAATAATCAGAGTATGGTAAAATAACTTGTAATTGTTAATATAAAGGTTAAATATGAGTTTTTCTATTCTAAAACAGATTGGTGACGCACAGAAAAAGAAAGCCGTTGTTGACGTGCGTTCCGGTGATACTGTAAAGGTCACTCAAAAGATTAAAGAAGGTGATAAGTTCCGCTTCCAGGTTTTTGAAGGCGTTGTAATTCGTGTAGATCGCAAAGAGTCTCACACTGCTCGCATCGTAGTACGCAAAGTTACTTCTGGTGTTGGCGTTGAGAAGTCTTACCTCATCCACTCTCCACTCGTAGAGAAGATTGAGATTACTAAGCGCTCTAAGGTTCGCCGTAATAACCTCGGCTACCTACGTGAGAGGTCTGGTAAGTCTGCTCGTCTTGCCGCTAAGGACTTTGACCGTGCAGCTGTAAACGACGTAAAGGTCGCTGAAGAAGCTCCAGTTGAAGAGTCTGCTCCAGTAGAGGAAGTAAAGGAAGTTGAAGTTGTTGAAACTCCAGCTGAAGCTACTGAAGAACCAAAAGCTGAGTAATTAGATTGATTTAGAAAGAACCTGGTGAATCCGGGTTCTTTTTTGTTATAATGGCTCTATGGCAATTCTTGGGATAGATGAAGTTGGGAGGGGACCGCTAGCTGGACCACTGGTGATTGGTGCGGTGATTTTACCACGAGACGAGGCTGGCGAGTTGCCGGAATGGACAGCGGAGCTTCGTGATTCCAAGAAACTAACCGCGAAGAAACGTGAGGCGCTTGACAAAGTGATTCGCGAGAAGGCGATTTTTGGATTGGGCTGGGTCCAGCATGATGAGCTTGATGAATTGGGGATGACGGAGTCTCTCCGGCTGGCGACGAGGCGTGCGGTGGAGGAAGTGCAGGGTAAAGCAAAGGAAACGGGTGTGTCGTTCTCGCAAATTGTGATTGATGGGAAAATCAATTTCCTTTCTGGAACTAGACTTTCAAGGTTTGTCTCCACGGCGGTAAAGGCGGATGATCTTGTGAAGGAAGTATCGGCGGCATCAATTGTGGCGAAGGTGGCGAGGGATAAATATATGGTAGAACTCGCCGAGAAATATCCTGGGTATGGATTTGAAAAACATGTTGGATATGGGACGGCGGCACATATGGCGGCAATTAATGAGTTAGGTGTTTGCCCGGAGCACAGGAGAAGTTTTGAACCGATTAAGAGCATGATGGGATTTAAGCGCGCTGGTGTAAGTGTTGTGAAAAATACAACACTCGTAGGGAAACGTGGGGAGGATGCGGTTTGTAAATATCTTGAAGATTTGGGACACACAATTGTGGCGCGGAATTTTAAGACGAAGATGTGCGAGATCGATATTGTGTCTATCGATAGAGATAAGATTTATTTTACGGAAGTAAAATATCGGAAAAATAGTAACTATGGTGGTGGACTTGAAGCAATTACGAAAGAGAAGCAAAAACAGATGCGCTTTGCTGTAGAAGTATTCTTGAAAGCTCGTTCGGAGTTTTACAATAAGGAACCGTTGCTTGCGGCGGCGTCGGTTTCTGGGGATGAGTTCTCAGTCGATAAGTGGTTTTCGATTTGATTTAGAAGCTCTTTTTCTTCTTCAGTGAGCTCTTCTGGGTCTGGTTCTTCTTCTGTGTTATCGTTTTTTGATTCGGTAGCCTTCTTTTGCTCACTGAGGGCCCTAAATAGGACGGTAAGATCGCGAACATCATATTTGCTGACAGCGTATTCAAAGACGCCTTTGCCGGCCGTCATAGCTTCGCTGCGGAGTTGTGAATAAGCTGGAGAGGATTTTACCTCTGCGACTAGCTGTTTGACTTCTTGAATGGCGTTGAATTTAGCCTCCAGAGCCCTGTTTCTGGTGATTGGGGCGTTAATGTCTTCGTTGCGGAAAGCTTCTTCGCGTGGTTTTGCAGCACGAGCCTCGTAGAAAACATCATCTCTTTCTGTCTTGGTATCGACTCCGAGCTCAATGAATAGCTGTTTTATTGGGTCATCTTGACCATTTGGGACAAAACCATCGATGACTTCGATGACTTTCTCAACGCCAATTTGTTTGGCGGCGGCGTTTAGGCCAAAATTAATTATTGCACTGGCATCAGAAATATTTTCGTCGCGGATTTCGCCCTCTTCTGATGGTGTTTGGCTTGATTCTGGGCTAGCGATTTCCGGGAAGGTTTCTATATGGGTATGGATAGGGGTTTCCCCTCTTCCAAATGGTGGAACGTCTTCCATTGCTTCATTCCATTCGGCTTCACGTTTTAAACCTTCTTCGCTTACTTCGTTTGATTTATTTCCGGTGCCCATGTTGCCGAGTTCTGCCCAAGGGTCTATGTTTGCTTGATTGTCCATTTTACCTCCTAAATATTTACCTAGACGTTAAATTTGAATTCGACGACGTCGCCATCTTGCATGACGTATGTTTTGCCTTCAGTGCGGAGTTTGCCGGCGGCTTTGACGGCTTGCTCGGAACCGAGTTCTTTAAGATCGCTGTAGTTGCAAATAGATGCAGCAATGAAGCCACGCTGAAAATCTGTATGGATGGTACCGGCGGCTTCTGGAGCGGTAGCACCTTTTTTGATGGTCCAAGCGCGGCACTCTTTCTTGCCGGCAGTAAGGAAGGATTGAAGCCCGAGAGTTTCGTAGGCGGCTTTGATGAGCTCGCCGAGAGCATCATCTTTGACACCGTAGCTCTCTAAGAACTCTTTTCTTTCATCGCGGTTCATGCCGGACATCTCTTCTTCGAGTTTGGCATTTACGAAGATAGCCTCAGCTGGGGCGACGAGGGCCTTTAGTTGTGATTTGAGATTGTCATCGGTGAGGCCGGATTCGTCTACGTTAAACATGTAGATAACTGGCTTGTCGGTAAGATATGGAATATTTTCGTCTGCTGGATCTTTTTTGCGCTTGGCTTCGACCTTGGCTCTAGTCTCGTCATCGGCGAGCTGGAGCTCGAGATTGATAATGTCGATATCATCTTTGGCTTGGGCTACGATGTCTTCCTCAATTTTATTATCAGCTCTTACGATGTCGTTGTTTACGAAAGCACGAACGACGTGACAGATGGCCTGACATTCGCGGATATGAGCGAGGAATTTGTTGCCGAGACCTTCACCTTTGGACGCACCGGCGACGAGGCCAGCGATGTCGACGAATTCTACTGTAGCTGGGACGACTTTGTCCGTCTCGTACATCTTGGCGAGGACGTCTAGACGCTCATCTGGAACAGGAACAATGCCAACATTTGGCTCGATGGTAGCAAAAGGATAGTTGGCGGCAAGAGCGCCAGCGTTTGTAAGTGCATTAAATAGTGTAGATTTGCCAACGTTAGGCAAACCAACAATCCCGATCTTTAGATTCATATCTGTTATTATACCATAAAATACCGTATAATATATACAGGTATGACGGTACAGGAGCTTGAGACGCTACTAGATAGTTGTTATTCAAAGGATTTATGCTATCCAAAAGTTCGGGAAGAATGGAGCGATGACAATAAATCTTGGGGGATGTGTGCGATAACTGCGCTTATTGTTGATGATTATTTTGGTGCTGAATTTGGAAAAATAAAAGTAGATGGGATTAGCCATTATTTCAATATTAAAGATGGTAAAATAATAGATTTAACTGCGAGACAGTTTAGGAAAGAGCTCGATTATTCTAGCTACGAGAGTGTTGATAGAGCAGAGATATTGTCGAATGAAGATACAAAAATGAGATACTTAAAACTAAAAGATTGTATGAAAAAGAAGTTCCCGCGGTAGGGGGTTGAAAATATGGGACGGGTTAGATATAATGGGAATTATAAAAGATGCCCAAGATATTGAACTATATCAAGCGCGTCTTTTTTTGTTTTGATATTGATGTTTTTTTATTTGGGTTTTGGTAGGTGGATTTTGGCGTGTTATGTTATAATAATAATGCAATAGTTCAATTCGCCCATTCGCGTGCTGTTGCTGTGGAAATTGAGGCCTTTTAAGGCTGAATAATGAAGTAAGTTGAAAATCTTCTTCATGAATGGCAAGAATACTAAACTAATTTTGGTATTTTGCTGTTTATGAAGGAGATTTTTTCAGTAAAATACCGAGGAGAAAAAATGAAAGAATACGATTTTTATGGCGAAGCAAGAAACTGGGATTTTTCCGCTATTCGTATGACGGAAGAATCTTTAACGGACTGGGATATGTCCAAAATAATATGCCAAGTTGCCAACAAACATTCCAGGATTTTAGATCTTGGTACTGGTGGTGGCGAAAAAGTATTGCAATATTTTCCGGATGTGGCGGAAACCCTTGGCACAGACTTTTCTGAAGCCATGATAGAAACTGCTAATCGGAATTTAAAAAAATCTGGAAAGAAAAATGTCAGCTTCCGGGTGATGAATAATTTAGTGATGGATGCTCCGGATGAATATTTTGATGTGGTGACAGCGCGCCATACCTGTATTGACCCGGTACAAATTTATAAAACCTTAAAGCCTGGTGGGACACTAATTGTGCGAGGTGTAGATCAGTTGGATTGCTGGGAACTCAAGCGATTGTTTGGTCGTGGGCAAGCTTATCGCGATGAAAAACCAATTAGTCGCATTGACTACGAGGCTATTTTAAATGCCGGATTTAAGGATGTTGAGCTAGTACCGATTCATGTACGAGAATACTATCATTCGTCAAAAGATCTTCTGGCCTTACTGAATAGGACGCCAATTTTAGAGGATTTTTCTGAAACTCATCCGAAAGAGGATCTCTCTCATCATGAAATTGAACCAGAGATTTTTGAAAAGTACGTAGCGGAGCATAGCACCCCTAAAGGGATTTTGTTGATTCGGCGTTATTATGGCATTACTGCAAGAAAACCGTAGGGTGTTTGGTTTCATGGAGTTTTTATTGTATAATAAAAATGCAATATGGGTAATCTTCAAGAGTATCAAAAAGGTTGGAAGTGGAATACATTGCAGTCGGAAAAAGATAGAAAGCAATGGTTGACGCCGTCACTTGAGACTTATTCGTTTCTTTATCGCTGGAAAGAACAAGGCAAAAAGGACTTTCTTGATCTCGGATGTGGTATTGGTCGTCACTCACTGGTTTTTGGCAGACAAGGATTCAATGTTTATTTTTCAGATATAGTACCAGAAGCAGTAGAGCAGACAGAGTCCCTTCTAAATAGGGAAAATATTCCATGTTCTGGACGGATTGAAGATATGGAAAATATGTCTTTTGATGATAGCTCTTTTGACTGTATTTTAAGTTGGCAAGTAATTAATCATAACGACACTAAAGGTGTGAAGAAAACGATTTCCGAGATTTATCGTATTTTAAAGCCGAATGGCGAGGTTGCTCTAACGATTCCATCGAAGAAAACCTGGGGTTTTAGGCAAGACTGGCCAGTTGTTGATGAAAACACAAAGTTAAATATGGCTAATCCGGTAGAAAATCAAATTCCTCATTTTTATGCTGATTACGACTTAATAAAAGAATTATTTAAAGATTTTGAGCTTCTAAAAGTTGATGAAGTCTGTCAGTGTAAGCAATTTGAAAGTGGTCGAGAGAGCTTAGATTCTTATAAGTTTATTATTCTTGCTCGTAAAAAGTAGTATATTTAGTTAAGCCATTTGCGGATTCTGTTGATAAAACGTTGCAATTCGTTTTCTGGTCTATCGCGGTAAGTGCCAATTACAAACATTGGGCGGATAGCTCTTCTTATTAGAACTTTTTCTCTCAAAACATCGTCAGCCTCATACGAATTTAGGATTTCTGCGCATAATTTGTCGTCTTCTATATCCATAAAATCTGCAGCTTCGTCTAGATAGATAGATTCGCTAAAATCTATGATACCAATCTCGTCATTATTATCTACGAAAACATTTCCCATGCCTAAATCGCCGTGCGAGAATACCATTTTTTCGCCTAGTGAAGATAGTTTTTCTGGAACGACTGAATAAACAAAATGATGCATCTTTGCGATTTCTTCGCTATTAAAATAACGGGATAGTATATCTTTTGATTTTTCGAATCTTCTCTGCCATGCATCGATTTCGTCTTTTACGCTTATTTTTTCTGCTTCTTTAAAGTCTGCCGAGTGAAGTCTTTTTAAGAATGAGCCAATTTGCTTGCCATACGATTCGCGCTTGTCGTCGGATAAAACTATGGATTCTAGAGAATTGCCGATTACTCCATAAACGCCAAGATAGTTGTCATTTTCGGATGTCCAGCCAACTTTCTGAAGGTTTACTTCCAAATTTAGCGAATTGATAAAATTTAGCATCTTAATTTCGTTTTTGTAGCTAACTTCTGGCTGCTTTTTGAATTTAAAAACTATGCGGCCATTATCTATAACATATCCACGGCTCAAAAACCCGTCGTCGCTATATTTGATATTTTCTTTCTCGACGCCAGTTAGATTTGAAACGATTTGCGATTCTTCTTCAATCATATTTCGATTATAGCATTAAGGGGCTGCGCTGCCCGATTTTCAGATATATATAGTGTATAATAATAAGTATGATACTGTTTTCCGATTTTGACCGTACGCTATTCTTCCGAGATGAAGAATGGAAGGTTCGCGAAAATATTGAAGCTATTAAAAAATGGCGGAGCGCTGGAAACCAGTTTTGCATTACGACCGGTCGTAGCTATAGATCGGTTACCGAGCAGCTTCCCGAGATAAAAGAACAGTGTGACTATTATATTGTTGATAGTGGCTCGATTATCTTGTCTAAAACCGGTGAGTTTATGGATGCTTTTTATTTTGATCCTGCTATTGTGGCCGGGATAGTCGAACTATCAAAGAGCTTTCCTGAGGTACCAGCTGTTTTCTATTACACGCCAAATTCGGAAAATGCGGATTACAAAACCGAAAATATTACGAAGCTAAGGCTTTGGTTTGAAGATACTAGTTTGCTCGCTTCGGTCGCGGCTGAGATTAGGGAGAGATTTCCAGTCTTTGCTTTCATACTGGAGGCTGGTATGCCTAGTCACCCGGCGTTGGCAGGGCGAAATGGGTTTGTGGAAATTATCCCAATTGGATTTGGCAAAAGCAATGCCATAAAGCATCTACTGAAAATTGAGAATATATTATCTGGAGAGGTTGTAACCGTTGGCGATGGTCTTAATGATTCGGAGATGGTTCATGACTTCAATGGTTATGCGATCGAGGGATCTGAATTGGCAGGCGCCGACAGTAAATTGAAGACAACAGGCTCTGTTTCTTTGTTAGTGGAGTCTTTGTTATAATAAGGAAGGATTATAGAAATGAAAGTTGATATAAACAGAGTGAAGATTAGCGTGACGGTTCCGGTTGATAATGTGACTGAGGTGAGAAATGCAATGTGCGAGGCGGGTGCTGGTATTATTGGAAACTATGACTATTGTTCTAATTCGTGCAAGGTAATAGGAACTTTTAAGCCAAACGACAAAGCGAACCCATATATTGGGAGCAAAAACAGACTAGAATATGTTGACGAAGAAAAACTGGAAGTTGTTTGTGATGTTGAGAAGGCCAAAAGTGTTATTACTGCTTTAAGAAAAGCACACCCATATGAGGAGCCGGGGATTGATATTATTCCGCTTCTTGATGAGGAAGATTTAAGAAGATGACAATTGAATTGCTAGAAAAATGATAAAACAGAGTTTATTTGACGGAAAAGTCGAGGTGGGGATCTCGGAAATTAATGATGGGAATATGCGATTTTTTGGTGGTAATGAAGGGGAGATAATTGAGAACCAGAAGAGACTTTGTGGGTCGATTAATCTAAGCGAAGCTGCGCGGATTAGGACTGTTTATGGTGAGAGAAATGATTTTACGGAATATAAGGAAATTACAAAAGAGAATTTAGCTAATTATTCTATCAATAATGCTGAGACCGAAATTATAGTGTCTGATGGTTTGGTTACGAGAATGCTGGAAGTCGGTTTGTTGCTGCCACTTGCGGACTGTCTTGGTGCGGTGATTTTTGATGAAGAGTATGGAGTCGTTGGGCTTCTACACGCGGGGAGACAGAATATAGAGCAGGACGGACCGAAGAAATTTATCGAATATTTGAGGGACAACTTTGGCTCCAAGCCGGAGAAGTTAAGGATTTTTTGCTCGCCTTATGCATTAAATTATCGCATTATGGCGCTAGGTGGTAAAAGCATACAAGAAGCGGCGATGGGGCAATTTGCGAGTGCTGGGATTCTGCCTGAAAATGTTATTGACCCAAAGGTTGATACTGTTAGCGATGAAAATTTCCCTTCTAATTCTAGCGGCGATTTTACTAAAAGATTTGCCATTGTGGTAAAGATGATGGTAAATAAGGAGTGATATAATATAGGTATGGATACTTCTAAACTTGAGACTGAAATCAAAAACATTAAAGCGCGCAATGCACGGGTAGAGTTAGACAAAAAATGGGAGACTTCCTGGACGAGAAGGCTTTGTATTTGCGTTCTAACTTATATCGTTGTGGTGATTTATTCTTTCACGATTCAGCAAGTTTCTAATGTCTTCCTTTCCTCAATCGTGCCGGTGATTGGTTTTACGCTATCGACTTTGTCCCTAAAATTTGTGCGTAAGATTTGGGAAGGGCAGGCTAAGAAATAATGACGAAATTTTACATTGTTCGTCACGGACAGACTGATTACAATAAAGAAAAAAGGTTTCAGGGCAGACTGGATATTCCTTTGAATGAAACTGGTTTGGCTCAGGCAAAGGAGATTGCAGAGAATTTGGCGAATGTGCATTTCGATGCGATTTATGTTTCGCCATTAACTAGAGCAAAACAGACGGCTAGTGAGATTATTAATAATCACGCTGATGTGGAATGTTTTGAAGCGCCAGAGATTATTGAAAGAAATTTTGGCGAGTATGAGGGCGAGTTTAGCAATGTGGAGCCGCCATACTATGGATTGTGGGATCGTAAGCTAGAGTCAGGGGCTTTGAAGGGTGGCGAGTCGATTGATGACGTAAGAGCGCGTGTTTTTCCGTTTCTAGATAGGCTAGTTCAGGAGCGTGAAGGCCAGACTGTGTGTTTGGTTTGTCATGGTGGCACTGGTCTAGTGATTCGCGAATATTTCAATGGTGAGCCGGAAAACGGAAACTACCTAAACTATCCTCCAATTTCGCACGGTGAGGCGGAAATCTTTGAGAAGTAGCGTGGTATAATGGGCTTATGGTAGAAGTATTATTAGAAACTATGCCACTTTGCCTCGCAGCGGTAGGCGGTGCGATTACGATTATTAGTGTTTTTACTTTGATTGGAAAAGCAGATATCTTGATGGGGTTTGAAAAACGACATTTTGAGAAGAAGTTTTTAAAGTCACTTGCCAATTTGCAGAGTGGATTTGGGATTATCCTTGGATTTCTTCTAATGTTTTGCGCAAGTGCTAGTTTGTATAAAAAAGAGGATAGAATTATACTATCTTGCATACTGCTCGGGATTTTTACTGCAATTTATTTGGCATTGTATTTCTTCCTATGGTTTAGGAAGGCGAAAAAAAGTAAGAAATAGGAGGAAAGATGTTTTCGCAAAAGAATACTAGCAATAAAACGACAATTATTTCAGTGGTTGTTTTCTTGGCACTTGGGGCAATTTTCTTTATCGGCCCAATAGTAACTGATAGGATAAATGTTGGAAAGTATGATGCTGAGTTTAAGAAATATATTTCCGATAATTACGGTATTACTGTAAATAATGATGGGTATGTACGCCGTTGTTTTAGTAATTGTGATTATTATGGTTATTACAACGTAGGTACGGATTATAACTATTCAATCCAGATTGAGAAGACTGGTGATAAGATTGAGGCATCTGTAGATAAGGATGTAATCGAAAAAAGGAAAAAACTTTATAACTACATCAGTAGTTTGCGCGGAAACGATCTTGCTCCGAACTATCTTGGTTATTATGCAAACACGATGTCTGGAAATGTTTCGTTTTCTTCCGGTGAGAGAAGCGAGCTTTATTACATCATAAAGTATAGGGCTGGAATGAATATTGAGGAGGAAATCCGCAAAGATTATTCTATCTTGAAGAAAGCGCAGGAGATAGGTGACGGTAAGGTAATAATCAAGTCGATGCGCGTTTATTATGTTGATGATGACCGCCTTAATGATAGCGATTGGATTAAGAAGACCGGACTCACGATCAATAATTACGGTGATGTTGTGGGTGTGAGAGAAGATATTCTAAAGGATATCAAATACGAATACTCGATTTCTAACTATTCTAGTGACGAAAACGCTGCTTCTTTAGCAGATAAGCCCCTCGAAGAGTTTGTCTTGATGGTGAACAGTGTACTAAAAGCTAATTAGGTTTTTTCTTATTGCGGCCGCGGTGAATGAATTCGTAAACGGCACAGCGCTTGTCTGCTAGGCAGAGGATGATAGCTTCTTTGCTGGATGGGAATTTGAGGCTGGCTGGGAACATATGGCTTCTCATAATCTTGACTTCCTTCTCGGTTAGACCGAAGTCGCGCTTGGCGTTTTTGATGGCACGGCGTGGGTGCTGAGTGAAGTGATGACGTGGGCAGTCTTTGTCGTGCCAGTCATAGAGAAAATAATCGTGGAGAAGGGCGGCTTTTGCAAGTGCCTTTTCATCTACTTTGAGATGATATCTTTTGACCATCTTAAAACAGGTATTATAGACGCGAATAGAATGATCGTACACAGAATAATTACCGTGTTGACGGAATTTTTTGACGGCCTGATATTTAGGGGAGGCTGTAAGCTCTTTAAAGATATCATTCTTTGTCATATCTAATATATTATTATACCACACTGAGGTGTTATAATGGTGATGATGAAGTTGAGAGGTAAAAGGGTTTTTGCGGTAATAGCGGGGCTTCTTGGCGTGCTTGCGTGGGTTTTTGTGAATTCTGCGAGTTGGGAACAGTTTTTCGTAAAGGTTGAAAACACTGGCGCTGTGGAGGCGGTAACGGAGAGTGGCTCTGACTCTGAAGCTGAAGCGGTACCAAATACAAGCGATGACGATACTAGTCCGCTTGCGAGTGCGATTCTGGAAAAACTAGAGGTGAAGGGTAGGGCGCCGAAGACTGGATATAAACGGGAGGAATTCTATAATGGCTGGCCGACGGTAGAAGGATGTAACCTGAGGCAGAGAATTATCAAGAGGGAGTTTGGCGACTCTGCGGTGCTGGATGGGTGTAACGTGATTTCTGGCGAATATGACGAGCCATATACTGGTGAACATAAAGTGTTTACTAGCCGGGATGAGATATCGCACGGGATACAGATAGATCATGTGGTGGCACTCTCTGATGCTTGGCAGAAGGGTGCTCAGTATATGGAATATGAGGTGAGACATAATATGGCTACGGACCCTTTAAACCTTCTCGCGGTGGATTCGTCTGCGAACGGGAAGAAGTCTGATGGCGATGCGGCGACTTGGCTGCCATCAAATAAGAAGTTTCGTTGCCAGTATGTGGCGAGACAGGTGTCGGTAAAATATAAATATAGTTTATGGGTGACGCAGGCCGAGAAAGATGCGATCTTGAGGGTTTTAGAAAATTGTCCAAATGAGCGGGCAGTTGGTGTATAATGTAACTAAGTATAAGTGGAGTTAAATATGAAGAAATACATTTGGCAAAGTTTGGTGCTGCTTGTTGTTTTGGCGGCGGGTGGTTTTGTGCTGGGGCGATATGTGTTCCCAAATAATGGATTAGCGAGCTTACCGAAACCAGAGCTTTCAGAGGGGCAGAGGGGTGAGCTTGGGATTGATAAGAACGTAAACGAGTCTACGATCGATAAATATCTGGGTAGGAGTGACGCGGTGTACCGTGACATGAGACTTCTAAAGGACCCAGGGAATTATGAAGCGATTGGTGGGGATTCGTATCTATCTGGCTTCGTAAAAGGTTTTGAGGTGGTGCCGCTACCGATGCTTGTCAATGTGACTGGTCTTCCTGAGGAAGTAGGTGATACATATACTGGTAAGACTTTGTTTACTAATATAAATGGTAAATATAGTGCGAATTATAGTGAGTCTCTAGAGATGCTTGAGGTACTATTTCCTAAAGATAAGATTATCTTTCTGATGTGTGGTGGCGGTGGCTATGCTGGTATGACTAAGGCGATGCTTGTGGCTCTCGGTTGGGACGCTGATAAAATCTACGATGTGGGTGGATACTGGTTCTATGAGGGTGAGAATAACGTCGAGGTAAAGAGGACTCGTGCTGATGGTAAGGTGGTTTACGATTTTTATAAGGTACCTTATCATACTATTGATTTTAGTATTTTGACGGAGAAGAAGTGAAAAAGTTAAAGATTTGGCAGCTTGCTATACTCTTGGTCACGGTGGTGGGGGTGACCGTAGGGTTTGCGCTACTTTTGGTCTTTACTAGTGGACCAGGCAAAATCTCGCTTACTGATGATTTCTTGTGTAAAGATGAATATTGTAATTTTTACAACATTGAACCAGAGGAGTATAACGAGCTCGTAGCGAAGAAAGACTCGTTTGTGATTTTTATAGATCAGGGTGGATGTAGGACGGCTAGCACGCTCCGCGATATAGTGTCTGAGTACATGGATGAGCATAAGGTGATATTTGCTAAAATGAGCTTCAGTGATATGAAAGAAACAAATCTTAGCGAGAACATAAAATACTACCCTTCGGTTGCGGTGATTTCGAGGGGTGAATTAGCTGCATTTTTGCATGCAGATTCGGATGATGACGCTGATTCCTTCTCTGATTACGAAGAGTTTTCTAGATGGATTGAGCAGTATTTGCTTGTGGAAAACTCTACTAAATAAAAGCTTAAAATAATGTTGACAACGCGTTAATGTTTATTTATAATAAAGATGTTAAAGGTTCATACATTTAACAGAAAAAACAAAACAAAATTAATTTTCCACAAGAGTGGAAAGGAGTAATAATAATTATGAAAAAAGGATTAATCGCAGGCGCTGCAGCAACTGCCGCTTTGGCTGCTATGCCAATGGCTGGCGTTTTTGCTGCTAACGTTACCGATACCGTAGAACTTACGGTTAATACCGCCTGTACTATGACTGCCGGTGGCTCTACTGGTACGAGTGTTGATCTTGGTGACACAGCTCCAGGTGCCGCTCTAACCGAGCAGAATGGTACCGTAATGACGGTAACTTGTAACAACGCTGATGGTTGGACGCTATCTGCTGCAGTTGAGAGCTTGAGCTTCTCTGGTGCATCTAGGCCAATTCCATTTGGTGCTTATGGCACAAGCAGCTCCGTTTGGTCTGCTAAGGTTGCCCTAGGTACTGCAGGCGCTGCTACAATTGCAACTGGTTGGGATAACTATGGCGCAAGCGCTGGCGGCGTTATCGTAACTGGTGCTGCTGGTTCTGGTGTAAGTGGCTTGACAATTACGCCTTCCTATAAGGCTTACGTCGATGCTGCTCAACCAGCTGGTACTTACTCTGGTACTATTGCTTATACCTTCTCGCAGCTATAATCAAATAACCTTTAACAGAATACAGCCCTTCGGGGCTGTATTTTTTTGTATTTTTTGGTATAATGGAGGTAAATAAGTGAGGTGTTAAATGGGAAAGAATAATAGAACAGATCATAAGACTATCGCTGTTGTTTTTGTGATCATTGCTGTGTGTGTGGCCGTAGTAGCTTTTTTGCTATTTGTCTTAAACGGTAGAGAGACTCGTAATTCGGATGGCGACACAAATATACTTATTGGTGTTTTGACGTGTGATTCTAGCTCACCTACGGACGTTTTCTTTAAGGGGTCTGGCGAGGTTTCGCCTAATCACAAGGTGAAGGTGACGTTTAGGGGCGGAAAATATGATATTTTTGATTATACTTATAGCGCTAGGTATGATGGTTCCGATAGGGTGCAATCGGCACTCTCTACTTTGAAGGCCAAATATAATAAATATATGGTTAGCGTGGGCATGCATCAGGATAACCTTTCTCCAACTTTTTCCAATATGGGATCCGAGTTGATTATTAATCTATATATCGAGAGAAAGAATCTGACCCAGGGCACCGGCAAACTAGTATTCTTGAACGAACAGAATTTTGTCGATATCGACAGATACAGTGTAGAGGATTTTAAGAGAATGTATAGTAGCAAGGGTTTTGCTTGTCAGTATACGGAATAAGTGATATTCTAATAAAAGACAATAAAGGAGGTAAATGAAAAAAATAATAACTGTGTTCGTGGTGGCGATGGTGGCTCTAACTGGGTTCTTCTCTAGTGGTAGGGTTTTTGCCGAAAAGGCCTTTACGCTTTCACCTATGTCTCAGAAAGTAGTGCTTGTTCCTGGCGAGACGTATCGTGGTGGTGTTTCTATCTCAAATCCAGTAACGTCCACTGAAGACTTTGATTATGAAGTAAGTATTACCCCTTATTATGTT
>Ga0310786_10004276_pt1 | contig 19974 bp, 17 predicted proteins | sample AusTroGonzalo_MG_FD_203881 | JGI IMG/M metagenome (GOLD analysis project Ga0310786, IMG submission 203881) | Bovine rumen microbial communities from tropical cattle in Woodstock, Queensland, Australia - Gonzalo_03 (v2) (version 2) | ecosystem: Host-associated > Mammals > Digestive system >... | reverse complement strand
CCAGAAGCCCTTCGGTATCCTTGTCCAGCCTGCCGGCAGGCACTACCTTCTGGCGCAGCATCTCTTCGGGCAGGAGCTCCATTACGGTACGGCTCAGATCATCTTCTGTCGAGGTGACGAATCCGGCAGGCTTGTTCATGATGCAGACAACTTCCCTGCGCCTCTGCACGGGTTCTCCGTCAACTGCAATCAGGGATCCGTCTGCTATCTTTGCAGATGCATCGTTCACGGCCACGCCGTCAACGGTTATCAGGCCGCGCCTTGCAAGCCGGAAACAGTCCCTGCGGGAACAGACTCCGGCCTCGCTGAGTATCTTATCAAGCCGTTCCATAATTCAGCACAGGCCTTATTTGTCGGGCATGAGGTTCTTCTTGCGGAACTCCTCCACGAACTTCATGATGATTTCCACTGCTCCGTCAACGCCCACGACGCTAGTGTTTATGCACATGTGGTAGTTGTCGGCCGAACCCCAGATCTCATGGCTGTAGTATTCGTAGTATTTGCTACGCGATTTGTCGGTCTGGCGGATCAGCTTCTCCATCTCCTGCTCTGTCATCTCGCTGTGCTCGTCAAGCGCAAGCTTTCTGGCAACCCTGTCCTTGATGTCGGCACAGATGAAGAAGTTGACGGGATCGAGGTCCCTGAGGATGTAGTCGGCGCAGCGTCCAACTATAACGCATGGACCTTTCTCCGCAAGGGAATTCATGACCTTGGAGGTTTCCAGGAAAATCTGGTCATTGGGAGACAGGTTGTAGAACTGTGTTATCGCACCCTGTGCGGATGATGTTCCGCCGGCTCCGGACATGAGTCCTGCCGAACCTACGTTGAGAAAGCTTGGCTTCTGCTCGTCCATCTTCTCGAGATAGCTCTCCGCAAAACGGCTGTTCTTGGCTGTAAGGCGAAGGATTTCCTTGTCATAGAACGGAATTCCCATCTTCTTTGCAAGTCTTGAACCGACCTCATGGCCTCCGCTTCCGAACTGTCTTCCTATGGTAATCACTCTTGGCATAAATAGTACTCCTGGGAAAAGTATACCACAGACACCGAAACCGAGTGCAAGTATTAATTCCCCGCGCTCTGGAAGATGTAGGACACAAGCTTGCCGTCTTTCTCAAGCGATGCGGCATAGGCAGCCACTTCAGCTTCCGTGCCGAACGTGTTGAGGATTATGGTCTGATAGACATCATCCACAAGGTTGCCGTCCATGCTGATGACTGTGGCGGACATGAGGATGTCTGAGAATGAACCTGTCTTTGAATTGAAGTAGAGGTGGCGGTAGAGATTGGAGGCATTGGAGCCAACTGTTGACAGAACGTAATGGTAGTAGCTTCCCATGCCGGATGCCGTGAACGTAGCTCCGCTGAACCGCCCCTCGAGGTTGACTGTGGCGTAGACTGCATCACTGCCGTTTTCATACGTGTAGAGGTCATAGCCCAGGGTACCTGTCTGCCGCATGTTGAGCACCAGACCTTCCGGTGTGTAGAGATAGCCGTTTTCATTCAAACCGAGTCCGGAGGCAACAGTCTCGATCATGTAGGCATTCTTGAGAAGGTTGAGATCCAGTGCAGGAGCGTCTATCTCGTATTCTCGGCAGAAGCGCTCATATCTCTCCGACACGGAGAAACGTACAGCCCGGCCGGCATCGTCGAACTCAAGGGAGAAATTGGAAAGGTCGGAGACCTCGGCCGCTATGGCGGCTATTCGCCCGGCCATGTCGGGATTGTTTGCAGGATCGAAGTCTTCAGGCTCATCAAGGATGAGGATGCTTTTCCATTCGGAGTACAGTGCTCCTGCGAACATGTTGTAGCCGCGCTGCTCCAGAGTCAGCCTGTAGGCGTCCTTGAGCACGGAATAAAGCTCCGGTGCAACAGTGAGGAACTGCCCCCGGCTGCGGTTGAGTGTGGCTATGTTCACCACACCCTCATATGTATTCTGATGGTCCAGTTCCTTGTAGACAGCTGAAATAACAGGTGAATAAGCAGCAGTCAGGTCATTGATTCCGTGCTTGATATCATTCGAAGAACCATCGAACCAGTACTTGAATCCCACCTCCTTGTTCAGGAGTATGGTGTCCTTGTCTACCTTGGCCTCGATGAGATGATAGCCGGGATCCTTGTGCCCGATATTCACGATACCCACGGTGAAAGCAACGACAGCGATGACGAATGCCACCGCTGTCAGTATTGCCCTGAGTTTGATGTTCTTTGAGCTGACTTCCAGTTTCATCTTGTTCCGTCAGTTTCCGAACCTGATCTTTCTGTACTTCTCGATCTCCGGAGCATTTCCGTAGATGAAGTGTCCGTTGCCCAGATCCACCATGCTCGGCTTGTCCACGGAGTAGTCGTGGAACTTGGCCGGGTCGTAGACAAAGAGCTTCTTGGATTTCTCGATGATCGGATCAGGCACGGGAATTGCACTGATCAGGCTCTTGGTGTACGGGTGCAGCGGATAGGCAAACAGCTCTTCGGTCTCCGCAATCTCGACGATCTTTCCCTTGTGGATGACCGCAATCCTGTCGGAGATGAAGCGTACTATGCTCAGGTCGTGGGCGATGAACAGATAGCTCAGTCCCCTTTCCTTCTGGAATTTCTTCAGGAGATTCAGGACCTGTGCGCGGATGGACACGTCAAGAGCGGAGATGGGCTCGTCGGCCACGATGAACTCGGGCTCCATGACGATTGACCTTGCAAGTCCGACTCTCTGTCTCTGTCCGCCGGAGAACTCATGCGGGTATCTGGTCAGATGCTCGGGAAGCAGTCCGACCTCGCGGATGACGCTCTCGACCTTCTGGATCCTGTCCTTCTCGTCCTTGTAGAGATGGAAGTTGTAGAGTCCTTCGGAGATGATGTACTCGATGGTGGCTCTCTCGTTGAGTGATGCAGCAGGATCCTGGAATATCATCTGGATCTTGCGCACCACTTCGCGGTCATCCTTCCTGCTGAGCTTGCCGGAAATCTTCTTTCCTTTGTAGTAGATGGCTCCTGCAGTACAGGGGTTGATCCTCACAATCGCCCTTCCGATGGTGGTCTTTCCGGAACCGGACTCTCCGACAAGGGAGAAGGTCTCGCCCTTGTAGATGTCGAAGCTCACGTTGTCGACTGCCTTGAAGGACTGCTTGCGCTGTGTGAACACGACGTCGAGGTTCTGTACGGAAAGCACTACTTCTCTGTTTTTCTCTTCCATTGTCATGCCTCCTCGCCTTCTTCGACGTTTACATAGCTTCTGAGCATCTTCTCATGAAGATTCTGGATGATCTTGGGTGGATCCACCTTCGGGGCCCTCGGATCAAGCAGCCATGTCTTTGCCCAGTGGTGCTCGTTCACCTGGAACATCGGCGGCTCCTTCACGCGGTCGATGGCCATCGCATAGGCGTTTCTGGGTGCAAAGGCATCTCCGATGATCTTGTTGTACAGACTGGGCGGTGTTCCGGGAATGCTGAAGAGGTCATCACCCTTCTCCGCAAGCTGTGTCAGCGAGCTCAGCAGAGCCCATGTGTACGGATGCTTGGGTTCATAGAAGATGTCCTCGACTGTTCCCAGCTCGACAATCTGTCCGCCGTAGAGGACAGCGACCCTTTCCGCCACATTGGCCACGACACCGAGGTCATGGGTGATGTAGACGGTGGTGTATCCCAGCTGGTCCTGCAGGCTCTTGATCAGTCTGATGATCTGTGCCTGGATGGTGACGTCCAGAGCCGTGGTGGGCTCGTCGCAGATCAGGATCTTGGGCTGACATGAGAGGGCAATGGCGATGACGATCCTCTGTCTCATTCCACCTGAGTACATGAACGGATAATCGTCGAATCTCTTCTCAGGCTCGGGGATTCCGACCTTGGCCATGATGTCCAGGGTCCTCTTCTTTGCCTCTTCCTGCGAGCACTTCTGGTGCTTGATGATGACGGTGGAAATCTGCTTTCCGATCGTCAGGACGGGGTTGAGGCTGGTCATGGGATCCTGGAAGACGGTTGCAATCCTGCATCCTCTGATCTGCTGCCAGTCCTTTGTGTACTTGACCTTGGCGCAGTCGATGATGGCATATCCTTCGAGGGTCTTTGTAGCCTCGTCATAATGCCTGTACGCAACTCTGAACGTGCAGGTCTCGAAGATCCTGTTCTTTATGTATGATCTGTCCAGATCCTCGCCGATGCACATGGCAAGCCTGAAGGCCTTCTTGAGCTTTCTGGTGAAGAGGATCTGGCTTCTCATCGGATATCTACCGATGGAAAGCAGGATTTCATAGGCAATCAGCCTGTTTCTCTCAAGGACCTTGTCAGGCAGTCCGTACGGGTTGCCCGGCATCTCTTCAATGGCCATCTTCTCAAGGCGCTTTGCCTCAAGATCCGTAATGAACTTGTCATCATTGATCTTACGCTCGCTGTCGGCCTTGTAGTCGGCGGCACGCTTTGCAATCAGGTCTTCCCTTTCCTTCCTTATGGCCTTGATCTGGTCCTTCCAGCCCCTGATCTTCTGCGTGATGTCCTGGATCTCTACAGCATCCTGGGCATTCCTGCGGTCCAGCGCCACAACGTAGTTGGTGCGGTCGACGATGTCGTCCTCAAGGGTCTTGATTCTTGCCGCGAACTCGGCCTCTTCCTCAGGAGAGAGGCTCTGGGCCTGCTGGATTTCCTTCTTCTTCTGCTCGATGGCCACATACTCTTCGGCACCGCGCTCGAGAACGGAGTAGCTGTTGAGCGTGTTGATCATCTTCTCCAGGAATCTTTCCCTTCTGGCATCGATCTTGATGACGGTCTTGGAAAGAGAGTCATCCGAGAAGATGATGCTTCCGTTGCTGATGAAGCCGTTGGAATCGAGCATTCCTGCAAATGTCTTGGTCAGGACGGACTTTCCGGAACCGGACTCTCCGACTATGGCAAGACTCTCATGCTCATAGATATCCAGAGACACATTCCTGATTGCCGACAGGATTCTTCCTCTGACATTGAACTTTACGTCCACATTCTTGAGGGAAAGAAGCACTTTTCTGTTGTTTTCTTCCATTACGTGCCTCCTCTATCACATGTGGGTTCTGGGATCGGTCGCATCAGCGAGGTTCTGGCCCAGAACGTAAAGGATGATGGTCAGCAGGGCTGCGATTGCAACCGGCGGCCAGAAAGCCCACGGATAGGTCCTGAACGCAACCTGTCCTTCCTGGATCATTCTTCCCAGGGAAGGAACGGATGCGGAAAGACCGATTCCGATGAACGAGAGGAACACTTCCATTGAAATGTAGGAAGGAAGCTCCGTGGCCAGCAGCGTGACTATAACCGATGTCAGGAACGGCAGGATGTTCTTGTTGATGATCCTGGGAATCGGAGTACCAAGACATCTTGATGCCAGGGAATACTCACGGTCACGGATGATCATGACCTGCGTCCTGAAGAAGTAGGAGATTCCGAGCCATCCGGTGACCGTAAGTGCAAAGACGAACGGCCAGAATCCTGAACCTACTATGTAGACCAGAACCGAGATCAGCAGGATGTACGGGATGTTTGCAATAATGCTGTACACGACCAGCATGAACTTATCCATGGTCTTCGAGTAACCCCAGACAGCACCCATGAGGATACCGATGCTCATGTTGATGGCGGCACAGATGAGTGCCAGAAGCAGTGATGTCCTGGCACTTGCCCAGATTCCGTAGAAGATGGAGTTTCCGATCTGTCCTGAGCCCAGTATCCACTTGAAGCTGAAGCCTCCGGTGGCCTTCATCGCCTGGGACGGGCTCTGGTTGTACATGTATGCGTTGGTAACGTTCTCGTACGGATCGTACTGGCAGAACATCGGAATCACGAAGCTGCACAGGAACAGAAGCACGAGCAGTCCTATGGCCACCCAGTTGGACTTCTTGCGGAAGAAGACCCTGAATACGGATCTCCAGTATGAATATCTCGGAGCGATGATCTTCTCCGACTCCAGTGTATCGTTGCTTACAAAGGTAAATAACTCGTCTTCATTGACGGCTGCAGCTGTTTTCTTCTTTGTGTCTGCCATTATCTACCTCCCTTTGATTCGAATGAGATTCGCGGGTCAAACTTGGCCATCAGGACATCGCCCAGGATGAGCGATATCAGCGACAGCGTAGTGTAGAACACCGTACAGGCAATTATGATTCCGTTGTCGTGTCCGCTGATTGCCTTCGTCAGCAGGCTTCCTACGCCGGGAACGGAGTAGACACTCTCCGTGATGATTGCTCCGACAAGGCAGAACAGGATGGTGCCCGGAATTCCGTGGATGATCGGGATGAGTGCGTTCTTGGAGATGTGGACCGAATAGATCTCACGCTCCGAAAGACCCTCGGCCCTTGCGAACTTGACGTAGTCGCTGTTCATCTGGTCGATCATGTAGCGGCGCATCCATTTCATGGTTCCGCCCAGTGCATGCACAGCAAGCGACAGCGTGGGCAGGATGTAGGCCAGAATCTTGACCGTGGCGTTTGCGAACTTGTACGGAAGTCCGAAAAGACTTGTTCCGATTGCCGCAAACATGAAGATGTAGGCAAGTGACGGAACGCTCATGAAGAAGATTATGTACCACATTCCGAGCTTGTCTATCCAGGTATCCTTCTTGCGGGCCATGAGGATTCCGAGAGGAAGACCCAGCATGTACTGGATTGCAGTTGCAATCAGACCGATGACGAATGAGTTTCCGATCATGCTCATGCCGTCACGCATGTATGTGGCATTGGTGTATTTGTCGTTGAACTGGACCTTCTCGGCATCAGTGAGTTCGCCCATGTTGTACGTCAGGGTATGGAAATCCATGGCGGTATCGACCCAGATGTCCGAACCGACCTGGGCAGGATACTGCTGGCGTTTGGTCTTGAGGTCACCCTGTGAATCCGTGATGACGCTGGAAATCTCCTGACCTCTGTATCTTGTGAACGACACACCCAGATTCATGTGGATCCAGTTCTGGTGGATGAACGGGAACTTGGAGTCGAAGTACAGCAGGTACTTGTGTGTGGTTCCGCTTCCGACTATGGCGAACAGACCGCTGTACGGATCCTTCTCGAAGCGTATATAGCGGTCGGTGAGGGTCTCATCCTTGACGTCCTTGGTAGTCTCGACGGAGAAGAAGCCCTTGATGTATTCCCAAAGTCTGGAGATGATGGGTCTCTCTCTGGTAGCAAGCAGATATCCGGTTCCGCCCGGCTTGAGCTGCTTGGCTCCGGTGGTATACCTGATGGGGTCGAGTCTGACTATGGTGTAACCCTTGCTTTCGTAGTACTGGATGAACTCCTGGACCGTCTCGTTGCTGAGATAGTCGTCACCCACCTTCTGGATGATGTTCCTGTCTGCCTCATACTCGGGGCAGGTGTCATAGGCATCACCGTATATCTCGACCCACTTGCTCTTGCTGAACGTAGTGAAGTTGATGAACTCCAGATAGCCGTACTTCTGATACTGGGTGTACTCGTAGAGCACCCTGTCGTTGTTGCTTCTCTTGTTCCATACGTCGTCTGTCTGGAAAATCGCGCTTCTGTCCGTAAGTGAATAGACAAGAAGCATGACGATCCAGGTGACCGCAAGGAGCGAGAGAATGGAGAAAAAGATTCGTTTCCAGATGTATTTTCCCATGGCGTTCCTTTTCTTTAATTTCTCCTTTTCGGATTAAGGCCCCAAAAATAACTATATTATTATGGTTTCGGGCCTTCATTCAAAAAGGCGCATTATGACAAGCATGGGACTGCCGTGGATTACCACAGCAGTCCCACCCTGTGAATTATCAGTGATAAAAGTTATCAGAACAGTCCGATGACCTTTGTCATGTAACCGGCGCCATTGCCTCTGAATGTGTCGAGGTATGTGCAGGGATCTCCGAAGTCCGGGCCCCAACCTGAACCATAGAACATATCGAAGTTGCCGGCCTCTCCGTTGGAAGCTCTGTATCCGCTTGCATAGAAGTCTGCGGATGTTGTTGCCTCAACGAGGTTGACTGTCACGTTCTCGGCTCCGAGGACACCCTCGATGGACTGCTTGTAAGCCTGAGCCTGAGCGATCTGTGTCTGGTTTGCGGAATAGTAGACCACATCGATGGTGATCGGCCATTTGACGGTGTTTCCGAGCTCCTTCTTTGCAAGCTCGAGGTGTCTCTTGGCCTCTGCCGGATGATACCATCCGTCGATACCGTCAGCGACCTGGACGGGTGAACCCATCTTGTCGAGATAGTACTGGACGATCTCACCGTACATTGTTCCTGCAACGAACTTCTTGCCGCTGGCATCCGTGACATCCTCTGAAAGCTGGACGAACTCAGGATGAGTGTACATGTTTCTGAGGTTTGTCGTAGCAAGGTCAGCACCTCTTGAAACTGCGTTCTGAGTTGCCTTGTCCCATGCATAAGCGACAGCCTTTCTGAAGTTCTTGTTCATCATAGCTGTCTCGGTGTCGATCTTCTGCTCCTCAGTCTTGGGAGATGCGACAGCACCGGAAGCGAGAGCGAATGTTCCTCTGTTGAGGTTCAGTCCGCCGAAGTATGATGTTGATGTCGTGTCGGAGACATAGTTGTACTTGTCGAAGTTTCCGTCAGCCTTTGCCCACTCGAGTGTGCCTGAAGCTGATGTCAGGCCGCATCCGGCGTAGACACCGTCGCAGACGTCCTTGTAGAACTGTGCCATGTTCTCACCGTTGTCGTAGACCCATGTGATTGAGTCGAGCTTGACAGACTCGGGATCATAGTAGTTCGGATTCTTGACAACCTTGATGATTGAAGCATCGTTGAGCTGCTGCAGGATGAATGCTCCGTTGTAGACCTGTGATGCGACATCAGTTGACTTACCATAGGTGTAAGCGTTGGTGTCGTTGTAGGCTGCTGCATACTCTTCGATTCCGAAGACTCCGCCGTGTGCGAGGTAGAAGCTCTCGCAGATAGGAGCGAAGCAGCTGTAGGTAAGCATTGTCATGAAGTAACTTGTAGGAGCACAGAGAGTGACCTGCAGTGTGTTGGCGTCAACAGCCTTGTATCCGACTGCATCCCACTTTCCACCCTCATAGAGGTACTCTGAAACGCCTTCGATGACGCCTTCGACCAGCCACTCGAGACCGGCAGCGGCATCAAGCATGTGATGGAAACCAGCCTCGAAGTCCTTGGCTGTGACCTCAGCATACTTTGCACCCTCTGATGTTGACCACCATGCACCCTTCCTGATGTGGAATGTGTATGTGAGTCCGTCAGCAGAAACTTCCCAGGACTCTGCAAGAGCCGGGATCATCTGTCCGAGGTTGTTGTACTGGACCAGGTTGTCGGTGCAGTTGACCAGGATCTCGGTATCGGACTGGCTTGATGTGTTGAGTGTGTCGAGTGTGACCGGAGCTGTTGAGAATGTTGTCCTGTAGTCCTTTGTGAGCTTGTGGCCCTTTGATGTGAGCCATGCTGCAGGATCATAGGTTGCCTCGCCCTTGACGGCCTTTGCCCAGATGTCAAGAAGCTCGTTTCTCTCAGCAGGTGTGAGGAAATCATCAGCTGTGATGATCATTCCCTTCCATCTGTCATCGTCGTTACCCCACTGGACATAAGGAACTGTCCTGGGAGCGATTCTTGAGATCGTGTAGGCTCCGCCCTGTGTGGTATTCGGGATCATGACTGCTGAATCGAGCAGATAAGCCTCGGCCTGAGCGTAAATGACGAATCTCTCTGAATCTGTCTTGGCTGCCTTTGCCTTGTCGAGAAGAGCCTCGTAGCCGCCGAGAACCTTGGCGTAGATCTCTTCATCGTCGCCGCGAACGTATGTGCTCGGCTTGGCAACTGTTGTCTGAGTCTTCTCAGCCTCTGCTGCGCCCTGAGCGAAGACAGAAGTAAGAACGACTGCAAGAATCAACATGATTACTGTCAGTTTCTTCATTTTCTTCCTCCATTTAGAATAGAAATACAAGTTTAGTGCGGTTGTTTACAACCGGATTTTTCTACTACATCACAAATCCGCGCATTTATCAAGAACAATTTGCGCGATATATAAGGGAATGAGGTTTTTTTCCGTTTTTTTCGTTTCAGCTTCCGAACCCCTGCGGATTCATCGTCTGCCACCTCCAGGAGTCTGCGCACATGCGCTCAAGTCCGTATTCGGCATGGAATCCGAGAACCTTGTTGGCCTTGGCGGTATCTGCATAGACCGTGGCCAGATCGCCTGCGCGGCGGGGTCCCACCTCATAAGGAATCTTTTTCCCACAGGCCTTCTCGTATGCATGGACTATATCCAGGACGCTTGAGCCCTTTCCGGTTCCGATGTTGAAGACCTCGCATCCCTTGTGTCCGGCGGCATACCTGACGGCAAGCACATGGGCACGGGCAAGGTCCACCACATGGATGTAGTCCCTGACGCCGGTTCCGTCCGGTGTGTCGTAATCGTCACCGAATACCGTCAGATGGTCCCTTCTGCCTATTGCCACCTGGGAAACATAGGGCATGAGGTTGTTGGGGATTCCCTGCGGATCCTCGCCGATGAGTCCGCTCTCATGGGCGCCCACCGGATTGAAATACCTGAGAAGCACAATGGATAGCTCTGGATCCGCAACGCAGAGAGCCTTGAATATCTGCTCGCTCATGTACTTGGTCCAACCGTAGGGGTTGGTACAGTTTCCGGTCCTGCTGGATTCGGTCAGAGGCATATCGTTGTCTCCGGAATAGACTGTGGCGCTTGAGGAGAACACCAGGTTGTGCACCTCGTGGGCCTTCATCACGTCACAGAGGACCATGGAGGCGTCGAGGTTGTTGGAGAAATACTCAAGCGGTTTCTGTACGCTCTCGCCAACGGCCTTGAGGCCGGCAAAATGTATGACGCTGTCTATGTCGTACCTGGAGAAAACAGCATCCAGGGCCTTGCGGTCACAGACGTCCGCCTTCACGAACTCAGGACGCTTTCCCGTAATCTGCCCCACCCGGTCAAGGGACTTCTCATGGCTGTTGACGAGGTTGTCTACAACCACGACATCATATCCGGCATTGATGAGCTCCACGCATGCATGGGTACCGATGAACCCGGCTCCGCCTGTCACAAGAATCATAATCACCCCTCATAACAATGTCCTATTTCGTGGACATATGTCATTTATCTAATGTATCTTACGCTTTTCAAGCAATTGTTCAAGCCCTGTTCAAAATCATTGAACCTGAGCGCAAATTATTATATCATATTGTTCTGACATGGACGAGTATGTTTTGGATCCATCACTCAGACGACTCCTCAGAAAGCGTGCACAGCTCGGAATCGGCGACGTTACCGCCGCCAACGAGTCGGCTATCGATGCCTACAACAGATCCGAGGTCAAGCCGTCCGTGTTCAGGAGCCTGTACAGGCCCAAGACAAAGAACATAATCTCCCGCACGTTCATAATCCCCGTTACCGACGGAGCCGTCACCGGATACCTCTTTGAGAAAGTCAAGGACAAGGCCATAGCCGGACAGAACTCACTCATCGTGCTGTTCCATGACGGCGGATGGATGCTGGGCAACATGCGCAAGTGCAACGCGGTTAGCAGCAACATCTGTGACGCCACCGGAGCATCTGTCCTGGCCATAGACTACAGGCTTGCTCCGAAATACAAGTTCCCGATCCCGCTCGAGGACTGCTACGAGGCCTTCCTTTGGGCTGCCCAAGGTGCAAGATACTGGAAGGTGGATCCGGACAAGATCTATGTCATGGGAAACTGCGCGGGCGGAAACCTGGCGGCAAGCGTCAGCAGGCTGGCACGTGACCGCAAGGGTCCCAAGATCGCAGGCCAGATCCTGTTCTCGCCTGTGGCTGACGGAAGGATGAGGACGGAGAGCTTCGACAAGTTCAAGGACTGTCCCACCCTCACTTCAAAAGCAATGGCGTTCTACATCCAGAACTACTCAAGGGAGCCCAAGGATATCCTGGATCCCCTGTTCTCCCCGCTTCTTGCAAAGGATCACTCCAGACTTCCCGAGACCCTGATAATCTGCGGCGAGTATGATCCGCTTCTTGATGATTCCCAGCTTTATGCCCAGGCCCTGGCCAGTGCGGACACGCCGGCAAAGTGCCTTGTGGCAAAGGGCATGATACACAGCTTCATTGACTTCCCATGCCTGGAGACGTGGAAGGACAGCATGTATGCAGTGTCCACATTCATCGGAGGAAGGGCTGTATCGGGTATCGAGATCCTGACCAGAAGCGAAAGGCTCAAGCTGGAGCGCAGGCCGCACCTGGTGGTGCAGTAAGGAAACCTTTACATTAGAGTCATCAGAGTCATTTGCGAGATTGGAGTCATTGGAGCCAAACGTTGAGAAACGGCATCAACCTCTGATCTTCTTCTCCGGCACGTTGCCTATCAGAAGTCCTATGGATTCCATCTTGAAGAACATCTTCTTGTTGCCGCTTGCGGAGAAATAACAGTACCAGCAGTTCTCGTCGGCCTTGTAGTGGACATCGCAACCCATGATGTATGAGCTTGCCCAACCGCGTTCGGACGGAACCAGGATGGGCTCGTTGCTGCAGCGCTCCCACTGGTAGCCGTCATTGCTCTTGAGAAGCAGCATGCATGAGCTGGTACGCCTTTTCTCGGAATCCCAGAACACGGGGCACTGGAATGCGTACAGCACATCGCCGCAAGGAACAACCCTGATGCTTCCGCAGCCCAGGTTGGACCATCGGTCGTCGGGGATGGGCTCCAGTATGGGACGCTCGGGCTTCATCATCTTGTAGGGCCCGTTCAGGGTCTTTGACGACACGGAGCCGAAATACCTGGAGACCTTCTGCTTGGTGTCCGGCAGTACCAGATGGGATGCTCCGAAATAAAGCCTGTATTCGTCTCCGGCCTTGATGAGCTGCGGACGCGAGATGCGTGGATAACGCAGGTAATCGCCGGCAAACGGTATGGTCCGGCCGTCCAGAAGAAGTCTGGGCTTGCTCCAGGTCACGAGGTCCGTGGATGAGCGCATCTCTATGCATGAATAGCTGTCACTCTTGCCCTCGCCTGTCCTGCGGCTGACGAACGGGATGTTGCGGTCGTGCTTCTCATAGATGAGGTAGTAGTTCTCGTCCTCGGTGAAGATGAACGGCGAGTGGCCGCGCAGCTCTATCATTTTGCGCGGTTCCCATGCTATGCCGCTTGTGGACGTGAAGTGATGCAGTCCTATCCACGAATGGAAGAACATGTGCCACTTGCCGTCGCAGCTCTGCTCGGGCAGCAGTATCTGAGGATCACAGAACTTGGGGATGTATTCCTTTCCTACGAGCAGCGGCTCGTCGCTGAAAGGAAACCATCTGCACTTCTCGAGAGCCTGCACGTTCACCTCTTGATGCCGGAAGCCTCTTCCTCGTCTTCATCAACCGGTCTCTTCCTTCTTCTGGGAGTGATCAGCGGAGCGAACTTCTTGTCCACGTCTACACGCTTGGCGTACCATTTGACGATCCTGCTGTAGATGAACCAGGACAGTCCGATGGATCCGAGGAAGATCACCAGAAGCCAGATCTGATTGGCCGTTGTATTCTCCGGATTGCCGAAACGGGCCAGGAGGATGTAGCCTCCGAGCATGAACACGAGCATGAGCGCCACATTGACCACGGTGGCGATTGCCACGAACACGGCGGTATTTCTTTTCTTCTTGTTTTCTTCCTTCATTTCCTTGCCTCCCTGGTGAAGATCACTGAGATTGCGAACAAAATCACGAAGACAACCACAAAGCTGTCGCTGAGATTGAAGGTCGGCCATCTGTCCATACCAAAGATACCATAGAACTTCACGCTGATGAAGTCCACCACACCCTGGTCGAAACGGAAGATCCTGTCCACAAGCGTTCCGAATCCGCCTCCGGCTATTCCGGCCACAAGCCATCTCTGCCTGTCGGTCAGGATGTTCCTCCTTGTGGCGATAAGCCAGCACAGGAATCCCATCAGCAGCATCGGGACCACCACGAACAGCAGCACGCGTACGAACAGCGGGCTGTCGGCACCCATGCTGAACGCCACTCCGGTGTTGCGGACATGGCAGATGATCAGAAAATCACCGAAAATGCTCGCACCCACGGTGTTCAGCGGGATGTACTTCATGACCAGAAGCTTCGAGATCTGGTCGACAAGCACAAGGGCGGCTGTGAGGATGAAAGGCATAAATCGCTTTGAATCTCTCATGGCTGGAATAATATTACAAACCGAGAGGCATATCAATAAAGCACGTCTGGAGACCCAGTTCCCTACCCACCATATCCATCATGGCCCTGACGCCGAAAGTCTCGGTCTCGTAGTGACCCAGGCACAGCATGCTCATGTCGTCCTCAAGACAGTCGTTGATCGTGGAGTAGCGGCTCTCGCCGGTAATCAGCAGATCCAGATCTTCGTCCATGGCCGTGTAGACATCTCCCGCACCGCCTCCGGACACGATTCCCACGCTGGCGAACTTCTTTCCCCTGCAGTTGAGCGCGAAATTGGTGTCGTTCACCCTGACGCCCAGCATTTCGATTATCTGCTGTGCAGTCACCGGGGAGGCAAAGCGTCCCTTGACTCCGACATATGCACCACGGAACTTGGCAAAGGGCTCGATGTCCCGGAGATTCAGCTTCATGGCCATCTGTGCATTGTTTCCGTAGGTCAGATGGGCATCAAGCGGGAGATGGCATGCAAACAGCGCAAGGTTGTTCCTGATCATGGTGCTGATGCGTTCGTAGTGGCGTCCGGTAATCGTCTGGGAATTGCCCCAGAACAGTCCGTGATGGACGAAAAGTACATCCGCCTTCTGCTCAATCGCAGCCTTTATCGTGGCCAGACTTGCATCCACCGAAAAGGCGATTTTGTGTATCTGCGCATCCAGATCCCCCACCTGAAGGCCGTTCTGGGAGGAATCTACACCGTAGAAATTCCCGATTTCAAGTACATCCGACATCCTGTCGACGAATTCTCTGAGTTTCATAGCCTGAATGATAACACAGCCGGAACTTTGTTGACATGGGTTTTTCCAGCACATAACATTACTGTCATGAAGAACGAAGAACTCAGTGCCATTCAGGCGCAATTCACATATGACGAGGCACGGATCTCAAGGCTCAGGAAAACCTGCGGCAAGGCGGGAATCGTGGGCCAGCCGAGGGCGATGAAGGCCCTGGAAACAGGCATGAACGTCAACACCAGGGGCTACAACATCTACATCAGCGGAGAGGACGGAACCGGACGCCACAGTGCAGTCAGGGAGATTGCAGCCACAATCTCCGCCCGGAGGCCCGTGCTTGACGTGATGTACTGCCACAACTTCAAGCAGCCGCAGAGACCGTTCCTGATCACGGTGAAGTCCCCTTCCGGATCGGCGATCAAGAGTGCGATGGACGATATTGCCGCACTTGTGGATGAATGCAGGTTCACGGAAGCCATGGACAGGGTCAGGGACTTGCGCACAAGTTGCACGCCGGACGTCCTTCTGGACCAGTATCTGGTTCAGGTCCAGGAGGCACTGCGCTCGGGGGTCTCCGAATCGGACAAGTACCGCATCAACCTCGTGTGCGACAACGCTGGCCGCGACGGCTGTCCCCTGGTGGAGGAGTACCACCCCACCAAGACGAATCTCTTCGGCCAGATTACGGGCAGGAGCGGCTACGCACACCTGAGGATGACATCGGGATCCCTGCTTGACGCCGCCGGAGGATTCTTTGTAGTGAGGGCTGACAAAGTCCTGTCGCAGGAAGGCCTGTGGGACAGCCTCAAGCTCTATGCCGAAAGCTCGAGCTTCATGGTTCCGGGGAGCAAGGACAGCGACATCCCGTTCATCAGACCGGTGACTTCTCCCGTGGGAACCAAGCTGATCCTGATAGGAAGCGACGAACTCTACGACCACCTCTGCGAGTCAGACGACGAGTTCCTGAGGCTGTTCAAGGTATCGGCGGAGTTCGATTTCTCGATGCCGGCTTCCGATGAGAACATCAGGGGAACAATGGCCTATCTTCTGGATATGGCACGCAAAAACAATCTCAAAGAGGTTTCTGATACCGCCATATGCCAGCTTCTGGTCTACAGCTCATGGTACGCCGAGATGCGTGACGAGCTGACTACAAAGCTCTCTTTCCTCAGCGACCTCCTTTCGGAAGCGGACTACATAGCCAGGCGCGAGAACCTGGCGTGCATAGATGCGTCCTGCATCACGAAGGCCATGGAGGAACGTGACTTTGCAAACAGCCTTACCGAGGACAAGATAAACCAGGAGATCCAGAACGGAGAGATGGTGATATCCCTCGAAGGTTCCAAGGTCGGCGTGATAAACGGCCTTGCCGTGATGGACAGGGGCCTTGCCTCATTCGGAACCCCCACGGTCATTTCCGTATCGGTTGCCCCGGGATCGGAAGGAATCGTGAACATCGAGCATGAAGCCGGTCTTTCCGGAGAAATACACGACAAGGGTCTTCTCATCCTTCAGGGATATCTGCGCAAGCAGTATGCGCGGACCTTCCCCCTGTCCGTCTATGCGGGAATCTGTTTCGAGCAGTCCTATGCGGAAGTGGACGGCGACAGCGCCTCGTCGGCTGAGCTGTTCGCCCTGCTGTCTGCCATCGGCGAGATTCCGGTACGTCAGGACATAGCGGTCACGGGATCCGTCAATCAGCTTGGAGACATACAGCCTGTGGGAGGAATCAACGAGAAGATACTGGGGTTCTACACCATATGCGAGCTCATGGGCCTTACCGGCCGTCAGGGCGTGATAATCCCCAGACAGAACATCAAGACGCTGATACTGCCGGACAGGGTGCTGAAGGCGATCGAAGACAGGAAGTTCCACATCTACCCCATTTCCACCATCGACGAAGGAATGGAGATACTGACGTTGCGTCAGAGCGGAATACGCAATGTAAAGGGAAACTTCCCGCCTGACACAATCAACCACATCATAGAGAACAGACTCAGGAAACTGTACGAACTTTCCAAGCCGAATTAAGTGCAAATCTCCGGCTTTTTCCTCTCACCGTTATCTTCCAGACTGCTGTAGTATGCTTCCAGCTTTGGTCTTGCCGCCTCGTAGGCGTCCTTGAGGTGCGGGTCGAACTGGCTGCCCATGCCTTCCAGCATGATGGAATCCGCCTGTGCGAACGACATGCTGTCCTTGTACACGCGCTTGCTCACAAGGGCATCGTAGACATCGGCAACGGCCATGATGCGGGCCTCGGGCGGAATTGCGTCGCCCGAAAGACCTTCAGGATAGCCTTTGCCGTCCCAGCGCTCGTGGTGGTAATGGGCCACGTTCTCGGCAAGATGGTGGAAGGCATCGTCCGACGTGTCCTTCAGGATTTCATGGACTATACGCGCTCCCTCGGCGGCGTGGGTCTTCATCTTCTCGTATTCCTCGGGCGTGAAGCGTCCGGGCTTGCGCAGCACGGCATCATCGACGGCAATCTTTCCCAGATCGTGCATAGGTGCCGCCTTGATGAGCATCCTGCAGAAGTCATCGGTCAGGTTGTAGCCCTCCGGGACCAGATGCCTTTCCCTCATGGTGTCCACGAGCATACGCACTACATCGCTTGTCCTGCGGATGTGGCCTCCGGTGGAGTTGTCACGGCTTTCGACCATGACTGCCATGCTGAGTATCTGGTTGTCGCTCATCCTGACTATGTCCGCCGTCTTCTTTGCCACCTGCTCCTTGAGATCCTGATTGAATCCGTCCAGAAGCTTTATGTACTTGCGGTCCAGGGTGTCGTCCGTGATGACGATCCTGTAGCCGTTCTTCCTTTTGCTCAGGTTAAGCTCTCCGACGGTACAGAGATAGATCTTATCGCCTTTCTCGTAGAAATGGCTGTTGGATGCTGTATCCGTAGGTTTTTCGTCGAACGCCTTGAGCCAGGGCGTCAGCAGTTTATCCATGCTGGAGCTTCGCTTGAGGCTCAGGTCCACGGATAGGTCATTGAGCTTCGGCATGATCTGTCTGGCTGTTGCGTTGCTTCCCAGATAATTGTACTTCGAGTCGAACGTTATGAAGCCGGTGTCTCCGCTCTCCGCCATTGCGGCCATGACCGTCTCGGTGACGTCATAGAGGTTCAGCCTTCTGGCAATCAGCAGGTACACCAGCTGCGCGGACACATATGTCAGCGGCAGTAGTTCGACATCGGGCACCAGCCATCTTCCCACGAAATAACCGAAAACGGAAACAATCTCGGGAAAAATCATCATGATCAGGATCTTCCTGCCTATCTGGTTGTTCCTGAGCATCGTACGCACTATGACTACGACACTTATGAGGAAATAGAGGATCACGATGCCCTGCATGAACGTGTGCATCGGTCCGTAGACCTTGTGCAGAGTGCTCACTCCATGAGCGGAGACCAGTGTTGCGCTTTTGTAGAAAAGTCCGATCCTGCCGATGGTCAGTACAAAGAAGTATCCGACGATGCATAGGAGCAGAAGCGCCACGCGTATCCATCTGTTGACGTTGATTCTGCAAAGACCGAACACGGAGAGCATTATCAGGAGCTGCAGGAACGGACCTCCCAGATAGATGAGTTTGGCGGCCATAAGTGCGGCATCCAAAGTCTTTGACTCCGCAAGCAGGAGGTGCGCAAGATTGACTATCGGGATCAGGACGAACAACAGTGTGATGTGGACGTCGTAATGCCGTCTCCAGACCAGCATGTACAGTCCGGTCAGCACAATGGAGAGTATCAGAATCGCATAGTAACAATAATGCAGAAAACTCACGACTCAATCCTATCATACGTTTACTTTACAGAAAAGCCCGGAACACCGCAGTGCATCCGGGCTATGTCTATATCCATGATTCGTTGGAATCAGCTGTTGCTGAAGCGGTTGTCCCAGTCGGACTCCTTCTTGCGTCTCTCGTATTCCTCGGCACTCTCGCCCTTGGTCTCTTCCTTCACGAAATCCTCAGGCTCGGGGTTGTAGTAATAGGTCCTGCCTTTCCTTCCGCCCTTGCGCTGGTCCCTGCGGCCGTCCTTGCGTCCGTCCTGGTAGCCTCTCTCATAGTTGTCGTCCTCGTAAGGATTGACAGGAAGGATCAGTCCCAGGATGAAATAGATCACAAGGCACGGTGCGATTGCGGTGAAGATCGATATGAGGACGACAATCAGTCTGATTGTGTCGACAGGATAATCCCTCCATTCGGCAATGCCCTTGCATACGCCCAGGATCTCTCCGTTCCTTGATCTGTAAAGTCTTCTTGTAGCCATTGTTTTTTTCCCCTTCTATCTTGTCGGCTCAGCCGTTCATGTTCTTCTTGAGCTTCTCGAGCTCACTTTCGATTTCTTCCTGCTCCTCAAGGTCCTTGAACCTGATTTCCTTATCCTTGTCTTCGGCACTCTGGTTCTTGCGCTCGCTCATCTTGTCGATGTGCTCCTCCATCTTGCTGAAGCGGTCCAGCGGATCTGCGTCCTTGTTCCTGCTGCTCCAGTTGTAGGTGTAGGTGTACGGTCCGCTTGAGCTGCGCTTTGCCTCGGCTTCCTTTGCAGCCTGCTCACGCATGCTCTTGTACTTGGCCTTTGCACCTGCAAGCTTCTCTTCCAGCTTCTCGATGTCGTCCTTGTACTTCTTCACCAGCTGCTCGTAGCGCTCGCACTCGGCGTTGAGCTTCTGAAGTTCCTCGGCAAGCCTCTTCTTTTCCAGAAGTGCCTCGCGGGCAAGATCGTCGCGGCCCTTGGAGATTGCCAGCTCGGCTCTCTTCTGCCAGCGGTCGACCAGACCCTGGAGCTCTGCGGCCTTGCGCTTTGAGGTACTCTCGGTTCCGATTGCCGCAGCGCAGTTGGTCTTGATCTCGATGATGGTGTCTTCCATCTCGTTGATCATCAGCTTGATCATCTTTTCCGGATCCTCTGCATGATCGAGGAGGGAATTGATGTTTGAATTGATTATGTCCATGAACCTAGAAAAAACTCCCATGTCCAATCTCCTTAATCGTCAGTATTATGTCCGCCTTTCAGCGGTCACACAAGAACTATAGCAAAGAGCGTGCCAAGTCCAGGGGCGAACAGCCCTTCCGGGCATTCAGACAGCCAGCTATTACAACTTTTTTGCGTTTTTTGAGGAAAAAGCAGTTGCCCA
>Ga0310786_10004275_pt1 | contig 19983 bp, 36 predicted proteins | sample AusTroGonzalo_MG_FD_203881 | JGI IMG/M metagenome (GOLD analysis project Ga0310786, IMG submission 203881) | Bovine rumen microbial communities from tropical cattle in Woodstock, Queensland, Australia - Gonzalo_03 (v2) (version 2) | ecosystem: Host-associated > Mammals > Digestive system >... | reverse complement strand
TTATCATACCCTTCTTCTAATGCGAACATTTTAAACAACCGCATATATTCTTCCGTCTGATTATTGTCAGCCTCATACCTGCGGATATATTCAACAGTATCACTACCATTTTCGCTTGGGATAACATACTTTTTCCCGAACATTAAGTGTTCCTTAACATGAATAAGCATTTCCTTACGCATCTTACGGAAAATATCTTTAACCATTCTATACAAAATCGGATTCACATCATCGACATAATTACACAATGTGACATTTTCAAATTGTGGGTCTACAAAGCCCGACAAAATTTGACACTTTTCCACAGACATATTATCATAGGAAAAATACCTGTACTTATTATTGACAATATTAAATAATTCCAAAAACCCTTTCATATCTTTTCTGATAGTATTATCATCAGATAAGGATAATTGGACATAAATACTGTCTTCTAATAATTTTCGGCTCTGTGTTAATTTGTGCCCTGCAATCTGTTCTTGCTTTGTTAATTCTCTAACAATCTCGTAATCCTTTTTTCCTGTTTGTTCCAATAAATAAATCTGCTTTAACTTATTTAAAGAATACGCAGGGTGTTTTGGATTAAAATCAATGTTAGCGATTTCGCATAATTCTTTAATTTTCATGAGCCTATTATAACATATTAAAAGAAAAATGTCAATGGGCTTGACAAATATATCATTATAGTATATAATGTACACATAAACACGAAAGGCGGTGATATTAATATGAAAATGTTTAATGTTATGGATAAGTTATATGTGGCTGATATTTATTTAATGAATGATACTTACGATACTATTGCAAGGCTTGTGTATGATGGAAAAGATTTAGAAGAATTTAAAGAGTATCTACTTAATAGATATAGTAATTTAAGAAATGAGCATGGTATTATGATTAGAGAGATTAATGTAAGTTTGGGTATTATGAAAGATGTATGGTATAAGGAGGGTATTTAATATGTATGGTTGCAGAAATTGTAGATTTTTTCAGCAGTATCAGAGCCTTGATTACTATGAGCCTAATGATATAGATTGTTCGGTGGGCGAATATGCAACAGGGGCTTGGAGTGATTGGTGTGAATGGGGCGATTTTGACGAGCCGCTTTGTAATAAATACGAATATGATTATAGAAAAGAAATGTATTAAAATAAAAATTTTTAAAAATATATTATAACTATTGACATTTTAAAATGACTATGCTATAATAGGTTTATCAAATGAAACGGAGGAAAACAAAATGCCTTATAAGAAAATCAGAGCAAATGCAATGGAAAGTACAAATGGTAGACCTACAAGCGGTCATTGTGTAGAATGTGGCAGACTTACAAGTATTGCTATGGGTGGTAAGAGAGTAACTACACCAAGTCAGAAAAATGGCGTGTGGGTTTGCGAAGCACATAGGGGTAAGAGAAATCTGAACAGTTATTATGATGAGAACTCTGTAAGGCTTGGTAAAGGCAACGCTGATAACATTTCTATTTCTGTAGAATTGGAATCTATGGGTGTATCTACTCATGCAAGGGCATATTTGGTTGATAATAAGTTTCTTGCTACAAGTGATTGCACAGTTGATATTGAGTATAAAAGCCCGATTTATACAAGTGAACTGCCTTTGGCTAAAATTATTGGCGGTATTGAATATATGGATAAGAGCAGTAAATATGCTTTTAGCGTAAATAACTCTCATTGCGGTATTCATACACATTATGGATTTATTGATAACCACTTTGATTTTACTAATTTATTTACGCATTATGAATTACTGTTTAAGCCGTTGGCAGACTTGGTTGAAGTTAATTTAAATAGCAGAGATAGAGAAGAAATCTTTGGTAGAGATTTTGATACATATAATCAGAAATTAAATTATCGCAGACCTAACGAGCATGAGAATTGGATTAATATTCAGCACGATTATACGCTTGAAATCCGTATGCCGAGATTTGTTAATGCGGAGCAGTATATGAGATTCTTAAAGACATTTAAGAAAATATTTAAGGCACTTGATACGCATTACATTTCTAAAGAGCATAATGAGCGTAATGCGAAAAAGGCAGGTCGCAAGATGGCTATGGTATTTATGAAAGCATACAAGGAATATTTTGAGTATGCAGAATTGGAAAGGGTGGCGTAATGTACAGACATGGATTTGTACCTGCTCAATATGTAGTTGATGCGGTATGTGAAACAAATACACGGCATCGTAATTCAGCAAGGCGTAATTATGAACGCATGGTATATGAAAGCATAGAAAACAATACTAATATAGATTTTGGGGTGATGTTAGATGACGAAATACGAAAGATTGGCGGCTTTAATCCATTTACCGACAGAGATTATAGAGAGTGAGTTTGACAGGGGAATGATTGATATCCTTATTGAACTTAATAAAAAGAACTACTTTACAACATTTTGTTGTGAGGGGCATTTAAGAGAAGACAAGACATGGGATGCTTATATTGGATTTGCAAGACCGTATGATTTTGCGGAATATCCAAAAGAATATGATAGCGCAAAAAAGCAGATGTACTTTTATTGGAGTGGCAAAGGTGAAGAAAGTCGGCAGAAATTTTTAACTGAACTTTTAGAATGGGCAAAATCTTTAACGGCACGAGATTTAATCGAAGAAAAAATGTATACGCTATACGGCACAAATAAGCGTAGTGGAAAGCGTAAAATTTTAGTATCTTCATACGATTACAAAGACATTAGAATTGAATATAACAAAAAGCATATTACAAAGTACGATACAGAATTGGTTGAAAAAATAGTTAGGAGATATTAACATGTTAGTAACAAACGGTGATGTTATTCGGGCAATGGACAATAAAAATCTTGCGGAGTTTTTATATGTTCTTTTAGAAAAGATTAAAAAGCCTTATAATGATTATGTGATTCAGAACATTAAAGAATGGCTTGATTCAGAAATGGAGAATAATGATGAAACAATTTACTAAAGTTTATATTGTGGAAAAGAAAAAAGATAGCCGAGATTGTTCTCAATACCATTAAGTTAAGCGTAAAGGAAAAAAAATATGGCAAAAAGAAAATATACTATCGAAAGCAATGACTACGAAATAGATGGGCAGATATACGATTCAGTATATGAATATCAACAAGCCACAAAAGGCAAACACGGAATTGTGCATGAAGAAGTATATAATGCCGACAAAGACGAATGGGAATATCAAGGAGCAAATGACATCTAATGATTTATTCTTAACTTAATGACATTGAGATTGTTCTGTTGTTGCAATGTATGATTGTGGGTCGATTGATATGGTATGCGATTTTCAGAGCGTATTTCAAGACAAGGTAAACTTTAATATATTTATTAATGAGCAGTTGGAATATTTACGGTGTGCGAAGTTACAAGATGTTTTACATTTCTTAAAAGAAGTTATTAAAGACCAAGAAAAGTTTTATGGGAAAGGCAGGTCGTGGCGCAGGTTAAAACCATTGTATAAGTTACTGAAAGGATTTAATAATCCACAATGGAATGTAACAAATAAATTCGGTACATATGAAATGTTGGTTGTAAGGTGTGAATATTAAATAGTGCAGAAATGCACTATTTTTTTATTTGGGTGTTGACATTTTGGATTGAAAATATTATAATATTCTTGAAAGGTAGGCGGGGTGGTTGAAATATATTTTATCTTTTATATAATTGATTGGGTAGTCGGGGATGGGAGTGCTACCCATGAAAATCAAAAATTTTACACATTGTGTACTGAAAACATACCCCGATGACTTGACATTTTGTCGCATATATTTGACATATCCCCCGTTCAATTGTGAACATTTTGTTAACATTTCAACGAAAATTGACCGATTTTTTTATCACTTTTTAAAACGCTATTTTTATCAGTATTTATGCGGGTTTGCGGAGTTTTTAAAGCGAATTTTTGAATGTGTTTCTACTATTACAAATTTTAAAGGGCGTTTCATTTTTGGCTTTATGGTCAAGTTGTTATTGCAATGTTCAATGATAGCGTTATGATGAAGTTGCAAGGCAATAGTGCCTTGCATAACAAACACATTAAAGGAGGTTCAACTTATGAACACAAACAGAAACATCATCAACATGGAAAGCGCAACAAACTACACGACAATGTGTAACGGCATTGCAAGCCGTAACGACATTGCAACGGTACGCACAATTCACACCGTCACATCACGCCGTAATAAATGCAAGTGTGCAGTATGTAGGCGTGAGGTAGCGCCTAATGATGGCGTTCGTATCGTAACGCCGTCACATCCGCGCGGTTTGACTTTGTGTGATGAACACGGAAGTGTTTATAACATGGACGGGTACAACACCGAAAACCACAACCACATCGGCACACGCACCGCAAAAGGTATTACAACATCATTAGAACTTGAAACGGAAAGCAACACCGTTACATCTAAGGCGGTTATGCATTGCGACTTAGGCTTTTGTTGCACATCTGATGGTTCTTTAGGTTATAACGGGATAGAGTACAAAAGCCCAATTTACGACAGTTTGCAAGCGTGTACAAAGACATTAGGCACGATTGAATATCTCAACGAAAATGGATTTTTTAACACAAACACGGGCGACACATCGGCACACATCCACACGGGTTTTTATGATGATGTTGTGGACTTTAGACACATTTACGCTTGTGTTGATGATTATTTTCAGTTTTTCGGGTGCTTGTATGAGTACCTTGAAAAAATGCCGAATGCCAAAATGAAAGAATATTTTGGACGGGGTTTTGTAAACTATGCAAGGACAATACGCCCCGATGGTGATGGCGGTTATGTTTTACCAAAACACGATGGTAACGGAAAGCGTGAACACTACGGCGCGAAAGTGTTAGATGGTTCTGATAACCTTTACGGGACGGGTTCTTATAACTGCGTTCAGCATTATCTAACTTTCAACTTTCAACACTCATACAGTATCGAGTTTCGCTTGCCTGTTTTCATAAACGCAAGGCAGTACAGGAATTGCATTTTGGCAATGCAAGATTTGGTTGCGGTGTTGCGTGATAACGATTTCACACCGTTAGAACCCGAAAAGGTGCTTGTAGATGTTTTCAGAAAGCATTTTCCGTACTGAAAACAAAAAACCAAAAATCAAAACGGGGCAGTTATTTGAAAACTGCCCCGTATAACCAAAAACAAAAAAGGAGGTTTTACTATGGAATATTTAACAATTAAGGGATTTGTAGAGATGGAGAGAATTAACGGGGAGATGTTTATCATCGTAAAGTACACGGATGCAGATTTGTACAGATATCGTATTTTGAAAATTGAAAACGATTTGCCTGTTTGGACGGGAAAGCGTTTCGACACAAAAGCACAGGCAAGGGAGATGCTTAAAGAGTGGAGAATGGACGCAAGGGATGAGAGAATAAAAGCCACAAGGGAAAGCCTAAAAAGTAAAGGCGTAAACGCATATGCAGACCATAACGGGAGAATGAAGGACATTATGGATGCATACAAGGAAAGCACAGAAATCTAAAAATCAAAAATAAAAACAGGGTGCGAAAATGCACCCTGTTTTTTTTATGCCTATCTTTAAGAATTGAAAACATAAAACAAAAATCACATATACCATTTTAAAGCCCTTATTTTGTCCATATAGCCGTTTTTATTCATTTATTGATAAAATATACCATAAACCACTTTTAAAGCCTTAAAATCGAAAATACAAAGCCAAAAAGAACATTTGTTCTATTTTTCAAACATGCGTTCGATTTTAAAAATATTATAATATTTTCTAAATTAAAATCAAAAAACGAAATCGGGGAATGGTTGGTGGTGGGGAATATTGGTGGGAAACCGACCTTGCGCCCGCCGCCCTGTAGTAAGGAGTTCGCAGTTCCCCGCCGTGGTACAATTATATCGGCAGTTGCGCCAAACGGTATCGGACATAGTAAATACATAATGATATTAAGATACTTGTCATAGTATATACAACATGCTATTCAGATACATAATTAAAAACGAAAAACGAAATCATAAATCAGTTCACACCTGCTGCCCTGCTGCCGTATTAATTCATTCATACACGCAATTAAACTACATACATATGTCAATCTACCAACCAATACTTAAAATCGAAATTAGAGCCATATACGCAAGCGAGAATGGTATGTATATGTTTGTTTATATATCCAATAAGTTGATAAATAAAAATTGAAAATTAAATATATAAATATAAAATATTGTAATATTTTTAAATTTGTAAATGAAATCTAAATACATATATGCATAGAAATATTCTAATATTTTATTTATATATTCATAAGCCTGTTTAGTTTATGAATAAATTTATTTATATATAAACATTAAGAACCAACATCTCAATGATTAATATGTTTATACACTAATATATAAATCTTGCTTGCTCCTATTTAATATATGAATCCATATATCTTGCTTACTCCTATTAATAAAAGTCGATTAATAAAATTAAAAACCAAGAACTTAAATTGTATTTTGGTTTGGCAAAATAAAAATCGAAAACCAAAAAAGAAAATGTTATAATATTTTCCGTTTGCCACCGATTAAAATTTAAAATTAAAAAATTAAAATTAAAAAATATTCTAATATTTTATCTATACATATACAGAAATATTATAATATTTATTCATACACATATCAATAAATAAAAACTAAAATTAAAAAACAAAAAACAGAAAACAAAATCCATAAAGGAAAATGTTTTCTGTTTTTAAAAATCATATTTTAAAAATAGTTTTTGTTTTTATTTTTCGTTTTCGGAAACGGGAATCACTTCATAGTCGATTAACATATCATCTTCAACATCTTCTTCTGTGCAGTTGTTGAACATGGTAACTACTACTGTATCGTAAGGACTAATGGCATCTGTCGTCCAAAAATCATATTCATTACCTGTCGAATCTGTAAAAGCATATTTGTTATTAACGCTATACTGTCTAACTAAAACGACATGACCAATCCTTTTGTAATGTGTCTGCTGATAAGCAAATACAAGAATAAAACCAATAACTAAAGCGGTGATAATAATCCCTTTAACAATCTTGGCGATAAGAATATCAGTTCTCATAGTAACTACCTCCTTTGATATTATTATTGTAGCACATTTTGTATTAAAAGTCAAGAACAAATTTAAATAAATTCATATAAAAAAATATTATAATATTTCACACACGCCTGCTGCCATGGAAAAAATATTACAATATTATTACGCCTGCTGCCGTGGAAATATTATAATATTTCTAATAATCGAAAAGGTAAAAGAGGCTTAAATAGCCTCTTCTACCAAATAATCAATATAAGATTTATAACGGTTATCGGATTTCTTTTTTGAAAACCTTTTTGCCCTTTCGGAACTCCAATAAGAATCATAACTATCATACTCATAATCATCAAGATAATTGTAAATCTGACTATAGTATGAAGCAGGTTTTGGAATCCAATGTCTATTAGACACCATGGCTTTTCCTTCATAATCTGACCAACCCACACCGAATAACTTGGTGCTTTCTTTACACATTAGAATAAATCGGTTGCCGTGTATTTCATTTTCAAATAAGGCATTCTGTCGCTTATTAAAATGCATAAAGAATCTGCGGTCAATATCATAATAGGATTTTAAGTTATCCCTAACATAAATAGCAGTATCAGAAAATTCTTTTGTGGACTTTCCAATAATACCATTCATCATTACCCCAACATCACAAGTGCCATGTGAGGACTTTAAACGCTTGTTTACGCTTGTAATAGGGAATGGATGACAGTTGGCTACATCAATATTGCTACCTGTACCAATTCGTGCATGAATAGCCACATCATGAGTAGTTTTAGCGGTCTTGATTGCTACATAATCATCGTAAAACTTTTTCGCATCGAAATAACCTTTACGATAATAAACTGTCTTACCATCTGTCCACATAATACCTGCACCATGCGGATTAGTCAACATCATATTGTTGATTTCATCAAATGTAAACAATCTTTGGTTCTTGGTTTGAAGGGCGCATACGCACATACAATCAACTCCTTTCAATATGCTATTTTCTTGTTACGCTCATATTATAACACTTAATGTTTCAAATGTCAACCCCCTTTCAAAAATTTTTTAAGCGTACAAAAAATATTATAATATTTTTCTATTAACCGTTTTTGGAATCCGAAAAATATTATAATATTTTTATTATATAGGGAATGTGTGTTACCACACAAACCCTATTTCATCCATGTAATTTCCAAGACGGTCATTCTTATGGATAAACTGCATCCCTGCATCACACAGGCGGGTAACTTCTATTTCACCCTCTCTGTAGTCGTATTCGGTACTTGTAATGGTATCAAAAGTAATCCACGCATACGCACAGATTACAAGATGAGTAAGAACATCATCAATGGTAAACTCAACGAATTTACCATCAAGCAACTCATCCCAAACCCTGCGACAAATCGTGCCTCTCCAATCGCCATTTTCGCCCTTAATAGAGCAACCAATAGCATCTACGCCATAGGCGCAATATGCCTGTAATTCAGCCGCTTCAAGGCTATCTGCTACTACTACTGCGTTGTCGATAAGTTCGTTGCTAATTGTGTACATCATGGTATCTACCTCCTAAAAGTGCTTTGTTGACCTTACAAGTATATGATATCATATCATATACAAAATGTCAACAACATTTTGAAAACTTTTTGAAAAAGTTTTATATCAGAAATATTATAATATTATGTAACCCCTGCTGCCCGATTGAAAATATTATAATATTTTTACTGTTATAAAAATTTTTTACTGTCGTTTACTGTTAAAAATATTATAATATTTTTATAGTCAGCCTGCAACAAAAAGGGCAAGCCTGCGATTGACTTGCCCTCGGTCGAATGGAGGTTTAACCATGAGTAGCCTAACGGTGGGTTCGTCTGCACTTTCAAGGCTCGTGCATTTCCATGGTCTGCCATTTTCTATACCGCCAACGCCTTACATCGTCATCTCGTGACTTCGGTTCTTCACCGCAACATTGGTGACACCCCAACAGACCTCGTTCTCGGTTAAGTTAAGTGTTATCCTTAACTCTAAATACATTATAGCACAGACCAAATCAAATGTCAACACTTTTTATAAAAAAAATAAAAAAAATTGACCCCTGCTGCCCGAACATTTGTTCTACTGCGGGCGGCTCTGTTGAAAAAATATTATAATATTTTTAACTTGTAGTCATTGAAAAATATTATAATATTTTTTATATATATACAAAAAAAGAAGGGGCATCAGCCCCTTTCTTTTAGTTGTCGTATCGTGTTACGGTTGCCAACTCCTTTCTTGTGATTCCAAGTTTGGCACACAACTCCTTGAGCGTGTCAGCGTGTTCGCCATCGTACTTTCCGTCCTCGATGTAGTTTGCGTACCACCCACCGTACATTGACTTTCCGTAATCTCTAATCTTTCTCATTTGTTCTACCTCCTTAATAGGTGTTATCTTTACCTTACAAATACATTATAGCATGGTTTGTAAAATAAGTCAATAGTTTTTTATAAAAATTTTGCACAAATAATATTATAATATTTTGTGCAATTTGACACGCCTGCTGCCCACTCAAAATATTATAATATTTTGTGCATCTCTTGATTAAAAAATATTATAATATTTTTAGATATATAAAGGCAAGAAAAAAGGGAGCATTTCTGCCCCCTTGCTTGGTGCGGTAGTATCTCTTATGAGATACTAAACCGCCTTGTGATTCCTTCCTTGGAATACTTATTCCACAGGTCTGGTAACTCGTTTTTAAGTTTCTTGCTATCAAGCGTTGTACTGATAACGATTGTGTAGTTCACGGTGAACCCGTCAACCTCTCGGTGTTCATCGTTTCCCATTTCGGCTTTCATCTCGTCCTTAATCTTGTCAGCCTGTGCTTGTAAAGCCTTGATTCTTGCCTCAATGTCTTTCAGTTCTAAAATCTGTCCTCTTGTCATGATTGCTACCTCCTTATTGGTTGCTTGTTTATCTTACAAGTATATTATAATACTATAATATACAAATGTCAATACCCTTTTTGAAAATTTTTAAAAAAATTTTTCGCCTGTATTTATTGGAAAATATTATAATATTTTTAAGTAGGTTATACAGTATAGAAAAATATTATAATATTTTTATTGAATGAAAAGGGGAATTAACCCCTTAATTCATCCACTCTGTTAAGTACATCTTGTGCGGTCAAATATCCTTCAACCGTATCATAATCAATCTTGACGATTGAACCCATGATTTCAAGTAACCCGTTACGGCTACCGTATGAACCATCGTGACAAATAGCATCCCATTTATCACATCTAACTTGCATTCCGTGGAATAAATATGAAACGGAAAAGGGAATTGAACGCTCTGCAAGACCAACCATAAGTTTGTTCATTTCTACTGTATAAATTCTTTTCATTTTGCTACCTCCTGCAAATGTGTTTGATTTATCTTATATTACATATTATAGACCCATATAAATAAAATGTCAACACCCTTTTTAAATTTTCTAAAAAATTTTTTCTGTGTTGTTTTAAAAAATATTATAATATTTTTATGGCGTTCTGTTATGTGTCTGAAAATATTATAATATTTTTGATTGATAAAAAAGGGCAAAACGCCCTTTTTTATTCAGCAGATTCATCATATAATGTGCTAATTTCATCATCTAAAAACATATTGTGTAATGCGTCAGAAGTCTTTTTACAAGCGTTATACATTGAAAGAACCTTTTCATGATTCTCAATGTAATCATAACCAAGTTCTGCGCAGAAGTCGTAAACATCTTTAGCGTCATCATATGAAAAAGCATCTAACAACAGGGAATACATAACATCTTTTATATTTGGCATCGTGTGTGCCGTATTGCATTGATAATCAAACTTATACGGCTTACAGTTCGTGCCGTACTGAATAGCACAATCAAATCTTGTGTGATACGGTGTGAAAAGATTGTTCTGATTTTTAGATTCTGTGTAAATAAAAGCGATTTTGTTTAACATATTGGCTACCTCCTATTTTGTGCCGTTTCTTAACTTCTAAATACATTATACACCTGCTCTGATAATAAGTCAATACTAAAAATGAAAAAATTTTAAAAAGTTTTGTGTTAAAAAATATTATAATATTTTCTATGGTTGCGGGTTTATGTCTGAAAATATTATAATATTTTTAACCACCCGCAAAAAGAAAAAGGGCTTTCGCCCCCTTTCTTTATTCGTAAATTCTGAAATTGATATCAGATTCTACAACCTTTTTCCATTCTTCAATGCCCTGTGCGGCATCTGCATCTCCCCTTGCGGCATCGTTTCGTGCCTGTTCTACGATTGCGGCAAGTAATGCAACATAACTTGTGCCACCTAAAATGTAGTTCGTGTTTGTGTTTTCCATGTTTAAATCCTCCTTAAAAAGTTGGTGTTTGTTTGTTTCTATAATAACTATATCACATCTGATTCATCTTGTCAACAACTTTTTTAAAATTTTTTTCAGTTTTTTAAAATGAAAAATATTATAATATTTTCATATATAAATATATAGATTGGTATATGTAAAAATATTATAATATTTTCTATATATAATAACCTGTATTGGTTTTAAAAAATATTATAATATTTTTGAGAACTGCGGGAACTGCTGAAAAACAAAAAAAAGGAACGAACATTTGTTCGCTCCTTTTTTTCCTTCGGGGATTTCAGATTAGCGGTCAAACTCTGCGATTCTTGACAACCAACCCTGTTTAAACTGTCCAAGATTGACCCGAACATCCTTTGTGCCGATTGCGTACCACCCGAATTTTTCATCGGGCTGAACTAACCACAAGTCATCCCACGCTTCATCTTCATCGGGTTCAGAAACCGTGTCGTGGTCGAACCAACACAACTTGGAACCGTTGGGGTAGGTCTTGAGTACCTTGAGATACTCGTAACCATCAAACCTGCCGATTTCCATTCCTAAAAAGACTTTGATTGTTTCCATAAAGCATTTCCTCCTGTTATGTGTTTGTCAATGTTCTCTGTCCTTTTGGACAATATTATTATCTCATATCTGCCATAGAATGTCAATAGTTTTTTTGAAAAAAGTTTAAAAAGTTTTTATCGAACAGGTGTTCGGATTTTTTCATCTTAAAAAATATTATAATATTTTTGAATAACGACCAAGGAAAAATATTATAATATTTTTATTCGCCAATCTCCCGCAAATCCCCTTGCGCCAAATTCCAAACCACACGCAAATCCCCCTATATATGCGTGTATGTAGTTCGGGCGTGAATATCGGGGTATAATATTATAATATTACTCGATACGGTAACGGTCATAGTTTAACCTGTATACTATTTAGATACCATATACATTAAAAATATTATAATATTTATATACATACAACGCAAACGAAATCCACAAACGAAAAAGAGAACGGTTTCAGCCGTTCCCTTTTTCAAACAAACAACATAGGAGGTTTATCGAAAATCTATGCAAGTTCGGTTTCTCCGTTTGCTTTACGAATTGACCATCCGTTGCATAATCCATTTTTAAAAGCCTTTCTGATTCCGTCTGCGCTTGCCAAATCGGGAATGTTAGCATAGTCACGGAAAAAGATATTGCGGTGCTTTCCTGTGGTTTTAGAATAATCCCACATAGGGAAGATTGTAACAATCTTTGCATCTCTATCTACTGTAGCAATCATGCTATCGTAACTCTGAAATGCGATTGTGTTTCCTACTGTTAATACAAACTGATTTACTGCGCCATTTCCTCTGTCATTAATCATCTGTTCAACTTTCATTTTCTTTACCTTTCCTTTCTGTTTAGGTTTTTGTTGTTGTCCTTTCCCTTTGGACAATATAAGTATAACATATTATATATATAATGTCAATACCTTTCTTTAAAAAATAAAAAAATTTATACGCCTGCTGCCATGTTACGAAAATATTATAATATTTTTAAAATTTTGTTACGCCTGCTGCCAACTTGACGAAATGACATACATTATCTTGTGTCAAAAATGAAAAATCAAAACTAAAAATACAATATATAGTAAAAATGAAAATTAAAAATATTATAATATTTTTAAATTCAAAAACAAAAAATAAAAAACAAAAAATAAAAAAGGTAAACCAAAATAGTTTACCTTTCAAAAACTAAAATTTAATTATTATTTCATATTAAAAATCACCGCATCAAACAGGCGTTCTTCACACTCTCCATATTCATTTAAAGTAAACATTGTTAAAACAATATCGTTTTCTTTTACTTTATCGGGATAACAAATATAATTATAATATGGTTCACCATTATATAATTTTCCATCTCCAATATTATTAAGGCATTTACCCAAGTCAATTTCAAAGCGTGGACAAGTCATAATTATAATCCCAAATAGAACAACACCAACAAATGTAATTAATGATTTCATTTAAATTAATCCTCCCAAAATGATTTTTCTGCTTGGCTATAAAATCCTTCAACGATTTCTTTTTTCATATCTTCATCAATTTGATTATAATACTTTGTGGCTTTTTCCTTATTCCATCCAAAATCTGCTTGAATCGCTTTAATGCAATCTTCTCTGAACATTACTTTTCTACCTCCATAGTATCAAGAATCTGTTTAATGGTTTCATAATCTTCATTTTCCATTGCTTCTGCAAGTGCTTCAATTAAAGCCATTTCCTATCACCTCCTATATATACTATATCATAATCTATATTATATGTCAATAGATTTTATAAAGAAAATTAATTTAATTTGCTCTATAAGATTTCCCTAATATAATATATATATTATATGGGAAAAGTAGTAGAGAAAAATATTATAATATTTTTGAAATAAGTATAAAAATATTATAATATTTTTAGATTATAAATAAAAAAAATATAAGCCGCGCTCATACTCACGGCTTATACATATGTAAGGGAGGTAGGTAGGGTTCGTGTTTTTTTATTCTTGGAAAACACATAACCTCAAGCATTATATCGTTTACTAACCGTTTACGGTCTATACTGTCCGTAAATACAGAACCGAATCCCTTTGTTTCGGTTATTATGCGGGTAAGGATTTGAACCTTACATATCGTGAGCGTCTACCTATTCCGCCACCGCATATTTTTATATGTGTTGGACAACTTTGGAATTACCTATAACCAACACTCTACACTTGTTACGCTGACAAAGTGTTTTAGAAAATCCGTCCACATCTATGTGCGGTAACAGAACCGCTACAACGCATGGCTTAATCTATTTTCAAAGTTTTATTATATATATATTATATCACATTTAATGTTAATTGTCAAGACCTATTCACTTTTTTATTTAACTTTTGTATTTCATTTTCTAACCTGCCTTTCTGATAGCCGTTTGTTTCAGATATCGACTAATTGTTATCAACTGCCTAATACCTTACTTCGTTTCGTGCTTATCTTATGTAATAACTATATCATACTTTTGATTACTTGTCAAGACTATCAATAAAATTTACTGCATCTCTTTCTGTCTTAAAAAAGAAATCATCTCCGCAATACTGAACAGTATATTCATTCTGTCCATATAAATTGTATTCAATAGTATAATCTTTATAAACAGTTGACATTCTTTTAATCTGTATCATATTAGATACCTCCTTTGTTTTTATATATATACTATATCATATATATAATCAAATGTCAAGTATATATTTTAATTAAAAATATTATAATATTTTATGGTCGCCTGCTGCCGTACTTGAAAAATATTATAATATTTTTATATAAAAAAGAGAGAACAAATGTTCTCTCTTATGCTTCTGCTATTGCTTCTCTTAACCCTGCACAAAGTTCATCAATGTTTTTACTTTCCATGTCACGGCAAATTGTCGGGGAATCTCCTTTTTTACCTTCGCAATAGAAAACGATTTCGCCTGTCGTGCCATTAAATACTACATAATCCCGTGTCGCTGATACATTACCCTGTAAGGCATACATTTTTAATAATGCACTTGACACTCCCTCGATGCACTTAACAATTTTCCCGCTTTTTCTCTGAAATAAAACTCCGTAAAATTTATCCATGTTTTGCTACCTCCTTTTGATAATTCAATTGTATCATATACAAGGGGCATTGTCAACCCCTTGTATATTTTCTTTTGTCTAATGTGTTATGTGTATCATCTTTATTACATAACCATGTTGTAATGACCTTTCCAAATCTGCATACAATGCAGATATCCTTTTTGGCGTTGAAATGAACACGCACACAACACTTTGTAACCCTGTGACCATCTGTTTCAACTTCAAAAGATTTTACATTGTCCATCTTTTTCAGTTCGTCAATTACATGATAGATATCCCTTGCACTAAAATTTCTACGCTCTGCGTTGGAATAATCAATGTACTCCCAAACATGGTGTGATAACCTATTTACCGTTCTGATAAGTTCCGCACTCTGACGGTCAAAATCCTTTTTCCAAAATACATTTCTGTGATATAATTTTGTCATGTTTCCTTACCTCCTATACCTATATTATAATGGATATGGTGTTATAAGTCAACAATTATTTCACGAAATATTGCACAAAAATATATTACTTGTTTTGTGCATATTTACATATATAAAAATATTATAATATTTTTAACCTACATTGTAAAATATTATAATATTTTTAGGTTAATAAAAAAAATAAAAAGGCTTAATCTTCTGACCAAGCCTTTTTATGTTTCTGTTTCCGTGTGTAATTTTTCGCATGATTAATTACACTCGGACGGAAACCAACGAAAGTTTCACGCTCTTGTTTTCTTTTCAGTTTATCAGCATTCTTTTTAATCATCGTCATCATCCCCCTCGTCATCGTCTGTATTAATTCCTAATTGTTCAAAAATCCACTCCGAATCAAACCATAACAAGTCATTGACTTCTGTTAAATCGGGCGTACTACCAAAAACATCAAGAGCCAATAAAGACATTAATTCTTCTTCTTTGTCATTTTCGTAGATTGTATTTAGAGTATCAATTGCACCACTCCAACATTCTTCCATTAAATCATTAAAATCAAGTTCTCTTCTTACTGTAATTGTAAACATAGTTTTTACCTCCGCAAATTGTGTTGTTGTTTTTGTTTCTGTAATTACTATATCATAGTAGAAAACATTTGTCAATACTTTTTTTAAAATTTATATGGTAAAACATTTGTTCAAAATTCAAGTTCGCCATTTCTTTTTACTTTATATACAGTACACCCCATAGGTTGTCTGATATATTTTTTAACTTGTTCTGTAGTGTAGCATTCATAATGTGTATTGCTACCATTAACTTTTACAATGTAATTACAATCTGTAGAATAAAACATAACCGCACCTCCTTTGTTCTGATATCATATTATCATATATATAAAGAAATGTCAACCCATATTTTAAAATTGTTTTAATTAAAAATATTATAATATTTTTGCGTATAGTCTAAAAATATTATAATATTTTATATGCGTATAATCTTAAAAATATTATAATATTTTTAAAAATAAAAAACAAAAACGGCAAGTAAATATCTGCCGTTTTCGTTTTTTAGATTTTAAACCTGCTCAAAACCAAGATTACTTAACGCCTGCACTACATCAAAATTAATCGGACAAATTGCATATCCACTATCTATAATATCACTATAGAATGCAAGTGGTGTTTTTCTGTTAATAGTTTTAGGCTTATATCCATCTATAGCCATAGGCAATAAGGAAATCATTTCAGAATACATTTCATTTATGCATCCAAATTCAGTTTTGTTTTCCGTTCCATAAGTTTTACCTGTATTGTAAACATTTATAATTCTATTTCCACTTACAAACTTCATAGTTGTTAATGTGCATTCTGTGGCATCTGTATTACAGAAATTATCCATGATAATTTTACGCAAATCTACATTACAATTTGCACACTCTTCAATGCTCGGACATTTGCAAGCCTCATAATTCTGCTCGTATACATGCATAGGAATACCAAATACAGAACACGAATCAGAAATATAAACCGTATCTGTATCGGGATAAGTTTTACCAATTACCTTTTTAGCATAACTTCCATTTTTAACGCTTTTAGAAATCATTTTCATAAGTTTTACATAGTTGTTATACTGTTGTTTTTCAGTTCTCATACCTTGCCTCCTTTTGGCGTTTTCATTTGCTACACGGATATCATAGCATAACCAAAATGAAATGTCAAGATAAATTTTAAAAATTCATTATTCAAAAATATTATAATATTTTCCCACTATATATAAGAACAAAAATATTATAATATTTTCCGTGGCGGGTAGTAATCGGTGGGATTCCCTGCCAAAATCAAAAATGAAAATCGACCCCAAGTCGGGCGGTGGCTTTTATTATATGTATGTTACGCACGAAATTCCGCTATATATACTCGTAGTAAGAAGTTACACGGTAACTATCATAGTATATATGTATACTATTTAGATACATGGTATCGGTCATAGTAATTATAGTATATTATTCAGATACATTATTTACTAATTGATAATTAATAATGATTAAGCAGTTCAAGTAAGCATCAGCAATTAAAGTTCTGCCGACATTTTCTTAAAATAACCCAAAATCAACTAAATAACCCGCAGTTGAATCCCCCGCATAAAATAAAATATTATAATATTTTCACTATTTTTTCACTATTTGATAAAATATTATAATATTTTTAAATGGGAATCTGCGCCAACCCGCAAAAAAAATCACGCCATAACTTAACAATTATTAAAGTTAAGGCGTGATTATACATTTTTAATTATCATTTGTTAATCGAACATATGTTTATTGTAATTGTCTGACAATTTAAATATTTATCAGATTATAGATTTTCGGCAAAAAATTAAAAAATTGCCGATAATCTATAATCGTTATAAATTGCCGATAATCTATAATCGTCACATTGTAAATCATTTCATATAATATAAGATATTATTTATAATGAATAACTACACCTATAGGTGTATATGCTTAAAACTGCGTATAAGGCTCATATTCGCATTTTATGTAGATATCTACATATTTTATAGATTAACCTGTATTTAAGGTCTGAAAATCGAAAATAAGAATAAAGAATAAGGTTTGAAAATTAAAAATGTATTTTGTTTCCTTATATATAATACGAAGTTTAAAAATAAAAATTGAAAATTGAAAATTTAGGATGATAAGGGGTTGACAAATAGTTCACAACCCCTTATCTAAAAAGGAAAACAAAAATGGAAAACTAAAAATCTATCTCTTTTTTGGCTTTGTAGCATACTTCTTTTTGTTATGTGGCTGAACATGCTTTTTATCATTTACAAAATGGTCATGCTCATTATTGATTCTAAAATCAATTACCAAATTACGATTTGCATTCATATTTTTACTCCTTCTATCCTTAATCTACATACAAAGGTAACTTTGTAATAATAATTGTATCACCATCTAAATTTAATGCTTTCATTTTTGTAAATACTTTTTTCTCTTCAAGTTCATTTAGAATAATTTCTAAATCCATATCGCTATCATTTTCAAACAGAAAATCGTCTGCATCACCTTCAAAAATAATATCATTTTCATTTTCAACTTTAATCTGCATTATGCCACCTCAATTTTAATATATTTTTTAGCAAACTTTTCAATATCATTAATTGCTTTATAGTATTCTTCCATTGTCAAATCGGTTACTTCAAATTGACCATTCCAATCTCCAACCCAATCCATCATACGAACCAAACAATCTTCTGATGATTTTTCGGGGTTAAAAACTTTAACCAATTTTGCCATCTTGATTAAATCTTTTCGTGTATTTCTGCATTCACATAACCTCGTGTGGCAATCATCATCAATTCTTTCAAGTTCAGAACGCCAATCATCATTCCATTTTGTTTCCATATTTGTTACCTCCGTTTCATTTTCTAAATATACTATATCATATTCAAAACCATTTGTCAATAGTTATTCAAAAAATCTTTTTATTTTTGCAAATAACTTAAAACAATATATAGGTTTATTTATCTGAAAATCGTATAACCATAGATAATCAGTTATTAAATCTTTAAACACAATATATCTACCAAAGTCAAATAATATAATACAATTTTTCATTTTAATTTACTCCATAAAAATCATTCCATTCATTTTGACTTTTGGAATCAAAATCAATATAATCATCATCGTTGTAATCTTCAATTTCTTCTGTCAATGACATAAGATACATCATTTTATCATAATCATCATAAAATAAATCGTCAAACATTATTACACCTCCTAATATCTGCAATATTTAAGATTATACATAATAGTGTCCATAGACTTTATTACAACTTCTGTCTTAACAAATTCGTTGTAATTAAACATATGTGTTACACCATCACTACATAAAGCAAAAACCCATTGTTCTTTTTCATTTATATATGTAATTATTGCATTACGATTACCATTATCATATGTAATAAGTCTGCCAATTTCAAGTTCCATTTTGTTTACCTCCTATACTTATACTATATCATATTAAAATTTATTTGTCAAGTCTATTTCCGTAAAAGTTCAGAAATTCTTTTTTCTGCACTTGAAAGGGCTTTTGTATGATATTCAACAGACCATTTATAACTATTTTCAGCGTCTTTTAACATACGCTGATATTCTTTTGTAATATTATCAATTTTAGTCTGATATTCCGATAATGCACTATCAAGATTTTTCTTGTGATATTTTCTATCTCTTAATGCAGATTTTAAGCGGTCGGTAGAATTTTCATCAAAATAATTATTCTGCTTTTCAGGTTCATCTAATAAACCTGCAAAATTGATTACAGAAATAGGCTTTTTAACATATTCATGTTTGCTTTTTGACCAAACATATCCAAATTTAATATAACCTCTTGATGAACGAATACTGTCATCAGAATACTCTTTTTCAATAAATCTTCCTGTTTTTGGATTTCTGATATACCAACTACCATTTTTAACAACCTTATATCCAAGGTTTTCAAGTTCGGTCTGATGTCTT
>Ga0310786_10004273_pt1 | contig 19995 bp, 11 predicted proteins | sample AusTroGonzalo_MG_FD_203881 | JGI IMG/M metagenome (GOLD analysis project Ga0310786, IMG submission 203881) | Bovine rumen microbial communities from tropical cattle in Woodstock, Queensland, Australia - Gonzalo_03 (v2) (version 2) | ecosystem: Host-associated > Mammals > Digestive system >... | reverse complement strand
TCGACCGCTACCGCGAAATGCGTGAACTGCTGGAACGTGAGAAACCCGACCTGGTCATCACGCACTGGCCCATCGACGGCCACCGCGACCATGCTGTCTGCGGCATCCTGGTGCTGGACGCCTGGCGCCGGCTCGACCGCTGCTTCGAGCTATACTATTTCGAAGTCATGAGCGGCACGCAGACGCAGATGTTCCATCCTTCTGACTGGGTGGACATTACATCGACTCGAGATCGCAAGTACAAGGCCAGCTACTGCCACGAAAGCCAAAACCTGCAGGAAGTCATGGATGGCTGGCACGACCCGATGGAGCGCTTTCGCGGCATCGAATGCCGCTGCGCCTTCGCCGAGGCTTTCCTCCACCATGTCGAGCCCGTCTCCTTGGTCTGAGATCATCTTTTTTCCGCAAAAACGCAAAGCTTATGAAAAAGTTCCTGAAAATCCTGCTGATCGTGGTCCTGCTTGTGCTGTTGGCAGCCACGCTGATGTGGCAGGGAGAGATTCGTGCGCTGGCAACGGTGAAGCAGGTGGGAGACAACCCGTATCTTTACACGATGCAGTACAATGCCGTCTATGATCTGGACGACGTGATCGAAAAAGACGTCGACACGAACGCCGAGCTGCTCAATTATGTCGTTTCCCGCATCGGCAAAGGGCTTCCCATCAAGATCAGCAGTTCCCAAGTCGCCGATGAGAACGGCGAACTCAAGACCTTCAACTGCACCAGTTTCCAGGCGAAGCAGGCAGACGGCGAAGGCTATTGGTACGGACGGAACTACGACTATTTCAAGAATCCCACGCTGGTGACCTTCTCCTACCCCGAAAACGGCTATGCCTCGATCGGCTGCACCGATATGTCACACATCGGCTACGGGCTGGACAAACTCCCGCAGAAGTTCCTTTCCCGCGTGAACTGCCTGGCAGGAATCTATGCCCCTGTCGACGGAATCAACGAGAAGGGTCTCTGCACTTCGGTCATGGCGCTGCCGAAACAGGCCTCGCAACAGGATACACCGAAGCACGATGTCGGCACGACGATGATCATGCGCCTGTGGCTCGACCGATGCGCAACCGTGGAAGAGGCGCTGGCCCTGCTCGAAACGGTGGATGTCCGGCATGACGCCGTCGTCGGTTCGGGCTATCATTACATGGTCGCCGATGCCGGCGGCCATTGCGCCGTCGTGGAATTCGACAAAGATGACGGCTGGAATACTATCATCGTGCAGAAGTCGGTAGGAGAGAACAGTATGCTGGTGACCAACCACTTGCTCAATCCGAAGCACTATACGACGGAACCTGACAGTACCGTCGGCAACCCGCACAGCAAGAGCTGGTGGCGATACGAGACGGCGAGCAATTATCTCCGTGAACACAATGGCATCCTGACCTTCGACCAGGCGCAGGAATGCCTCTCCCTGGTACACTGGGTTGATCTGCCCATCCCCGGCGGCAAGGTCGAAGATACGCAGTACAGCAACGTCTACGACCAGCACAAACTTACCTTGTCGCTCCGCAACTGGAACGACTATGCAACGACGCACCTTTTCTCACTGAAGAAATAACGTGCGTCTCGCTGGTCTGAGAACAGTAATCGTCTGTCGCGCTGGTCGGCCTTAGAGCGGCCTCTGACGATGGGTAACGCGCTCGGTCTGCTCAGGATAAGCAGACTGAGCACAATTGCCTATGTTGCAAGGCCTTCTGAACGGGGCTACCGCGCTCGACGATTACACTCGGAAGCGCGGCAGCGGGTTGTCGAATAATTAGATGTCAAACAATCAGCGGGCGATCATGCCAAACAATCAGCGTGCAAGCATCTCGACGAGGGGGACGTTGAAGCCCTGGACTTCGATCATGGCGTGGGCGTCGTCGTCGGGCGTGGTGTAGGTCAGCGTGCGCTCTTCGCGGGGCATCAGGTGGATGTAGTTGTCCGACCAGAAGGTGGGGAGGATGCGGCTGCCGTCGCCGCGGCGCGCCACGAAATGGAGCATGAGCGCGGGGGTCTCGGACGTATTGGTAACCACGATGGAGGCGGGTTGTCCGTCGCGGGCGGGCTTGTGGACGAGTTTGATGTGGGCGGACGGCAGGGTGTTGAGCTGCTTCAGATTGTCTTCTTCGGCCGTGATCACATAGTCGTTGTGCGACACCAGCGTCGTTCCCTCGAACAGCTGGAGACGGAGGAAGCAAAGCTGGTTGCCCCAGCGGGGATTCCCGTTGAGACCGCCTTGTGCGAAGTTCATCCCGAAGAGTTCGACCGTCGAATCTTCCCGAACGGCCAGCGCCGTATCGCGGGCGGCGCTCCGGACGCCGTCGGCCGTAAAGAGCTGGGCCACGGCGCGCAGGCCGCGCTGTTCTCCGGCGCTGTAGTTTACCACTTCTACCCGCTCGTTGACGGGATTCCACTGGATATGCAGCGGTTCGCAGGCTTTGCGGCAGGCGTAATAGGCGGCGGTGCCGTCGAGGAACCAGTCGTAGGTGCAGAAGGCCATGGAGGGCCAGGCTGGATGGCTCATCCAGAGCAGCAGGCCGCGTCGCTCGCGGCTGCGGCTTTCGAACATCGCCCGGTAGCCGTCGTAATTGACCCACTGGGCACGCTCGGCAAAGGTCTGGCTGTCATGGGTGGGGCCGAAATAGGCCTCCACGGCATCAATGAAGGTCTGTCCGCGCTGCGCACTCTGGAGCGCGAAATCGTGGATGCCCCACATGCGTGTCGGTGGCCAGGTCTGCGAGGCCGGCATCATTTCCAGCAGGCTCTCGTAGTTGGGGAAATTGGGCATGCCGCGCTCGCTGTGGAACATGCGGGTCTCGTTGCGGTACCAGGGCGTCTGGTCGAGCATCCAGTAGGTTTTGGAGGGCAGGCGGAAATAGGGCCCGCGGCCCGAAACGACGTCGTCGGCGGAGGAGGAGATATAATAGCTCAGCGGGTCTTCGCGGGCTACCAGTCCGCGGAGGGCCGCGTCGAGCGAGGCGGGCGGATAGCCTTCGTTGCGGCCGCACCAGAGCAGGAGGCTCGGATGGCTGCGGATGCGTTTGAGCATGTTTTCAGCATTGGCCATGAACATGGCTTCGTCGTCGGGATCCGGCCCGTCGGCGGGATTGGCCAGCCAGAAATCCTGCCAGATGAGGATGCCGTTGCGGTCGGCGGCTTCATAGAATTCTTCGTCGCCGATCATGCCCACCCAGTTGCGCACCAGGTTGAAGTTTTCGTGACGATGCAGCTGCATGGCGCGCTCGTAGTCTTCGGCCCTGTAGCGGAGGTTGCTCTCGCTGAAGCCCCAGTTTCCGCCCCGGCCGACCAGCCGCCGGCCGTTGACCCAGATGCGGAGCGAGCCGTCGGAAACGTCGTAATCGAAGCGGCGGATACCGGAGGAGAAGTTGCAGGAATGACTGCCTCCGACGCGCATCGTGACAGCATAAAGATGAGGCTCGCCGTATCCGTTCGGCCACCAGAGCTTCGGGTGTTCCACTACGATTTCTGTTGACACGTTGCGCGCGGATCCTGCGGGAATCAAGACGGTTTTGCTGAAGGGGACGTCCCCGTAGCTTCCTTCCCAGATGGTCTCGACGGGATAGCCCGCCCGGTTGACCAGTCTGGCGCCCAGCTTGATGCGGACGCGGGTCGTGTCGAGCACGGGCGGCAGGCTTTCCAGCGCAGAGAAGAGGGGCGTAGCCGTCGGCTCGGTAATTTCGACCGGTCCGACGCGTTCCAGCCACACATCGTTCCAGATGCCCGTGTTCCGGCCGCGGATGGTCGGAATCCAGTCCCAGCCGATAGAGGCATGGAAGGTGGGGTTGTCAGCCCCGAGAACGCCGCCGTTCGAGGCGCAGCGTTCCAGCGTATTGGCCTTGGTCATGCCCGGATGGTCGGGTGGCATGACGACCACTTCCAGCCGGTTGTCGGCCGTCAGCAGGGAAGTGATGTCGAAGGAAGCATCGGTAAAGGCACCTTCGATAATGCCGACCGACGACCCGTTCAGGAACACCATCGCTTTCCAGTTGATGCCGTCGAAATGCAACAGCAGCCGTTCGTCGTCGAGGCCGGAGCGTTGGCTGTGCGGCAGGGAGAAACGGGTGCGGTACACGAAAGGGGAAAGGAAATACGAATCGCTGATATACTGTTGGTTATCGCCAAAATTCGGATTGGGGAGCATGCTCTGGTCCAGGTAGCTGGAAAGGACGGTCCCTGGCACGGTGGCGGGAATCCAGTCTGCCGGATCATTGGATTGGGGCTGGCGTGCCACGATCCAGTTCCGGTCGAGCCGGATGCGGGAGTCGTTGCCGGAGTAGGAGGTAGCTTCCACAGGCCAGCATTCAGGCGTCGTCAGGGATTTCGTCCGTCCGCCGCCCAGCACCTCGAGTTCACTCAGCATGTAGGGCATGCCGTCGACCGAACCGTCGAGCAGCACCCGTACCCATCGGCCACGACCGTGCAGCCGCAGGGAGTCGCAGCGCAAGGCGCGATCGCCCCTGAACTCCGCGACTGTGTGCCACGATGTGGAATCCGCCCCGACCTGCAGCACCCCGTGCGCTGGCGCGTTGATCCAGTGCAGTCGCACTTCCCTGAAATTCCGGGTCTGTCCCAGGTCCACCGCCAGCCATTCAGTTCCGGCGCTGGCTGCCGTCCAGACGCTGTTGAAATGCTCGGAGGCCAGCATGGTCAACAGCTTGCCGTCGCGGAAGAACAGCCATTGCTGCCAGGTGATGCTTTCCGCATCCGGCATGTCCACGACAAATTTCCAGCGCTCCGGCGCCATCCTCCGCGGCGCGTCCCAGGGCAGGGTAAGCGGCTGTCCGGCATAAACACCCTGAAATTGCTTTTCAATCTTCCATTGCCCCGCGCCATCCTGGTTTAAGAGCTGGGCGGAAAAGGGGCCCTGCTGCCTGCCGTCGCGCAAAGTGGCCGAGAATGTCATCGTAATCTGGTCCACAGGCTCCCGGAAACCGTGTGTGCGCACCCCCAGTTCGGCGTGCGGACCTTCCTCCGTCACCGTCGACCACGGCCGCGGGTCAAAGGGCATGTCGTGTTCGATTTTCGACAGCAGCTCGCCGTCATTCCTGCTGACTTCGATCCAGTAGGGCGCTTCGGTCTCGACGATGCCGTCCACGGCCAGCTGGGCCGTGGCGTTGTAGTCCATGGCGCTGGAGTGGTAGGCACGGTGCCGGAGTGCAAAATTCGTGGCGGGGCCCTGTGCAGTGCAGGAAACGGCCAGAATGGCCAGCAGCAGAAGGCTGCGTCCTGGGCGGGAGAGGGAAAGGGACAATCTCATGAGGGGTTGTCGTGTTATTGATTTAACAACAAATATAACAATAATTACTTAATTTTGCAGCATCAAATTCTCGCAAGAACAATAAATCAATCATAATGAAAAAGATGATCTTTATCCTGGCCGCAACGGGGCTTGTCGTTGCATCCTGCGGCACAAAGGAGCCGGCGAAAACGGCCGGCATCAACTACGATTACATGGATACGACGGCACGCCCGGGCGACGATTTCGCCCGTTATGCTACCGGACACTGGATTGACTACAATCCGAAGCCGAAAGAATATTCGTTGTGGGGTACGGTCTTCAAGGTCCGCGATGACAACATTGCCACCCTTGCTTCGATGATTCAGGAAATCGCCGGCCGCGAGAACGAGAAGGGCAGCATCGCACAGAAGATCGGTGACCTTTACACGATGGCCATGGACTCGGCCCGCCTGAACGCCGACGGCTCTGCACCGCTGCGGGCCCATCTGGCCGAGCTCGACGGGATCAAGACACGCGAGGAACTGCTGCACCACTGCGCCCTGGAGCACGACAACCTGCTCTTCGGGATGTATCTGGGTGCCGATGAAAAAGATGCTGACAACAATATCCTCTCGATCGGGCAGGGCGGCCTGACCCTGGGCAACAAGGAGTATTATTCTTCCAAGGATCCGCAGAACGTGAAGGTGGTCGAAGCCACGAAGGAGTACATGAAGAACCTCTTCGTCCTGTCCGGCTTTTCGGAGAAAGAGGCGGCCGCCAAAGTGGCGCGCATCTGGGCCATCGAGACCGAACTGGCCGCTACGCACTATTCGATGGAAGAGCAGCGCATCCCCGAGAAGAATTACCACAAGATGAGTGTTGACGAACTGATGAAGGTCTGCGCACCCTTCGACTGGAAGACCTACCTGAAGGACTACCGCTACGACAAGACCGAGGTCGTGGACCTGGGCCAGCCGGAACCGGTGGCCAAAGCCTGCCGGATGCTGATGACGCTGCCGGTGGAAGACCTCAAATCTCTATATCAATGGAACATCATCTACGGCGCCGTCTCGCTGCTCTCTGACGATTTCGTCCAGGAAGACTTCGAGTACAGCCGTAAGGTCTACGGAACGGAGGAGGCAACCCCGCGCTGGAAACGTGCCGTTAACCTGGTCGACGGCCTGATGTCTGACGCCGTGGGCCAGATGTACGTGGAGAAATACTTCCCGCCCGAGGCCAAGGCCGAGATGCTCGAACTGGTGGGCAAGCTCCAGAAATCGCTGGGCGAGCGCATTCAGGCCCAGGAATGGATGACCGACGAGACCAAGAAGGTGGCGCTCGAGAAGTTGGCCGCCTATACGGTGAAGATCGGCTATCCCGACAAATGGGACGACCTGAGCAAGCTTGAGATCGATCCGGAAAAATCGCTCTACGAGAACGTGCGCGCCGCTTGGGATTTCTACTGGAACCTGAACTATGAGAAAAAGTACAACAAGCCCGTCGACAAGAGCGAGTGGTACATGCCGGCCCAGATGGTCAACGCCTACTACAGCCCCACGACCAACGAGATTTGCTTCCCGGCCGGCTTCCTGCAGCCGCCGTTGTTCGACCTCAATGCTGACGCTGCTGCCAACTACGGTTCCATCGGCATGGTGATCGGCCATGAGATGACACACGGCTTCGACGACCAGGGCCGTCTCTACACGAAGGAAGGCAACCTGAGTGATTGGTGGACCGAGGCCGACGCCGAAGGTTTCAAGAAACCTTGCGATGCGATGGCCGATTATTTCAACTCGCTCTGGGTGATTCCCGATGAACTACACGCCAACGGCACGCTCTGCCTGGGCGAGAACATCGCCGACCACGGCGGTCTGAACATCGCATACAACGCCTTCCAGATGTGGCAGAAAGAACATGGCCGTCTGCCCGACGATCACGGCTTCACGCCCGAGCAGCGCTTCTTCCTCTCGTATGCCAACTTATGGGCGGGATACGCTGCACCGGAGACGTTGCGCTACATGACGATGACTGATGTCCATTCCATCCACTTCCTCCGCGTCAATGGCGCGCTGCCCCAGTGTGACTACTGGTATGATGCCTTTGACATCCAGCCTGGCGACGCCCTCTATGTGGCACCCGAGAACCGTGTGAAAGTCTGGTAATGAACGAATACACCATCCAGCGTATCGTAGCGATGGAAGCTGCCTTCGACCGCACGGCCTTGGCTGTGCAGATGTTGGAGGCCGCCCTCGATACCTACGAGACCGTGAAGGTCGACATCGACCGTCTCACGGAATATCTGGAAAGCGGCGCTTGGCGAGAAGACTTCGAGGCCGACGAAGCCGGCCTCGTTCCGGGCGACCTCAAGCGCGGCGTCCTCTCTGAAGACGGCCTCTACGACCTCCTGACCGACATCGTGCGCGTTAACGAGCACTTGCAGGAACTCGCCGGGGAAGAATAGTATTAGAAGTATTTCAGATGCACGCATTCGGAATCGGCCGAATGCGTGCATCTTTTTTTTCAAAAATTTTCTATATTTACAGAAAAATCTATCACATATGGACACCATCAAGAAGAAAAATTATGTAGCTCCGGAGACCTTCTCCGTGAAAATGGTTTCCGGGAGTTTGATCTGCGGTAGTGAAGAACCCCAGTCGTTTAGTGGTGAACGCAGCAATTACGGAGAGGCCCAGCCATACACTTGGTAAAGAGCTTGATGCATGATAAAAAGAGCACTTCATATCTTGCTGGCCTGTGCCGTGCTTTTCTCCTGTACAGAAGACATCGTGCCGGATATTATTGAGCAGCCCGAACAACCCGTTCAGGAGGGCGTAAAGACCTACACCCTTGCTATTATTGCGGGCAAGGGTGAAAGGCAAGACACCAAGGCGCTGGATATCGACGGTACGGGTTCTCTAAATGCTACATGGACCAAGGGTGATACCGTAAGGGTATATAATGGAGTGGCTTTTCTGGGAAATCTCATAGCCCAGGCCGATGGACAGAGTACTACGCTGAAGGGCCAGATTACCGGAGCGATTTCGAAAGATGATGTCCTCACGCTCAAGTTCCTAGGCCCCGATTACACCCTTCAAGATGGTACCATTGAGTACATCGCGTCCCACTGCGACTATGCCCAGGCAAGCGTCACAGTTACAAACGTGGAGGAAGCAGCCGTAACCACTACATCGGCCACCTTTGCCAACCAGCAAGCCATCGTGAAGTTCACCCTCAATGTGAGCGCCAAGCCCCTTAGCATTACCCTGCCCGACCAATGCATTGCGGTGACACCTTCATCGGCCCAGAGCGTACTCTATGTGGCCCTTCCCGCCCTTTCTTCCCAGCCCGTCTCCCTAATGGCAGCGGCAGACGAAAAGATTTACGTCAAAAGCGTAGCCAGTGTTACCCTGGAAGCCGGCAAGTATTACGCTATTACCGCCAATTTGGCTGAGTCGGCCAGCGATTTGCTGGTTCACAACGAGGCCGAACTGCGTGCTGCGGTACAAAAGAACAATGTAAGTATACTGTTCGCCAATAACATCTCTACCACCAGCCTGCTTGAGATCAAGGATAGTAGGACGGTGACTATAAATCTGGGTGGTTACATGCTGGACCGCGGCTGTAAATCCCGTGGCAGCCAGGCCATCGTGGTGCGCACCGGATCCACGCTCAACCTCAGTGGCGGGACGGTCACCGGCGGCTGGGGAGGTCACGGCGGAGCCCTGGATATCGAGTCCGGAACCACCGTAAACCTGACAAATGTCACCATCACCGGCAATCACGCCGATGACCGCGGCGGTGGTATCTCGAACAGAGGAACACTCAGCATGACGGGAGGTTCCTTCACAAATAACGAAAGCTACGACCATACCTCCCCCGGCGGCGGTGGCGGCCTGTTTAATTACGAAGGCGCCACGGCAACGCTTACCAGCGTCACTTTCACCGGCAACGAGGCCTGGGTGTGTGGCGGTGGCGGCATCTACAACCACGGCACGCTTTATTTAGATGGTGTCACCATCCAGCATAACACGGCCGGGTCTGCCGGTGGTGGAATCTATAGCTGTAACAAGAAAGACCTCCTGAAGATACAGGGAGCGAACATCATTACCGATAACACCGCCGGCGGTGTCCCCAGCAATCTTTTTATGGAGGAGCGCCGGTGGATTACCCTCACCGGCAGCATCACCGGCAGCCGTATCGGCATCACCCTGGATGTGGCGCCCAACCAGTTTACCGATGAATATGCCACCTATCACAATGGTGTGGACCCCAATACTTTCTTTACCTGTGACCGGCCGGAAACCGACTATCTTGACCTGATCCCGAATGAACAGTATGTTCTCTATGTGGGGGAGGTAATACTGAAGAAGAAGGCTCTTGATGGGAAGGTTCCCTATATCGAACGCAGTTGGGACAGCGAGAACAAGAAGGTGGTCTTCACCACCAAAATATTGACCGAAGAAATTAAATTAAATGCCACTCCCACCAGCGAGACGCAGTATAAACGACTTGCATCCAGCCCTGGGTCCTATTTAGATTTGGGTACGGAGAACAGTACGCTACACGAGTATTATGTGGTGAGTGATGAAGAGGTGAAGTTCGAGTCCCTCATCGTCAAAGGCCCGAATGTGCATATCATTCTCTGTGACAATGCCTGGCTCCATCTTAACAGTGCAGTAGGCGTCGAGAGAGGTGATCTGGAGAAAGTTAACACCGTCTATTTCCATGCCCAGTCTTCCGGTCCGTCTATGGGAAAAATGACATCGGGCAGCATTGGTGGCTCGCAGGCATCAAACGGGGCGAACATAGAAATTCACGGCGGAGACTTCGATTTGCAAGGAAATACCGGCTGCGCCGCAATTGGCGGCAAGTATGATAACAACGGTACCATCACCATCTTTGACGGAAAAATCAAGGCGATAGGAGGTGACGATGCTGCCGGCATTGGCGGCGGGTACATGTGCGCAGATTACGGGAAAATTACAATTTACGGCGGCTCCATTGATGCAACCGGCAGTGCCGGTATCGGAGGAGGAAACAGCTGCATAAACGGTAAACTGACCATCTGGGGCGGCAATATCATCGCCCGGGGAAGAGATGAGTCGGCAGGCATCGGCAGTAATCAAAATAGCGGCGACTACGGTGCGGGAACCATCACCATCAACGGCGGCACCGTCAGGGCTTACGGAGACAAATACGGCGCCGGCATCGGCGGCGGGGACGGCATAAGGGGAGGCACCGTTAACGTCAATGGCGGCCACGTGGAAGCCTATGGCGGCACTGATGCGGCCGGCATCGGCGGCGGCGAAGGTGGCAACGGTGGAATTGTGAACATCACCGGAGGCTATGTGTATGCCCAGGGTGGCTGGGAATATGGCGCCGGCATTGGCGGCGGTCAGGATGGGGCTGGAGCCGATGTCACCATCAACGGCGGAACCGTTATAGTCAAGGCCGGTCAGCTGGGCGTAACAGGACTGAGAGGTATCGGCCCGGGTACCGGCAGCAACGACTACGGCAAGCTCACCCTCGGCGATAATATGATGGTGAGTAGCTGGAACGGTAACGAGGGCCCTTATCCGGCCGATTCGCGAAAAGACTATTGCTGGTATCGTACGCAGGCCCGCATCGAGCCCTGCACGCACCCGGGCCATACCGCTGAGGATTGTCCCTACCATAAACATTAGAAATCACGAATAATTAGAATATGAAAAAACTATTTCCTCTTATAGCTTGTATTCTGCTTTTCTCTTGTACAGAAGACATCGTTCCGGAGACCATTGAGCATCCCGGGCAGCCCGTTCCGGAAGAAGTGTCCGCATCGATGGCTTACACCCTTACCGTTACAGCGGACAAGGCGTCGACGCCGGAAACCAAGGCGTTGAATATTGAGGGTACTTCCTTAAATGCCACCTGGGCTGAGGGAGAAACGGTAAGAGTGTTCAGAGGGGAACTCCTTTTGGGAACGCTCACAGCCCAGAAGGCAGGCAAGAGCACCACGCTTTCCGGCGAGATTATGGGCGAGATTAAGGACGACGACAAGTTCACACTCAGGTTCCTGAATCCCAGATATGCCAGCCAGAACGGCACTCTGGAATATATTGCCGCCAACTGCGACTATGCCGTGGCAAATGTCACGGTCCAGTCCATCGTAGGGACAACCATAACAACCACAGCGGCCACTTTCCAAAACCAGCAGGCCATCGTGAAATTCAGCCTGAGAAACTCGGACAATACGGCCGATTTGGACGCCAAGCCTTTGATGGTGGTTCTTCCAGACCAGACCATCACGGTAACCCCCTCTTCGGCGGCCCATGAACTCTATGTGGCCATTCCGGCCATTGCCGACCAGCCCTTGTCCCTTAAGGCCTTAGTAGGTAACAAACTCTACGTACTCAATAAAAGCAGCGTCACGTTGGCAGCGGGACAATACTACAGCATTACCACAAAGCTCACGGAAACCGGCATAATAGTGGTACACGACGAGAGCGAACTGAAATCAGCGGTAACGAATAACAATGCGAGCATCCTGTTTGCCAATGATATTTCCATCACAAGTCTGGTGGAAATCACAGAAAGTAGGACGATAACCATTGATATGAATGGCCACACGCTGGACCGCGGACTTAAGGCACGCGGCGACGCCGGCCAGGTCTTCGCCGTTCGCAGCGGAGCTACCCTTAACCTCAGCAACGGTACTTTGACCGGCGGCTGGGGCGGCGACAGTGGTGGCATAGACAACTACGGCACTGCGAATCTGACGGATGTGGATATCACGGGCTGCACGGGTGACGACCGTGGGGGCGCCATCGCTAACAGAGGTACTCTCACCGTGACACGCGGCACACTCAGCGGTAATGCCAGCAACGACCACGAACCCGGCCCCGAGGGCGGCGGCGCAGTCTTCAATTTCGAAGGAGCTACAGCAACGCTTACGAACGTCAGTATCACGGACAACAGAGCCATTGTGAAAGGTGGCGGCGGTATCTGCAACTACGGCACCCTGACACTGAACGGCTGTACCATCACCGGCAATTCCTGTCAATTGAACGGCGGCGGTATCTGGACAGCCAAAAATGCCACGATATATATGCTGGGAGAGATGACCGTAGCAGACAACACGTCAGCCGGAAGTGTTACAAATAACCTCTTCTTTAAAACCGGGGCTGTGGTTACCGTCACCGGCAGCCTTGCTGGCAGCAGCGTAGGTGTCAATATGGAAGGCGAGACAGGTACATTCACAAGCGGTTACAGTACCTATTACAGCGGCGAAGACCCTTCCGCTTTTTTCTTCTCCGACCTGCCGATGACCGTGAATGTCACCTCTACCGGCACCGAGGCGCAAATGGCTTACGCGATGGATGTCTCTTACATCGAGTGCAGCTGGGACGATGTGAACAAACAGGTTGTACAGAATATCAAGACGCTGAACGACGGCGATTACACTGCGCTCACCAGCGGGGGTGATATCAGCCTTTCCAGCGGATACTACGTGGTTCGCGGCAAGGTAAGCCGGGGAACCATTGAACTCACCGGCGGCCACACCATACACCTTATCCTCTGCGACGGCGCCAAACTCACCGCCAACTTCATCCATATGGAGAACGGTGATGAGCAAGGCAAAGACTCGCTGTTCATCTACAGCCAGTCCTACGGCAACAAGATGGGCCGGCTGAGGGTGGAAGACAGCGACGGTGACTACAATGCTGGCATCGGCACCGATTATACCCAAAAAAAGTCTGAACCGTCCGCGGGAACGCTCATCATCCACGGTGGTGACATCTATGCGCGGGGAGGAACGAATGCTGCCGCTATCGGCGGCGGAAGGGGTGGCAAAGGCGGTAATGTGTACGTCTACGGCGGCAAGGTGGAAGCACACGGCGATGACGGCTCTGGTGCAAATAGCGGCGGCGGAGCCGGTATCGGTGGCGGAAATCTTGCTCCCGGTGGCTCTACATGGGTGTATGGCGGCGAAGTATATGCCTACGGCGGACAGGATGCGGCGGGTATCGGTTCGGGTGACGGCGGAAACGTTATGGCCCATTCCGATTCGGATTTTATTCATGGTGGTTGGTTCACTATGTACGGCGGTTATGTAGAGACGCACGGTGGTGGCAACGGTGCCGGCATCGGAGCCGGTGAATATTCCCCCGGCCCCAAAGACGTAAGTATCTACGGCGGCACCGTGAAAGCCTACGGCGGTGAGGATGCCGCAGGTATAGGTGGCGGATACATGACGATTGATTACGGCGCCCCCTCCGGCGTTGTGAACATCTACGGCGGCGAAGTCTATGCCTACGGTAAAGATGAAGGAGCCGGCATAGGCGGTGGCGAGAACAGCCCCGGTGCCGATGTTACCATCACCGGCGGTATCGTAGAGGCCCACGCCGGGGAGAACAAGGATTCCTATAGGGCCATCGGCCCGGGCCGTGACAGCGACGATTATGGCTCTCTAACCCTTGGCGACCAGATGATGGTGCGGTTCAAGGTTGACGGCAATTGGTCGGCCCCCGTTCCGGTAGACTCTAATAAGCCGTACGGCCGCAAGGCCGGCGCCTGGTATCACACCGAAGCCCGCATCGAGCCCTGCACGCACCCGGGAACTACCGCTGCAGAATGTCCTTATCATGTGCAACCAAAAGAATTATAACATATGAAAAACGCAACCAATCAACCCGCAAAACGCGACTCGTTCGCCAGCTCGTTCGGCGTGCTGGTGGCCATGGCCGGATCGGCCGTAGGCCTGGGTAACCTTTGGAGATTCCCATATCTTGTCGGCCAGAACGGCGGTGCCGCCTTCATCCTCATCTACTTGGGCTTTGTTATCCTGGCGGGACTGCCTGTGATGCTGGCCGAATTTATCATCGGCCGCCGCAGCCAGGCCAGTGCCCGCAGGGCCTTCCAAGTCCTGGCGCCGGGAACCCACTGGGGCATTACCGGCATCCTGGGCGTTATTTGCTGCGTCCTCATCCTGTCCTTTTATTCCGTAGTGGGCGGGTGGGGAATCGAATACCTTTTCAAGTCCATACGGTTTGATTTCACCGGTGGTAATACGGAGAACCTGAAAACCCTGTTCTCCTCTTTCTCAACTTCCACCTGGCAGCCGCTGCTGTGCCACACCATCTTCCTCGCCGTAACCGCCGGAATCGTAATTGCAGGTGTGCAGAACGGCATCGAGAAGTTCTCCAAGGTGATGATGCCGCTGCTGTTTCTCATCGTCATCGGCATTGCTGTCCGTTCGATGACGCTTCCCGGCAGCGGTCCCGGTATGAGCTATCTGTTCAAGCCGGACTGGTCCAAGGTAACGTCACAGACATTCCTGGCCGCGCTGGGACAGGCCTTCTTCTCGTTGTCGCTGGGTAGTTGTATGGTTGTCACCTACGCTTCTTACGTAAAGAAAGACGCCAATATCATCTCCCTGAGCGCTCAGACGGCCGCGGCCGATACGGTGTTCGCCCTCATTGCCGGCTGCGCCATTATGCCGGCCGTGTTCGCCTTCGGCATCAGCCCTGGCGAAGGTCCCGACCTGGTGTTCGTCACCCTGCCGCATATCTTCAGCCAGATGCCCCTGGGCGGCGTCATTGCCATCCTCTTCTTTGTGGCGCTGCTGCTGGCAGCCCTTACATCAGCCATCTCTATCCTGGAAGTGATTGTGGCTTTTTGCATTGAAGAATTCAAGATGAAGCGCCAGGTGGCGGTAATCCTGGTCTTCTGCCTCATCTGGGTATTGGGCGCCCTCTGTTCTCTTTCGATGGGTCCGCTCAGCAACTGGAAGGTTCTGGGCAAGAATATCTTCGATCTCTTTGACTTCCTGTCGGCCGACTTCCTGATGCTCCTGGGCGGTCTTCTGATTGTCATCTTCGCAGGCTGGAAGCTGGGGAAGAAAGTAGTGTATGACGAGGTCACCAACGGCGGAACGCTCCCTGTTCCCGCCTGGCTGCTGAAGACCCTGCTCTTCCTCATCCGCTTTGTGGCACCTGCCGCTCTCCTCGCAATCGCTATCTTCCAGATTCACGAGTAATCATCCCTGGTTCAAGACAGGGAGGAGTGTTACTTCTCCTTGTCCTGGACCATGTGGACGGCGACCTGTTGGAACGGGACCTCGATATTGTTGTCGATCAGGGTCTTGAAGATAATCTCTTTCGCACGGGAAATATAGCCGTAGCGTTCTGACACCAGCACGTCCTGCTTGAGGGCGAAGGTGATGCCGTTCTCATCGAATTTGTCGACCACGACATGGAGGCCGTACTCCGGCTCGACGATGTCCCGGCCCTCCTTGTCCTTGGTCAGGAGTGCCTGGCTGGCTTCCTTCAGCAGGGTTCTGGCGTGCTCGATGTCGGTATCGTACTTGACCGTGAAGCTGAGCTTGAGGTATTCGTAAGGGTTGTTGCGGGTCAGGTTGAGGAAGTTCTTGTCGAACAGCGTACTGTTGGTAAAGACGATCGAATTTCCTTCATCCGTGCAGATTTCAGTGTACTGGTAGCCCATTTCCGTCACCTGGCCACGGGAGCCGTCACACTCGATATAGTCACCCACGCGCAGGCGGCCGCTCATGAGCTGGATGCCATAGATAAAGTTGTTGATGGTATCCTTCATGGCAATACCGATACCGGCAGACAGACCGCCGGCCACCAGTCCCAGCGAACCGACCGGAATCTTCATCAGGATGACCACGACCGTTATGTACAACATCCAGACGAGTACGCTGATGATGCTGTTTCCGAGGGAGAGGTTGAGTTCGTTGCTGTGCAGCCTCGTGTGGCCGGATTTGCGACAGAAAGCCGCATAGCGGCAGCTCATCCACAGGTAACGCAGCACCTTGTTGACATAGCGGAAAACAAAGAACAGGCAGGACAGCCGGATGAGGATGCTCAGGGACAGCTGCAGGACGTCTTTCCCGTCATTGTCGGTCAGATGAAGGAAAGGATCGATGTAAATCGAATGGAAAAACTCGTCGAAATCGAATACGCCCAGTGTCAACTGAAGGCAGAACGGAATTGAGAGCAGCAGGAAAACGGGCAGGATCACCCCCTTGGCCAGATCATAGAACCAGGTGAAGCGGAAGCGCAGGGAATTCTGGTCGAGGCCGGTTATTCCGGCCAGACGGGTGAGGTACTTGTCCATGCGCGGGTCCATCCTTTTCTCTTTGTAGCGCTGGAGCAGCTCGTAGAGGGCCTGGACGGCCAGGATGGCAGACAGCTGGATGTACCACCAGGTGAGGACCAGCATGGAAGCGAAGGTTAAGCCAAGCAGGGCCAGGATCAGGCTCGCTGCCAGGACGCCCAGCGACACCTGGCCGAGGATCCGGTCCATGCGGGCCACTTTTTTCCGGAACCGGATGCAGACGACCAGCTGCAGGATGGAGGCCACCAGCAGGATGGGCGCCAGGATCAGTGTCAATGCCGTGTCGGGCAGAAAACTGACGCGGCAGACGATGATGGCCAGGGCCAGGAGGATTGCCGGCAGGTACAGCTTGAACGTTGTCTTCAGTGACTGGGCTTTTACCCGGATCAGGAGTGACGCCAGGATGATGACCAGCAGGAAGACGAAGCGCTGGAACATGCTGCCCATGCCATCGATGAAGAGATTGGTAGCAGGTTTCTTGAAAAGTTGCAGGAGGAGGAAGACCAGGCAGCCCAGCAACAGGCCGGACAAGACGGTCTGTATGCCCGTCAGGGTTTTACCGGAACGGTTCATCCGGGAGAATCCCCATGCGAGCAGGATGCCCAGTCCGCACAGGAGCAGCAGTTTGACGGCCATCAGGATACCGCCGTACAGCAGGACGGTGTGCTCCCACCTGTCGTTGCGGTGCTGTTCCCCTTCTTCCTGATTGACCGTGCTCTGCATGGACATCAGGCCGTATTGGTGGGCAAGGTCTTTCTGCATCCTGTCCGTATACGTGTTCCAGTTGGACAGGATGTAGAACCAGTCTGCCTGTCCCTGCTTGAAGACATAGTCCTCCAATTGGGAATAACGGAGCTCAACGAATTTCTGGGTCTCGTTGAACAGTTCGACGGCCCCCTGGTAGGTTTGCTGGTCAACCTCGAGCGATTCACGGAGTGACTGGTGGTAAGCCAGCAGATAGTTCGCATAAAAGAGGCAGGAATCGCGGTCTTCCTCCTGCCAGGGTTCTACGATGTGCTGTTCCAGCCAATGGCTCATCAGCTTGTAGCGTTCGATCTCGATGTCAAGATTGCTGAAGATGCGGTCGTAACCCTGGCTCGCCTCGTCGAATTTGGCAGACTCCAGCGAAACCGTCTTGAGCACCCAGGACAGGATGAAGGTAAGGCCGGACTCTGGTTGTAGAGCAACATCGGCAGGCCTTCGTTCTTTTCCAGGAGTTGCACGATCTGTTCGTGCACGATGTCGTATTCCTCGTAGAAGAACTGTTTCTCCTGGTCGCATTGCAGGTATTCTTCTTTCAACGAAACACGCAGTTCGCTGAGATCGTCGCTGATGACGGTATCGTCCTGCGCATGCAGAGGAAACGCAACTGCTGCCAGCATCAGGACCGGGAGAAGGAAACGACGGATGACCATGGATTATTCGAATTGTCAGACTAAAAACCACGAACCACCGGGTGCCTGCTACTTCACGGCAGACGGCGTCCAGTTCTTGAAGAAACGGACCACTTTGGCTTTGTCGTAGCCCTGGCCTTCTTCGAGGAAGCTGGAGTCCTGGGTGTGGAGGACCTTGCCCTTCTCATCGAGGACCACGAACACGGGGTAGCCGAAACGCCCCGGGTTGCCGAGCCGTTTCATCATCTTTTCGGAACGCTCTTTCCGTGCGGGGTCGTTCTTGAATTCCTTGGGCGAGTAGTCCACATGGATGTAGACGAAATTGTCGCCGACCAGTTTTTTGATTTCTGCGTCTTTCGTGATGAAATCGGCGAAACGGAGGCACCAGGGGCACCAGTTGCCGCCTACCTGGCAGACCACGAACTTGCCTTCGGCCCTGGCCTGCTTGACGGCCTGGTCGATCTGGGCCATCTGGTCGAGGTTTCCGTCATAGACTTTCTTGAGTCCTTCCTGTGCGCCTGCCAGGAAAGGCAGCAGCGCCATGACCAACGTAAGGGTGAGGAGTTTCTTCATAATGGGAATAGAGCTAATTATTTTTTCACAACTTTCAGGATGAACCAGCTGGAGAGCAGCAGGCCCAGGATTACGCTGATGAGGGAGGCTTCCGCCCCGAAGGGGCCGCCGGTGAGCAGCTCCGGACCTTCCACGGTCGGATGGAGGAGGGCGACACCGGCGTCACTGCCCGAAACGGCGAAGCCGAACACATTTCCCTGGAAGAAGTTCCAGGCCCAGTGGATGCCGATGGGCAGCCAGAGCGTGCCGGACCATTTGTAGGCGGCTCCCAGCAGCAGGCCCGCTTCGATGGCGATGGCCACCGAAGACCACCAGGTGGCATTCGGCTGGCCCATGTGCATGAATCCGAACAGCAGGGCGGAAACGACCAGGGCGATCGTAAAGCCCCATTTTTCATCGATCCAGCGGAACAGAACGCCGCGGAACATGATTTCTTCCGCTACGCCCACGCCGAGAAACAGGAAGAAGGCCGAAACCACCTTCTCCGGCTGGTCGGTTCCGGCGCCTGTTACCTTGTAGAGGCCGCAGAGCCACATGACGCCCACCACGACCACGAAATACAGGATTCCGATCAGGAAGCCCTTCCCCGTGTCGGGGGCCAGTTTCGGAAGGGGCAGGTCCTGTGCCGGATGCCGCTCGAACCAGCGGACGAACAGGGCATAAAGCACCAGCATTACGGCGGAACTGGCGGTCGTGACAAGGCAGTTCAGCCATACAGCATGGATCTTGTCGGTCAGCAGCTGATGAAAACCGTACATCAGGAAACACAGGACCAGGCTGGCCAGCAGCAACAGAATCCATTTCCAGACGGGCATTGTTTTGATAGCCATAATCAAATAAGATTAACAGATCAGACTTCAAAATAACGCAGGGAGGCGAGCATCTCGAAGATCATGTCCACATAGTCCTTGGCTGTTTCGCTCCAGCGGAAACCGAGGCGGTGCAGCACCTGCATCGTGTAGTTCGTGACCGGCGGATTGACGATCATCTGCACGCCGCCCGGCGTGGCGGTATAGGCCAGGATGCTCGACAGGATCTGTGCCTTATGCGGGTCATTCTTGGCCGCCTCCATGATTTCCAGGAACTTGTCGTATTCGACATAGGCGATCGGACTGCCGTCGTCGAGTCTCACACGTGAAAGGATGTCATCCATCGGCAGCAGGTGGTCGTTCGACACGTTGAACACGCAGTTGGCCCGCGGCGTGGTCGACAGGAGCACCATGGCGTGTGCTGTCTCATCGATGGGGGAGAATTCCATCCGTGCGTCGAGCAGGGCGTAGGGGCAGGACCCCAGCATGCGGTAGGCCTTGATGCGGCCCATGGTGGTGTTTGCGTTGAGGTTGGCCTGGAACTCACCGTCTTCGGCGCGGGGCGACAGGTTGCCGGCACGCATGATCTTGGCATCGAGCGTGCCTGCCGCTACATGCTCCAGCACCACACGTTCGGCCAGGAACTTCGAACGGATGTACTGGTTGTCGGTCAGCTGGCCGAACCAGAGTTCCTGCTCGGTGAGGAAGTGGGGCTGGCTGCCGGCCGTCATGCCGGCCACGCTTTCAGTGGAAACCTGGATGAAGCGGGCGCCGACCTTCTCGCAGAAGTCCACGAGCGTGCAGACGCCGCCGTAGTTGATCGCTTCGATGTCGTTGCCCTTCGAGAAGTGCTTCACGTTGGCCGCGCAGTTGA
>Ga0310786_10004272_pt1 | contig 19998 bp, 10 predicted proteins | sample AusTroGonzalo_MG_FD_203881 | JGI IMG/M metagenome (GOLD analysis project Ga0310786, IMG submission 203881) | Bovine rumen microbial communities from tropical cattle in Woodstock, Queensland, Australia - Gonzalo_03 (v2) (version 2) | ecosystem: Host-associated > Mammals > Digestive system >... | reverse complement strand
TGACTGAAGAAGGTATCTTTGTCAAGGATTATCCGGGCGTTCACAACACGGGCGTCATCTATGCCGCCACCTACGGCAGAGGCGTGTTCCGCTGCGAGAACTACAAGGAAGATTTCGATGTTGTTCCTTCCAATACGATTGTTGAGCAAACCAATGTGACCATGTACCCGAACCCGGTTCGCGATCAGGCCACCCTCAGTTTCGACCTCAAGGAAAGCACCAATGTCAGTTATCAAGTCTTTGACATGAGTGGCCGCATGGTGATGAATCGCAACTTGGGCCGCATGAACGAAGGTTCGCATCAAATCAACATGAGTGCTGAGAACCTCAGCATGGGTTCCTACATCCTCCGCTTCAGCGAGGGTGCCAGCAACTCCTGCGTGAAGTTTGTGGTTTACTAAAATTAATATTAGGTATCATAATTTGAAAGGCAATCTGTAAAGGTTGCCTTTCTTTTTGTATTTTTGCGCTATCATTACTGACAACATGAACAGCAAGAAAATCAATAAGGTGTTGATTGCCAATAGGGGAGAAATTGCGGTGCGCATCATCAAGACTTTGCGCAAGTTGCATATCGCCTCTGTGGCGGTCTTTGCCGACAACGATGCCAACGCCTTGCACCGTCGCATGGCCGACGAGGCTTGCCCTTTGGGTAGTGGCGAATTGAAGGATACTTACCTGAATGTCAAGAAAATAATTGATGCGGCCTTGGATGCTGGTGCCGATGCCATCCATCCTGGCTACGGTTTCCTTTCCGAGAGTCCTGAACTGGTGGAGGCTTGCGAGGCCAACAACCTGATTTTCATTGGTCCCGATGCCCAATCCATGCGGCTGATGGGCAACAAGATTGCGGCTCGCAAGATGGCTGTCAAGCATGGCATTCCCGTCACTTTCGGCATGATGGGTGACCAAGATGAAATCCTGCAAATGGCTGATACTCTGCCCTATCCCGTCTTGATAAAGGCTGCTGCGGGCGGTGGCGGTAAGGGTATGCACATCGTTTGGGAAAAGTCGGACCTGAAGCAGGAAATGGAACGCGCCTCCCGCGAGGCTCTGAATTATTTCGGCGATGGTACGGTTTTCATCGAGCAATACATTGAAAATCCGCGACATATAGAAGTCCAAGTGCTGGCCGACCAACAAGGCAACGTCATCCATCTTCACGAGCGCGAATGCACCATCCAGCGCCGCTACCAAAAAATCATCGAGGAATCGCCCTCTCCGACTTTGACTGCGGAGAAACGCGAGGAAATCTGTGCGACGGCGGTCAAACTTTGCAAGGCCATCCATTATCTCAATGCAGGCACGGTGGAGTTTTTGGTCGATAAGGACCTGAATTTCTATTTCTTGGAGATGAACACGCGCATTCAGGTGGAACATCCCGTCACGGAAATGCGCACGGGCATCGACATTGTGGAGGAGCAAATCCGCATCGCGAGAGGGAAGGAGATGGGCTGGACGCAGGAAGCGATTCAGCCTCAGGGTCATGCCATCGAGTTGCGTATTTATGCTGAGAATCCAGAGAACAAGTTTTTGCCTACGCCCGGCAAAGTGACGGCCTATCATGAGCCTCAAATGCGCGGTGTCAGAGTAGATAGCAGTATTGATGGAACTTGCACGATTTCAGAGGCTTACGACCCGATGATTGCCAAACTGACTTGTCATGCCAAGGATAGGCAAACGGCACTGGAAACCGCGCAACGCGCCTTAAAGGATTTCATCATACAAGGCTTGACCACCAACAAGGCGTATCTTTGGGAAGTGATTAAGAATGTGGACTTTATCAATAACAAGATTGACACCTCGTTTTGTTCCACCCATCAAGAGGTTTTGCTGAAGGCTTTGAATGATAGTCGCAAGAATCAGAGTATCAATGATATAGTGGCTGCTTTCCTGCTTTTCGACTTTTGCAAGAAGCAGTTGGAGCAACATGCGGAGAATGTTTGGGAAGAAATCGGATACTGGCGTTATCACATGCAACTGACTGTGGATGTGGAAGGTAGGAAAGTTCCTGTCAGCATCAATTCTGCTGAGGCAAGGAAAATTTCGGGTATGATAGGGGAGAGCCCCTTCGTGGTGGAGTTCATTCAGTTTGAGGACAAGCAACTGAAAATCATGCTGAATGGGCGCACGGAAACGGTCTATTGCTCCGTCAACGACGAACAGAAGACCATTGTCAATTTCCACGGTCTGAATTTCACTTGTTTCCGCACCGACCAACTGAACGACACGATGGACTATTCGTGCAAGGAAATGGTGAACGACAAGACCAAATTGGTGTCGCCTATGCCTGGCAAGGTGGTGAAAATCAATGTAAAGGAAGGTGATACGGTGAGCGAGGGAACGATTATGATGGTCGTGGAGGCGATGAAGATGGAGAACAACATCGTGGCCAGCGGCAATGCCAAGGTGAAGAAAATCCTCGTCACCGAAGGACAGATGGTAGACAATAAAATGCAACTTATCGAGTTGGAATAAAAAACACTAATAATATGAATTTCGACCTCACAAAAGAACAGGAAGCCCTCCGCCAACGGGTGCGCGACTTCGCCGAACAGGAAGTGAAACCCGTCGCCCGCGAAAACGACGAAGACCAGCATTTCGATGTCGGTCTGACGCTCAAGATGGCTGAACTTGGTCTGTTGGGCATGACCGTCCCGAAAGAATATGGTGGCCAAGGGCTTGACAATCTGAGTTATATCATCGCAGTGGAAGAACTGGCTCGCGTGGACGGCTCCACCGCCGCCACCATTGCTGCTGACAACTCTTTAGGTATCGGCCCCATCAAGGACTATGGCACCGAGGAGCAAAAGCGTAAGTACCTCCCCCAACTCTGCAAGGACCGTCTTTGGGGCTTCGGCCTGACTGAGGAAGATGCCGGCAGCGACTCACGCGGCACCAAGACTACCGCCCAATTTGACGGTACGCTTTGGCATCTCAACGGTTCCAAGATTTTCATCACCAACAGCGCGACACCTATTACATTGGGTACAACGGTGCAGGCCGTTTCGGGTGAGAAGGACGGCAAGCCGGAGTTCACTGCCTTGTTGGTGGAAAACAAGAAGGAAGGCTTCACGCAAACGCCCATGCACGACAAGATGATGTGGCGTGCTTCCAATACGGGCAAGTTGATTTTCAATGATGTACGCCTCAGCGAAGACTGCATCCTTGGCAAGCCGGGAGAAGGTTCCCACATCATGCTCGCCACCCTCGATTCGGGTCGTCTGTCGATTGCGGCTATGGGATTGGGTTGTGCGCAAGGTGCTTACGAGATGGCCTTGGCCTATTCCAAGAAGCGCGTGCAGTTTGGCAAGCCCGTGTGCAAGTTCCAAGCCGTGGCCTTCAAACTCGCTGATATGGCCGTGAAGATTGAGGCGGCACGCAACCTGCTTTATCATGCGTGTTGGCTGAAAGACCAGCATCGTCCTTTCGGCAAGGAAGCCGCGATGGCGAAATTGTATTGTTCTGAGGTAGCCGCCGAGGTCTGCGACAACGCCGTTCAGGTGATGGGCGGTCATGGTCTGCTGAAGGAATTCGACATGGAGCGCTTCTATCGCGACCAACGCATCCTGCAAATCGGCGAAGGCACCTCCGAAATCCTCCGTTTGGTGATTTCACGGGCCATTGGGTGCTGAGATTTCGGATAAAAAACTGTTAATTCAGTCAGTCAACTGACTCAATTTACGTAAATTCAGTCAGTCAACTGACTGAATTTTCATTTTTTGGAAACAATAAATGCCTATCTTTGCGCCATCTTTCGTCAAAATTGACACATAATTCATTCATCAAAAATAAAGTCAAATGAAAATCAAACACTTAGCAATCATCGCTGCTGTGGCTCTCGTCGCTACGGCTTGCGGAAACAAGAAAACGGAACAGACCGCTGAGCCTGTTCAACAAGAAACCCATTTGTCGGACAAGTATGCCCAGTATACTTTGACGACTGACATCAGTCACCTGAGTGACAATGAGAAAGAGATGCTGTCGCTGCTCTTTGAAGCCGCCGACATCATGGACGGCCTCTTCTGGAGAGAGAATTACGGCGACAAGAACGAACTTATGGCCATGATTGGCGACAACGCCGACCTCAAGAAATTGGCCACCATCGCTTATGGCCCTTGGGATGGTTTAGACGGAAACAAACCCTTCGTGGAAGGCATCGGCCCGAAACCCGCTGGCGCCCAGTTCTATCCTTCTGACATGACCGAGGAGGAATGGAACGCCTTCGATGACCCGAATAAGACCAGCCAGTACACCATGATTGTTCGCGACGAGAACGGTGCGCTGAAGTGCGTTTGGTATCACGACTACTTCGCCGAGCAAATCAAGAAGGCCGCTTCCTTGCTTGATGATGCCTCCGAACTCGCTGGCGATGAGGAGTTTGCCGAATACCTAAAACTCCGCGCCAAAGCCCTCCGCACCGACGACTATTTCGAGAGCGACATGCAATGGATGGACGTGCGCAACAACAACATCGACATGGTGATTGGCCCCATCGAGAACTACACCGATGCCCGTTACGGCATCAAGGCTTCGCATGAGGCTTTCATCCTCATCAAGGATCAGGAATGGACGAAGCAACTGGCCCGCTATGCCGCTTTTGTGCCTGAATTGCAGAAGCAACTGCCCGTGCCCGCCGAGTACAAGAAGGAAGTGCCCGGCTCGGATGTCGACCTTGCTGCCTACGATGTGGTCTATTACGCTGGCGACTGCAACGCCAACTCGAAGACCATCGCCATCAACCTGCCCAACGATGAGCGCGTGCAACTGCAACGCGGAACCCGCAAACTTCAACTGAAGAACGCCATGCAGGCCAAGTTCGACAAGATTCTGGAACCCATCTCCAAAGAATTGATGACTCCCGAATCGATGGAGCACATCAAGTTTGACGCTTTCTTCGCCAATGTGATGTTCCACGAAACCGCTCACGGCATGGGCATCAAGAACACCATCACGGGCAAAGGCACTGTGCGTGAGGCATTGAGCAACCAATACAATGCCCTCGAGGAAGCCAAGGCCGATGTGTTGGGTCTTTACCTTGTCACCAAACTTGCCGAGATGGGCGAATACACCAACACCACGATGGAAGACAACTACACCACCTTCCTCGCGGGCATTTTCCGCTCGGTGCGTTTCGGTGCAGCCAGTGCCCACGGCAAGGCCAATATGCTTACCTTCAACTACTTCCAGAAGGAAGGCGCATTTGTGCGCAATGAAGAAGGTCGCTATGCCATCGACTTCGAGAAGATGAAGGTGGCTGTTGAGAAACTGGCCGGCGACATCCTCATGCACCAAGGTAACGGCGATTACGAGGTCACCAAGGCATGGATGGCTGAGCAGTGCGTCATCGGTGCCGAATTGCAGGCCGACCTCGACCGCGTGAATGCCTCGGGCATTCCCACCGACATCTATTTCAACATGGGTCCGCAGGTTTTGTTGAAATAATTATAGATTTGTTTCTACATAAAAATCAGTGGATTACGATGTATTTGGAAAAATAGTCAAAAAAATAGGTATTTTCCGCTAAGGGTAAACGCGCTTTTGTTAGTCTTATCAATGTCTAGACAACAAAAGCGCGTTTACTATGCATTCGAATGCTCATTTCATGCTTAGCAAAAATGTTGCCACCATGCCCTTTGGCGTTGGTGCAATTGCCGTTTATACCCGAAACAATCAATTAATTCACCTATTTATTAACCAAATTCATTCATTATGAAAAAGAAAGTATTTTCTTTGATGATGATGCTTTTGCTGGCCTTCATGGGCGTAGCGAAAGCGGAGACCGTAGTGATTGGTGACGGTACCAGTGGTACTACCTACATGGTGCCTTTCAACTCTCTCTACGGGTACTCCTTCACTGAGCAGGTTTTCCTTGCCAGTGAAGTTGGGACTGCTGGAAGCATTACCTCCATCAGTTTCAACCTTGGACAGAGCTACACGTCTGAACAGACGAACACGATTGCTCTGTACATGAAGAACGTGTCGCGCGAGACCTTCTCGAGCAGCACGGATTACGAGCCTGTCACGGCAGCCGACGTCGTGTACTCGGGTTCATGGACCATTCCGGCCAACTACACTGGCTGGGTGACCATCAACCTCGACACCCCGTTTGCCTACGACGGCACGAGTAACCTGATGGTAGCCATGCACGAATCCACGCAAGGCTACAGCACCCGTTACTTCACCTACAATACGGTGGCCAATTCGGGCATCAGTTACTACAGCGATTCGTACAATCCGGATCCCTACAGTCTGGATTCGTACTCGGGTTCAAAGGTGGTTCGCAGCAACCGCAACAACATCCAGATGGAAGTGATTCCTGGTGGCGGTGCTGGCGTGACCCAAACCATCACCATCGGTGAAGGTACGACCACCTATTATTACTATCCCGTCAACATGTACTTCAACTACTCCCTGACGGAGCAGATCTACACCGCTGACGAGATCGGAACCGCCGGAACCATCAGTTCCATCGCGTTCTACTATGACTACACCTCGTCGTTCAGCATGGACAACATCACGTTGTACATGAAGAACGTTTCGAGAGATGCCTTCGCCAGCAACACCGACATGGAGCCTCTGGCTCTCGGTGACATTGTGTGGACTGGCACCCTGTCTGCCACTGAGGCTGGTTGGATTACCATCAACCTCGACACCCCGTTTGCCTACGACGGCACCAGCAACCTCCTTGTGGCTGGCTTCGACGGCACGAGCGGCTATCCTGGCAGCTCCTACAAGTTCCGCACCTCGCCCTGCGACGGTTACAAAGGCATCAACTGGTACAGCGACAGCTACACTCCTGACCCGTACAACACTGCTTCGGGCTTCAGCGGCAGCAAGAACTACACCCAGTATCGTAGCAACATCCAACTGACCATCACCACTGCTGGTGGCGGCCAAGGCGGTTTTGTTGACCACCTCCACGTGAAGTATTTGGATGGTGAAACTGAAATCATCGACAGCCTGAACCTCGGCGTGCGCCCGATCAATGCTTGGATGGAGCCCTTCAACTTCACCATGTACACCGATGGCCCCGCCTACACGGTGACCGTTCTTGATTTCACCCCGAGCGACGGTATGTTCAATGTTGAAGGTGAGGAACTTCCCTTCTCCGTGACCAGAACCGCCGATGTTGACCTCGTCATGGGCACCAACGCCACTGTTGCCGGTGTCGTCGAGCGTCAATTTGTGGCCATTACCGAAGGCAACCGCGCCGCCCACATTTGGCCCGTCGTGGTTGAGATGTACGACCCCGCTATCCCGGATGTTTGGGAGAAGGCCTACGACTTCGGCACTATTGGCAATGGCTTCAGCTATCAAGGCATGCCTTCGCAAATCACTCCTACCGTGTTGCACAACGACTACACCTTGCCCTTCCCCGAGATTCCGGAAGGCGTGGATGCCGTCTATAAGTTCACGGTGGCCACCGACATGATCATCAACGCCCACGTTGACGAGAATGCCACGGATGGCAAGGTTGCCCTCTACATGGAGGACTTCAACGGCGAAGGTGGCCCCATGGCTACCAACAACTACACTGGCCTTGCTATGGGCGGTGGCTCCTCTGCTGCCCCGTTTGAGGTTCAGATTGGTGAAGGCACCACGACTACGGGTTACTTCCCCTTCTACACCTTGTATAATTATAGCATCGCCGAGAACCTCTTCCTCGCCACCGAATTGGCCGAGGCCGGCGTGACTTCCGCCCCGATGACCAGCCTCAGCTGGTATGCCACCAATGCTCCGGGCTATGCCCAGCAAGGCATCACCATCTGGATGGCCAATGTGGAAGATGTGGCTCTGACCACCACTTCTCATATTGTCACTGGCATGACCAAGGTTTACACTGGTGCCATGACTCCCGCCATCGGTTGGAACGAGTTCGTCTTCAATGAGGGTACCTTCTCTTGGGACGGCCACAGCAATGTGCTCATCTATTGCCAACGCAACAACGGCAGCTGGAACAGCACTGTGAGCTGGCAAGCCACTAGCGGCATGAACTTCACTTGCCAGTCCTACCGTTATCAGGACAGCGGTGCCTACGATCCTACGATCGCCAACACCATGTACACCGCTACGGTTCGCCCGAACATCATCATGAAGGGTGGCAACCGCGAACGCGCCACTGTGCCCGTCAGCTTCGCCCTGACCGACTCTTACGGTGATGGCTGGAACGGTGCTTACCTCAACGTCAGTGCCACCGATGGTACTAACGAGAGCCTCACTGTTCCCAGCGGCAACTATAACGCTTCTTATACCCTTGACATTAACGAAGGTGCCCACGTCAATTTGACTTGGACTTCTGGTACATGGGACAGCGAATGCTCCTTCGTCATCACGATGAATGGTGAAACCGTTTTGTCGGGTACTCCTTCTTCGCTCCCGTTCGAGTTTGACATTCCTGGCGGCGGTGGCAGCGGCAGCACCAACACCATTGGTGTCGCTGGTCCCGTCATCGAGAACCTCGCCATTGCTCCCGGCACCTATTATCTGGTTGCCTCTGCCACGCAGGCCGACTACGATGTGTTCATCAATGTCGACAACATGCCTTGCCCGGCCATTGATGCTGAAGGTTTTGCCTTCAACCCGCAACCTGCCGACGACGAGGACGAAGTTGAGCCCAACAGCGTGACCTTGCGTTGGATGGTTCCCGAGTATGCCACTGGTTGGCGTCTCATCTTCGGTACCACCTACCACCCGGAGGTCGGTCACCCGCAGACCATCATCTATCCTGAAGACGGCAGCTTCACTGACCACCAGATGGCCAGCAGCTACACCGTGCGCAACCTCTGGAACAACACGAACTACTTCTGGAGAGTGGAATTCAACAACGACGCTTGCCCGGATGGCGTGAGCAGCCCGATTTGGGGATTCACCACGCACCTCAACGTGCCTCAGAACCTCACCGCTGTTGACTACACCGTGTTCAACGACGAAACCATCGTCCTGAACTGGAACGCCGTTGTCGACCGTACTTATCGTCAGTACAATGTGTATCGCGATGGCGAATACATTGGTCACACCACTGTGAACAACATTGGCAACACCACCTACACTGATGGTCCTCTGGCCTACAACATGGGTGGCTACACCTATTATGTGACCGCCGTGTACGATGAAGGCGAATCCGCCCCGTCGAACACCGTCAATGTGAAGGTTTCTGGCCGTGGCAATGTGGACGGTCACGTCTACGAGCAAGACGGCACCACCGGCATCGCTGGTGCTACTGTCACCATGGTTGGTACCGACGAATTCAACGTCAGCCACACCTACACCTTCCAGACCAACAGCCAAGGTTACTACAGCGGCGCTGTGTATGCCGGTAGCTACAATGGTTCGGCTGCCTGCAATGGCTACCAGACCATCGACGCTCCTGTCCAAGGCAACCCGATTGCCATCAACTACAACCAGACCACCAGCCCGATCGACTACATGCTTGACGAGAACTTCGATCCCGTCTGCACCGTCATCGCTGAGTACTATCCTGACAGCCTCGATCCTCACAGCCCGTATGTGAAGGTGTACTGGGGTTGCGGTCTGCCCGGTGAAGAAATCATCGAGCCTTTCGAGACTGGCGACTTCAGCCTCTTCGATTGGCAGATCGATCCTACCTATCCTTGGAGCATCACCACCAACAACCCGTATGAAGGCATGTACTGCATGAAGAGCGGCGGCGCCGGCGTGGCCAATGTGGTGAGCAACATGACCGTGACGGTGAACATTCCTGCCGACGGTATCATGAGCTTCTTCGGCAAGATCAGTTCCGAAAACAACTGGGACTATGGTTACTTCTACATCGACGGTGTCCAGAAGGGCAGCTACACTGGTACCAGTGGCTGGGGTGAGAAGAAATTCGACATCACCGCTGGCGACCACACCTTCCAGTGGAGATACACCAAGGACGGCAGCGTGAACTCGAACGACGACTGCTTCTATGTCGACTACATCACCTTCTTCAAGAGACCCGAACCGCTGGGTGCCGGTTGGCATACCTATGCTGAAAGCGAGTTCAACAATGCTCTCGGCAGCACCGTTGGCACTCCTCGTTGGGCCTATGAATATCCTGTGAGCCTCTGCGCCCAGTACGCTGGCTTCACTATGACCAAGGTTTCCTTGTTCTCCGACAACATGTACAGCGCTGTGGGTGGCAACTACACCTGCAACATTTATGCTGGTGGCAACGAGCCTATGGCTGGTACGCTTGTCAGCACCCTCACCGTTGACGTTCCGAGCAACCAGAACGCTTGGGTTGACTGGGATCTTTCGACTCCTGTCAACGTCACTGGTACTGAGCCTCTGTGGGTGGTTTGGACTGCCAACACCGCCGTGAGCAGCTGGCCTGCCGGTTTGTGTGGCGACCAAAACGACCTCGGCAACTGGTGGAATGCTGGCCTTGAGGCTGGCTATGGTTGGGAGCATGAGACCTATGGTGTCTACACCATGCGTCACTACTTCAACAACCGCGCTGGCGAAGGCTTCTACAGCTATGCTAGCGACGATGCCGCCAACATTGTGGCTCCTACCATCCAACGTGGTACGCCTGTCGCTCCCGTCAAGGGTCAGGAAGTGGTGACCACCACCTGCGCCAACCCGAACGCTGTGAAGGGCGCCGCTGTTGAAAATGGTAGCACCCGTGCCTTCTCGCACTACCGCGTCTATCGTACCAACTGCTACAACGATGGTCCTTACACCGAAGAGAACACTGTCGTCCTCGCTTGCGAATTGCACGACACCATCTACATCGATGTGGATTGGCCGGATGTTGCTCCTGGTATCTATAAGTGGGGTGTTGGTTGCGTCTATAATGGCAACCGTGGCGAACAATATGAGAGCCCGATCACTTGGGGCGCTCCTGTCGCTATCAACAGAGATGTTACTGCCGAAAACACCACCAACCCTGTTGCTGGTGAAGATAATGGCAACCGTGCTCCTTGGGATCTGCTGACCAGCTTCGGCTGCACTTCTGGCTACCAGTATGGTGTGGCCTCCGACGGCAACTTCATCTACACCAGCTCGTGGTCTGCAAGTTCGACCTCGCAGTTCTACAAGTATGACATGGACGGCAACTTCGTTGAGGAATTCAACGTCGCTGGCAGCGGCCAAATCCGTGACCTGACCTATGATGGCCAGTACTTCTACGGTGTCGCCAACAGCAGCACGATTTACTGCCTCGACCTCGCCAACCATACCTTGGTGAGCTCGTTCACCAGCGCCTACGGCACACAGCGCTGCTGCGGTTACGATCCTGTCCGCGACGGCTTCTGGGTTGTGGGTAACTGGAGCGGCAACCTGACGCTTGTCGACCGCACCGGTGCCATCCAAATCACCGGCCCGGCTCCGACCAACGCTTCTGGTGTGGCTTACTACATGGATGCCGACAATGTTGAGCACGTCTATTGCTTCGACAATGGCACCAACCTGATTTACGATTACAACATCGCTACCAACACGATTGTCGGTACCGTGTTTGATTTCAGCAATACTCCCGGTTACACTTCCGGTAGCAGCGGCGGTTGCCACATTGGCAACTACGGCAACAAGATGGCCTTCTTCGGCGATCTGCAACAAAGCCCGAACATCATCGGTGTCTATGAATTGAGAGAAGCCTCGAATCCTGGCCCGAACCCGAATCCTGGCAGCAACAACCCGATCCAAGAGCCTCGCGAGAGCGAAATCGTGTGGTCGAACTGCCTCGAGAAGGATATGTACCTCGAGGGTAATGTTGACGTGACCGTTCTGCTGAACAGCGCCGACAGCCCGGAGGGCGTCACCGTGACCTTCACGAACTACAATGAGTATGAGCAAGAGCTCTATCCGATTGCCCCGATCGTCCTCGACGAAACCGGCTACTACCTCTTCGATACGTTCCGCAAGGGCGAATATGAGGTGAAAGTCGAATTCGACGGCTACGAGCCCATCACCGACAGCGTGAGCATCTGGGATCCGACCAGCCTCCGCTATGTGATGATTGAGATCATCTACGGTGTGAGCGACCTCTACGTGTCCAGCACTGGTTGGGCCATGTGGGGTGCCGAAGGTATTCCTGGCAGCGGCCAAGGCGGCGGCCAAGGCGGCAGCGGCGACACCTTCGAGGTTGACTTCGAGGCCGGTCTGCCTTCAGGCTGGACTGTCAACGATGCCAACAATGATGGTTACACCTGGTGCTTGACCAGCGCCATCCCGACCACTTGGACCTACTATGCAAGCCTCTCGCTTGACTGGTACCACAACGGTTCGAACGCCATCTGCAGCGGTTCCTACATCAACGGTGTGGGTGCCCTGAATCCTGACGAATGGCTGATTTCGGCTCCTGTGGCTCTCGGAAGCGGTTCGCAACTCGACTTCTGGGTGGCTGCCACCGACGCCAGCTATCCTGCCGACCACTTCGGCGTGTTCGTGTCGACCAGCGGCACCAACCCGAGCGACTTCAGCAGCGTACAGGAATGGACGCTGACCGCCAAGAGAGACGGCATGGCCGGTGGTCTTGCCTCACGCGACGGCGAAGGCCTCAGACTGGGCACTTGGTACCACTACACTGTTGACCTCGGTGCCTATGCCGGCAGCAACCGTTACATTGCCTTCCGTCACTTCAACTGCTACGACCAGTACATCATGTGCTTGGACGATGTTGCTCTGACCAACGGCGCCAAGAGCGACGAGCGTCACCTCGAGTACTTCAAGGTGATGTGCGAGAGCCTCGACCACGAGCCTATCTTCAATGCCAACACTGAACATCCGTTCTGCCAAGTGGCCACCGAAGAACTTGTTCCTGGTGAACACTACATCTGCAAGGTCGCCGCTGTCTACAGCACCGGCATGAGCAGCTGGAGCGAAGTTGAATGGCAGTACATCCCCTGCGACAACTACGCTGGCACACTGAACGGCATTGAGGTGAACGGCACGACCGTGACTTGGGACTACCCGAACGGCACCGGTCCTGTTCCGCCTCCAGGTGGTGGTGATGAGTTCATGTACGACTTCGAGAACAGCAGCCTGAGCGGCCTCGTCCTCATCGACGGTGGCACTCCTTCGGGCTACGGCTGGCAACTCATCAGCACCAAGATTGGCACTGGCTACGGTCACAACGCTTCTGTTGATGGTATCCTCAGCCAGAGCTACGACAACAACTACGGTGTTGTGTATCCTGACAACTATGTGATCTTCCCGCTTTCGACCATCGGTGGCGGCTCCACCTTCAGCTTCTGGGCTTGCGCTCAGGACGGCAGCTATGCCGCTGAACACTTCGGTGTGGCCATCTCCACCACTGGCACCAGCGCTGGCGACTTCACGATGCTGAACGAATGGACGATGACTGCCAAGGGCGAGCGTCACGAAGGTGAACGCGGCTTGCGCCAAGGCAACTGGTACAACTACAGCGTTGACCTGAGCGCTTATGCTGGTCAGCAGGTTTACCTCGCCATCCGTCACTTCAACTGCAGCGACATGTTCTATCTGGATGTTGACGATGTTGAACTCAGCAACGGTGGCAAGGGCAACCGCGCTCCTTGGGAGTTCTTCAACGGTTATGTGACCGATCCGGGTGCGATGAGCAACGGTGGCGATGCTTCTTGGATTAAGGGCTCACAGAGCACCTATGGTCCTGGCTGCCAGATGTCCAGCAGCAACAGAGTCGGTGATTCCTTCACCCTCGATGCTGCCACGACCATCAGCGAGATTGAGGTCTACGGCTACCAGACTGGTTCGAGCACCAACTCGACCTTCAATGGCCTGTATGTCCAAATCTACAACGGCAACCCGATGAACGGTGGCCAAGTGGTTTGGGGCGATGCTAATGCCAACATCATGACGGCTACGGCCTTCACGAACTGCTACCGTGGTAGCGACGGCGATGCCACTGGCACGACCCGCCCGATCATGAGCGTCACGGCTTCCGGCCTGAACATCGAACTTGAGGCTGGTACCTACTACCTTGTGTATCAGTTGAACGGTACTGGCTCGAGCGGTCCTTGGGCTACTCCTCACGCTGAACCCGGCATTGGTAACACCGGTAACGGTATCCAGTGGCTTGGCAGCAACAGCGCATGGCAGAACCTGAGCGACAGCGGCTCTGGCGCGCCTTACGGTATTGCCATGAAACTCAGCGGCAGCACTGGCAGTGGTCCTACTCCTCCTCCGAGCGGCGATGTCCTCGGCGCTATGGTGTTCCTCAATGGCGAATGGGAAGCCTTCGTGCCCTATCCGACCAACGAATACACCTACAATGCTGGTGGTGAGTATTGCGTCCGCATGGTCTACAACGGCACCAACACGCTGCCCGAAGGCAACATCTACTACTCGATGAGTTGCCCCGAGTGCGAAGGTGGAGAATGCGCTGCTGGCGCCCCGATCTATGCCGAAGAACTCCATGCCACCGACCAGGTGAAGATCTGGTGGGGCGATGCTCCTCAGCCTCCGCAACCTCCGATGGAGGAATGGCTGTACTACGATGATGGTACTATCGCTTCGTCCGTTGGCGCAGGCAGTGCCATCTACTGGGGCGTGATGTTCCCGGCCAACAGCCTGGCTCCTTATGCAGGCACGAGCCTGACCAAGGTTGCCTTGATGGAGTACAACGCTGGCGGTTCCTACACGCTGAACGTGCACCTCGGCGGCACCAATGCTCCTGGCACTTTGGCCGCTACGCAGACTGTGACCACCACCGGCACGGTTGACTGGAAGGAAATCGTTCTGAACAATCCTGTCCTCATCGACGGTACCCAGAACCTGTGGATTACCTTCTATCAGGCTGGTCTGGATTATCCCGCCACCTGCTGCGCCAACACCGGCGACGCCAATGGCCGTTGGGTGAGTGTTGACGGCGTTGAGTGGGATGACCTGATGGTCCTTGCTCCTTCGTTGGCTTACACTTGGATGGTCCGCGGCTTCGTGACCAACCAAGGCAAGGCCGGTGAGGTTGTCGAACTGCCCGAGTTCAAGGGTGAAGTCGGCGGCGAACTGAGCAACGTCGTCCTCGAGCCCAAGACTCCTGTCTTCGACATGGCTGTCCGTTCCGACATCGTGAAGTACAACGTGTACCGTTCGACCGACAACACCAACTACACCATGATTGGTGAGGTTGCCGAGGACGGCAGCGGCTACTACGAGTACATCGATACTCCTGAGGCCGCCGGCACGTACTACTATCAGGTGAAGGCCCTCTACAACGACGGTTGCGAGTCCGAGCCCGCCCTCAGCGGTGAGAATCCGAACCAGAACTACGTTGTGGCAGGTGTCGACGCTTTGGGCGAGAACAACGGCAACGTTGCTCTGTTCCCGAACCCGACGAAGGGCAACGTGACGATCCAAGCCGCTGGCATGAGCCGCATCACCGTGGTGAGCGTCCTCGGTCAGGTGGTCTACGACACCGAACTCAATGCTGATGAGTACACTCTGAACATGGCTCAGTTCAACGCTGGCATGTACATGGTGCGCATCCACACTGAGGAAGGTGTGACCGTCAAGCGTGTCACTGTCATGCAATAAATGACACTGCGGAATTGATTTCCGCGAAAATTGGGCGGCATCCATTTTGGGTGCCGCCCTTTTTTATTATTTTTGCACGCAAAATTGCGAGTTATGACAATAAAGGAAATACAAGACAGCATCGTAGAGGATTTCTCGATGTTCGACGATTGGATGGACCGCTACGCCATGCTGATAGAGATGGGGAAGGAGTGCCCCATCATCGATGACAAATACCGCGATGAGTCGCATTTGATCAACGGTTGCCAATCTCGGGTGTGGCTCAACGCTAAGTTAAAGGACGGAAAAGTGTATTACAGTGCCGACAGCGATGCGGTCATCACTAAGGGCATCGTCAATTTGTTGATTAAGGTATTTAATGGCCAAACGCCCGACGACATTCTCGCCACCGACCTCTCGTTTTTGGACGAAATTGGCTTGAAGGAGCATTTGTCGCCCACCCGCTCCAACGGACTTTTGGCCATGCTGAAACAGATGTTGCTTTACGCTGAGGCTTTCAAACTGAAGGAGGAACAATCATGAATCAAGAAGAAATCAACACCCTAAAAGAAACCGTGATTTCGGTGCTGAAAACCATCTATGACCCCGAAATCCCGTTAGATATTTGGACTTTGCATTTGATTTACGGCGTTGAGGTTGATGCCGAAGGCAATGTAAAAATCGTGATGACAGTGACAGCCCCCAACTGTCCCGTGGCCGAAACCTTGCCTGCCGAAGTGAAAAACCGCGTGCAGGCCGTTATGGGCGTGAAAAACGTCGATGTGGAACTCACTTTCGACCCTGTTTGGAACATTGACATGCTCTCCGACGAAGCCAAAGCCGACCTTGGCCTCGACGGAGATTATGGCGGTTTTTCCGCTACGGATTTCCTGTATTAAAGATTGTCGTAATTCGTCAACAAATCCTTCGCCATATTGAGGAAGAACAGCGCGACCGCGTTGAAGTCCATGTTCAAATCCTTGCTCAGGCCGACACGGTCCTTGAAGATGGCCACGTTGTACCATTGCAGGCATTGGAAGGCGCGATGGAAATAGAGGCGTTGCAATTCGTCCTTGTTGGGCTTGCGACCTACGTAAGTTTCAAGCAAGGACAGAGCCTTGTCGAAACCCGCATTGCCGTAGCAGGCGATGTCGTAGAAGGGGTCGTTCATGCCGGCAAATTCCCAATCCAAGACATACAATTTCTCCCCGCTGATGACGAGGTTAGTGGGCTGATAGTCGCAGTGGCAAGGCACCTTGGGCACGTTGGTCTGGGTGGCGCGGATGGCTTCCAGTTTCTTGCGCAGATCCAAGTATTCTTGCGGGAACACATAGTTCATCTCAAGGCAATAGTTTTGGTAGGTATCGAGGCGGCCAAAGGCATCGTAGTCCTTGAATTTCAGGTCGCTGCCATGGATTTTCTTCAGCGCGGCCACCGACATGGCGTTGTACGACACCACATCCGTTTCCGACATGATGGTGCCTTCCACATACTCGGCCAGTTTCTCGCCCGAGCGGATTTCCACATAGTTGGTCACGTTGTTCAGGCCGAGGCGGTCCACTTCTTGGATGTTGGCCCATTCGTCGTCGCGGTCCACAAACTTTTCGGCAAACTTGCCCGGCACGCGATAGGTGTATTTTTTGCCTTGGCATTCAACGACATAGGTGTAGTTGCTCATGCCGCCTTCCAAACGTTTCACGATGCGGGCATCGTGGGCATGAAGCACAGCGTTCACTCGAAAGAGGATATAGTCTTCAATGTTTATCATAGTATGATGTTTTTAAATTGGCGGCAAAGATACATTTATTTCCATTTGTTTGCTTGGATTGGGAAAAATATTGTACTTTTGCAGCCGCTTAGGTGATGGAGCCTATCAAAACAAGGGGATTTAGCTCATCTGGTAGAGCGTCAGGTTCGCAATCTGAAGGTGGCCGGTTCGAGTCCGGTAATCTCCACTGAATCAATGGGAAAGCCGCTGTTTTCAGCGGCTTTTTTGTTTATTCAGTTAGTTGAATCACCACCATAACATTCTCGTTATCCAACCTGACTTTCAACCAGCGTTCGATGCGGTCGCGTTGCTCGTTGTCGATGGGGCTCTTGCTGTCAATGATGGCCACGATTTGCTCTGACGGTTGCTCCTCGGTGGCATTCACCGTCGAGCCTCGCGTCAGGCTGAGGCTGGTGATGTCAGGGTATTGTGCGAACAATTCTTTCGAGATGGATTGCACGGGTATTTCCTTACCTTTATAGTCATCGATTAAGGATTCCAGTTTGTTGATGCTGTCGTTCAACTTGTTGATTTGCTTTTCGTTATATTCGTAAATTCCTTTGATGATTTCGGTTTCCGACAAGTCTTCGGGCGTGTTGGTGGCATCTTCGTGGAAGACAATCTGGCTCTTTGAGATGCCGAAATCCTCTGCTTCCTTGTAAAAACGCTCCTTGAAATCGGGCGTTAAGGTTTCGCCGGCAAGGAACAATTCCAAGGTGGCCGATTTGCGCGAATAGGTGGCCTTGTGGTCATAAATGAAACACTTGCCAAGGTTCTTGTTGTTGGAAACCAGTTTTTCGGCGTGAATCTTGAAGTTGTTCTCTTTCACCACGCTGATGGCCGTTATCACGCTGGGCACGATGACAGCAATCAAAATGAGGTAAACGGCGGTCTTGGGCAGGTGTTGCCGTTTCTCGCTGCTGATTTCCACCACGGGGAACCTGAAATATTTCACAGCGGCGAAAGTGGCCAAGGCAATGAAAATGCTGTTGATGAGGAAGAGATAAAGTGCGCCGAAGATGACCTGACCATTCCAGATGGAGAGTCCGTAGCCCACGGTGCAAAGTGGCGGCATGAGGGCCGTGGCGATGGCGACGCCCGCGATGACCGTGCCTTTGTCCTTGCGCGAAATTTCGATGATGCCTGCCAAGCCGCCGAACAGGGCAATGAACACATCGTAGATGGTGGGCTTAGTACGTGCCAACAGTTCCGATGGATTGGCCAAACTCAAGGGACTCAGTAGGAAGAACAAGGCCGAAACGATGATGCTGATGCCGACCATCACACCATAATTCTTCATTGAGTTCTTTACCAAGTCATTGTCCTCAGTACCGAGGCCCAAGCCGAAGCCCAAAATGGGCCCCATGACGGGCGAAACCAACATGGCACCGATGATGACGGGGATGGAGTTGACATTCAGTCCGACCGAAGCGATAATGATGGCGCAGGCCAAGATGAACACATTGGTGCCACGGAAAGCAATGTTCTTGCGGATGCTGATGCTGGCATTGTCATAGTCGATTTCGTCAGAGAAATGGATGAGCGATTTCAGGTATTGCAAGATTGCCCGGAAGAAGTTTTTCATGGTTTTATTCGTTTGTTTTGGCATTAAAATTTGTGCAAAGAACTATAAAATTCTTGAATTTCGCAAGGCTCATCGTCTAAAAAGGCTTTTCGCGGCAATCAACATGGGGAAAATTTCAACACGGCCCAAGAGCATGATGCCCATGGCGGCCACTTTTTGGAAGCCCATCAGATGGGCGTAGTTGTCCATTGAGCCGACTTCGCCGAATCCGGGACCGACACTGCCTATGCAGGCGATGGCTGCCGAAAGCGAGGTGCGGAAGTCCATGCATCATTCCTGAGACGCACATCAATTTTTTGACGGAGCCGATACGGGCTTGCCTGAAACCCATCGTCAACCCTGAGCCGAAAAGGACGATTTGCTTGGTTTTCAGGAAAGATTACATCCACGAGCAAATCATGAATATCGTGGTGAAGTCCATAAAAACCATCATCCCTTACGAATTGTGGGACGACGTGATTCGTGCGGAGCGTTTGAGGTTATAACATGGCGGAAACCACCTCGGCAATCTGCTCCAACCAATGCTGATCGGTAGCATCAAAAGCGGCCAAACGCTCACTGTCGATGTCCAACACGCCGATGACCTCACCTTGTTTTATTAGTGGCACAACAATCTCGCTTTTCGATTCAGAACTGCAAGCGATATGGCCAGGGAATTGCTCAACATCCTCAACCACAAGGGTTTTGCGTTCTTTCCAAGAGGTGCCGCAAACGCCCTTTCCAAAGCCGATGCGAGTGCAGGCCACCGGCCCTTGGAACGGCCCGAGCACCAGTTGGTTGTCGATGACGCGATAGAAGCCCGTCCACCAGAAATGGAAAGCCTCTTGAATCAGTGCGGCCACGTTGGCCATGTTCGCGACGGGGTCGCTTTCGTCCTTCACCATCGCCTTCACTTGGGCGAGGAGGAGTTGGTAAGTTTCGTTTTTGTCCATAGTTCAATGAGTTAGTATAAAAATCCGAACATCCACAGCGGAATGCGGTTGCCAAAGCCGACTTCAGTGTCGTCGACGGCCAAATAACTGTTCGGAATGTCTTTGATTTGGTCGAATTTCTTTCCTTGTCCGCCTACCTCAAACAGGCTCGTGCCGTTGATGAGGAAGTCGCCTTTTTTCGGCATGGTGAGCGTGGCCACCGCCGAGGTTTGGTTGGCGAAGAAGGTCTCTCTGACGGTGCCGATTTCGCTCTT